>ERZ773065.715-NODE-715-length-17916-cov-5.923856_pt1 | contig 17916 bp, 17 predicted proteins | sample MGYA00580623_ERZ773065 | MGnify/ENA primary metagenome ERZ773065 (study PRJEB29015, sample SAMEA2738017) | human oral metagenome | biome: human oral; feature: human-associated habitat; material: dental | place: China | collected 2047 ... | reverse complement strand
CGAAGCAGTCATTATGTTTTTTGATGCGCTGAAGCCCTTGTGTTTAAAGGGCTTCCGAGCATTTTATGTTTTCTGCACGGTTTTTACGGATTTTAGAGGGGACTTCGCAAGCTTAAATAGCGGCTCAACTTTGCCAAAAGACAAGGCGGTAAAGCCGCAGGCAGACCATTCAGTACGGCAAGGCCCGGTCAACACCGCAACGCCGTATTCTGGCAAAGGAAGCCGCTATCAACCCCCTCGGAGATGGCCGTGGATAAAGGACCTCATGGCATACCATCCTGAGATGCCCTATTTATAAGGATCTCCCGGCGGCGCTACAATGCTGCGCATTCCGCCATGACCACGCCCCCGACCTTGTCCGATACCGACACCGCCCCCTCGCCAACCATGCCAACCATGCCGGCAGAATGGCAGCCGGCATTGGCGCACAGCTTTTACCTGCGCCAACTGCTCGATACCCGCCCCGACGTGGCGGCCTGGCTGGCCGAACACTGGCGGCAGCCGGTGGATATGCAGGCAATGCGCGCCTATCTCGACGCCCATTTCACGCCTGCCGAACAGGGTGAAGAGGCGCTGCGCGCCCTCTTGCGCGGGCTGCGCCAGCGCGTCATGGCGGCGCTGATCGTGCGCGATCTTGGCGGCCTGGCGCCGCTTTCTGAAGTCATGGAGAGCATGACGCAGCTGGCCGAGTTGACGACGAATACGGCGCTCGCTTTTCTGCATCGTCAGCTCGCCGGCCAGTACGGCGAGCCGCTTGACCGGCAAGGCCAGCCGCAGCGCCTGATCGTCGTCGGCATGGGCAAACTGGGCGGCCGCGAACTCAACGTATCGTCCGACGTCGATTTCATCTTCATTTATCCGGAAGACGGCGAAACGGCCGGCGCGCCGGCGGGCGAAGGGCAGGAACGCCGCGCTGGCCGGAAGATCGAGGCCTACGAATTTTTCGTCCGCCTCGGCAAGCGTCTGATTGCGATGCTCGACGAAATTACCGGCGATGGCCGCGTTTTCCGCGTCGATATGCGTCTGCGCCCGAATGGCGATGCCGGCCCGCTGGTTTGTTCATTCGTCTCGCTCGAAAACTATCTGATCACCCAGGGACGCGAATGGGAGCGTTATGCCTGGATCCGGGCGCGCATCCTGAATACGGGCGAAAACCACCAGCCGCACTGGACGGAGATGCTGGAGAAAATCGTCCGCCCGTTCATTTACCGCAAGTATCTGGATTTCGGCGCGATCAACGCCATGCGCGACCTGCACGCGCAGATTCGCCGCGAGGTGGTGCGCAAGGATCGGGCCGACCACATCAAGCTCGGACCGGGCGGCATCCGTGAAATCGAATTCATCGCCCAGGTGTTCCAGCTCATCCGCGGCGGGCGCGACGGCGCCCTGCAAGTCCGCCCGACGCTCACCGTGCTGGCGCGGCTCATCGAACGCTGCCTGCTGAGTCCGGAGGGCGGCAACGAACTGCTCGCCGCCTATGCATTTCTACGCCGCCTCGAACACCGCCTGCAGTACGTCAACGATGAGCAGACCCACCGGCTGCCGACCGGCGATGCGGAGCGCGCGCAGATCGCCCATTCGATGGGCTTTTCCAGCTGGATGGAATTTGCCGCTGAGCTGGAAAGGCAGCGGGCGCGGGTCGCCCGTCATTTCAGCGGCGTCTTTTCCGATTCCGTGGAAGACGCCCATCCGCTGGACGGCCTCTGGCGGGAGCAGATCGACGGTGACGATGCGCTGGAATCGGCCTCGACGCTGGGCTTCCGGCACCCCAAAGAAATGCTCGAACGCTTGCACGCCTTCCGCAAGAGCACCAAATACCAGCAGTTGCTAACCCCCGGACGGGAACGACTAGATGCGCTCGGCCCGCGCCTGATCGAAGTTTCGGCGGCGACCCGCACGCCGGACGCCACCTGGCAGCGCGGACTCGATTTTTTTGAAACGATCAGCCGGCGCGGCGCCTATCTCGCCCTCTTGCAGGAGTACCCGCAAGCCCTGCGCAAGCTGGCGGAAATTATCGGCAGTTCGGCCTGGGCGGCCACTTATCTGACGCGCCATCCGATTCTGCTCGACGAAATCCTCGATCCGCACCTCTACGAAACCGCCATCGACTGGCCGGCCTTCCGCCAGCGGATGGCGCAGCGGCTGGCCGAGGCTGACGGAGACGCCGAACGCGAGATGGACATTTTGCGCGAAGAACACCACGCCCAGGTTTTCCGCCTGCTGGCGCAGGATATTGCCGGCCTGCACACCGTCGAACAGCTGGCCGACCATTTGACCGAACTGGCCGACATCATCGTACAAACGGCGCTGGATTTATGCTGGGAAAAATTGCGCGGCCGCCACCCGCAGCAACTGGCCGCGCCGCGCCTGGCCGTCATCGCCTACGGCAAGCTCGGCGGCAAGGAGCTGGGCTACGGTTCCGACCTCGATCTGGTGCTGCTGCACGACGACCCGGAACCGGGCGCCGGCGAACTGTACGCTCGCCTCGGCCAGCGCCTTAGCAACTGGCTGTCGGCGCAGACGCCGGCCGGACAGTTATTCGATGTCGATTACCGCCTGCGCCCGAACGGCGATGCCGGCATGCTCGTCAATCCGATCGAGGCCTTCCGCGACTACCAGCTTGAAAAAGCCTGGACGTTTGAGCACCAAGCCCTGACCCGTGCGCGGTTTTGCGCCGGCGACGCGGCGCTGGGCGCGCGTTTTGAAGCCCTGCGCACCGACGTCCTGCGCCGGCCGCGCGATCTGGCGAAGCTGAAAGATGACGTACTCGCCATGCGCCAGCGCATCCATGACGCGCACGCCTCGCACAGCGAGGCCTTTTTCGATTTCAAGCGCGACGCCGGCGGCCTCGTCGATGTTGAATTCACCGTCCAGTATCTCGTGCTCGGCCACGCGCATCGGTACGAGCCACTCTGCGGCAATCTCGGCAACATCGCGCTGCTCGGCATCGCCGCCGAACTCGGCCTGATTCCGGAAAACTTAAGCGCCCCGGCGCGCGCCGCTTATCGCGAGTACCGCCGCATCCAGCACCATCTTCGGCTCGACGGCATCACCAGCAATCGGGTTGAGCGCGAGGCGCACATCCATCAAATCGAGGCGATACGGGCATTGTGGTCTGCTGTTTTCGACGCCTGAGCAGGCTGCAAAATCAATGCGTAAAAAAACGGCGCGCCCGAAAGCGCGCCTGTTTAAGCGTTAACCGGCCCGAAAACCCAGCTGCCGCGGCCGGCCGTCATTTATTTTTTCAGGCTGTCGCGGATTTCGCGCAGCAGCACGATGTCTTCCGGCGTTTCCGGTTCGGGCGCAGGCGCTTCCGGCTTGCGCAGTCTGTTCATCTGCTTGACCATCATGAAGATGATGAAAGCCAGAATGATGAAGTTGACCAGAATCGTAATGAAGTTGCCGTAAGCGAAGACCGGCACGCCGGCCTTTTTGAGCGCATCGAGCGTCATCGCCGTGCCGGCGGGCACATCACCGAGCACGACGAACAGGTTGGAGAAGTCGAATTTCCCGCCCATGAGCATCGAAACGATCGGCATGACCAGATCGTTCACCACAGAATCGACGATCTTGCCGAACGCGCCGCCGATGATGACGCCCACGGCCAGATCCATGACATTGCCCCGCATGGCAAATTCTTTGAATTCTTGAAACATGTCGTTAGCTTCCTGAAAAATTAGGGTAATTTCATTTTACATGGCAAATTACGTCCGATGTTTGACGAAACGTTGCCGACTTTAGGCCAGCATTGATCTTCTTGTCGGCAGTGCAATTGGATAGAATTTCACGAACATTTCACGAACTATTCCAGGCGGGTGCGCCGGGTAGTGCGCCGCGCCGCCGGAATCACCGGCATTGGCTGGAATTGGTCGTAATTGGCCCTGATTGGTCGTGATTCGCCGTGACTGGTTCTGACTTGGCCTGATTGGCCGGAATTTTCTGCCATTGCCTGCCCTTGAGACGAAAACATGCCTGCGAGAAGAGCGGTCATCGCGCACGGACTCTACTGGATTGCATTGCTGCCCGGATGGGCGGGGCGCAAGGCTCTGACCGCGCCACACGGCAACATGCACGCCAATGAAGCCTTGCACGGCGGCCAGCGCCGGCAATCGAATGCGGAGGTGGAGGTGGGAGTGAATGGAGTGGAGGGAGTGAAGGCAGATGCGAATATGCATGCGCCGCCCATGCCCGGCCGGCGCATCGTCGATCACGGCGCCCAGGCGTCCAAGGAAATCCAATAAACTTAAAGCGCGCCAGCCATAGCGCAAGCCGGCAGGCCGCGCGGACAGTTGATACGGAAGGACAGAAAGGACAGTGCATTGAACGCCCCACACAGCGCAGAAGCGCCCTACACCCGGCGCACGCTCTGGACAGAAACGGACCGGGACGGAGAACACGTCTGCACGCTCGACCAGACGATGCTGCCGCATGCCCTTCGCACCCTGCGCCTGAGCACGCTGGACGAAGCGGCGCACGCCATCCGCACCATGCAGGTACGCGGCGCGCCGCTGATCGGCGTGACCGCCGCCTACGGCGTGGCGCTCGCCATGCGTCAGGATGCCGGCGACGCCGCGCTGGAAGCCGCTATTGCGCGGCTGGCAGCCACCCGCCCGACCGCCGTCAACCTCGCCTGGGCGCTGGCGCGCATGCGCAAGCGCCTGACGCCGCTGCGCCCCGCACAGCGCGCCGACGCCGCCTGGCGCGAAGCGGCCGCCATCGCCGACGAAGACGCCGCGCAATGCTGGCGCATTGGCGCACACGGGCTGACGCTTCTGCGCACGCTGACGCCCCCCGGACGACGCCTGAATCTGATGACGCATTGCAATGCCGGCGCCCTGGCGACCGTGGCGTATGGCACCGCCCTGGCGCCCATCTATGCCGCCCAGGCGGCCGGCATCAATCTGCACGTCTGGGTTTCTGAAACCCGTCCGCGCAACCAGGGCCTGCTCACGGCCTGGGAGCTGAAACAGCGCGGCGTGCCGCATACCGTCGTGGCCGACAACGCCGCCGGCCTGCTGCTCGCGCAAGGCCGGGTCGATGCCGTCCTCGTCGGCGCCGACCGCATCGCCGCCAACGGCGATGTCGCCAACAAGGTCGGCACCTACCTGAAAGCCCTGGCGGCGCGGGCGGCCGCCATTCCCTTTTACGTCGCCGCGCCCGCCTCGACCATCGATTTCGGCTGTCCGGACGGCGGTGCCATCCCCATCGAAGAACGCGATGGGGACGAGGTGCGCCTGATCAGGGGGACGGCGGGATGCGACGCACCTGCTGGAAATAGAGACTCTGATGCCGCCGGTCACAACGACGCGCCTGCCGCCACCCATGTCAACAGACCCAGCGACATGGGCGAGTGTGCGCACGGCAAGGCGTGCGACGGGCGCGTAATGGCGCGCATCCTGCCGGCGGATGCAGCCGTCGCCAATCCGGCGTTCGACATCACCCCCGCCGCCTACATCACGGCGCTGATCACCGAACGCGGCGTCTGCCCGGCCTCGGCGGCAGGGCTGGGCGGCCTTTATCGTGATACTTCTGACACTCCTGACACGTCCGATACGCCCGACAACCCCGACAGGAAGCAGCCATGAAGACGACCGACCGCGCCCGCCACCGCCTGATCGCCGCCGCGCACGGCATGCTCACCGCCGGCCTGAACAAAGGCACCGCCGGCAACCTCAGCCTGCGCCTCGCCCAGAACGATGAAAACGGCGAGAACAGCGAAAGCGGCTTCCTGATCACGCCCTCCGGCATGGACTACGCCACGCTGGAAGCCGAAGACATCGTATTTATGCGCTTTGACGGCACGGCTAGCGGCCGCCGTCAGCCATCCTCCGAATGGCGCTTTCACCGCGACCTCTACCTCGCCCACCCGCAGGCCGGCGCCGTGCTGCACGCGCATTCCCCTTTCGCTGTCAGCCTCGCCTGCCTGCGCTGGGACATTCCCCCTTTCCACTACATGATTGCCCGCTTCGGCGGCGACAACATCCGCTGCGCCCGCTACGCCACCTTCGGCACCCAGGCGCTGTCCGACGCGGCGCTGGAGGCGCTGAACGGCCGCACAGCCTGCCTGCTCGCCAATCACGGCTTTCTGCTCTACGCCGAGACGCCGGAACGCGCGCTGGCGCTGGGCATTGAATTTGAGGCGCTGTGCGAACAGTACTGGCGCGCCTGCCAGCTCGGCGCTCCCGTTCTGCTCGACGCCGACGAAATGGCGGTAATCCTGAAAAAATTCGCGCATTACGGGCAGCCGCAAAACGCGAAATAAATACGCAGCAAAGATGCTCGATTCCCTGCTTAATCTCCTGCTCGACTTCCTGCTCAACCTGCTGGACATCGTACTGTTCCTCCGGCGCCCGCTTCGCCTGCTCCTCTGCCTCCTCGTTTCCGGACTCCTGGCGATCTCACTCGCCTACAACTTCGCAGCCTTCACGTTCGGGCACGGCATCGCGCTGGTCATCGCCGGATGCGCGCTCGGCCTCTACCTGGAATCCCGCGCCAGAAGCTAAAAAACCGGGCGGCCGCTCACCCACGCAGAATGGGTAGTGCTAGCCGTAACGCTGGCGGTACTGCTCACCGTCGGCCGAGATGCTGACAGTACTACTCATCGTCGGCCGCCAGCCCGCGTGGAATGGGCGTTTCCGGCCACCCTGCCCGGAAGCCCTTATGGAATAAGCCTTTCAGCGATGGGCATCCACAAACCCTTATAGAACGTGGGCTTCAGGGGTGGGCATCCGGAAACCCTTATAGAACGCGGGCTTCAGAGGTGCCTATCCATGCCCCCATCCCCTGCAGCAGCAGGCGGCGCAGCGCGCGTCATTGCTGCGCAATACCCCGGTGAAATGGAAATGGCTAAAATACTGAAAAAATTCGCGCATTACGCGCCACCATCGATCCGGGTTCACAACACATAGCATGCGTCATCATCTGGGGATTTTTCTGGTTCTGTTGTATTACGCCCATTGCGTCATGGCCATGTTTTATGCGGCAACGATTATCGACCCCAAAGGGCAGGCCGTCTGGCTTTCTGCGCCGCTTTGGTTAACGCCGCCCTCCCTGCTGCAATTCATGCCCTTGATCGGTGGGGAGCAATCCCATGAGCGATGGGTCTTACAAACATTGATTTATTTTCCGGCAGGCTTTGCCTTTACTTCCATCAGCCTGTACGGGGTCGGCGCCGTACTCCAGCGCATCTGGGAACTTGGCCTTTATTTTGCCGTTGCGGTCGGCGCATCGCTGGGGTTTTTCCTGGGATGGCTGTGGTTTGCCATCACGCATGAACAAAATCTCCTGTGGTTTTCCGCGCCATTGATCAGCGGGCTGATCAGCGCCCTGATATTCAGGCATGATGCCCAACGCCCCCGGGCGGATTGAACGGTGCGGTCGATGCGCGGGATTCCAGGCCACCCCTTTTCGATGAGCATGATGCCGGCAGCGTGCTGCCCGCCAATAAAACAGGGTGGCCGCCAGCCCGCGTGGAATGGGCGTTTCCGGCCACCCTTCCCGGAAGCCCTTATGGAATAAGTCTTTCAGCGATGGGTACCCGGAAACCCTTATAGGACGTGGGCTTCAGGGGTGGGCATCCGGAAACCCTTATAGGGCGCGGGCTCCAGAGGCGCCTATCCATGCCCCCATCCCCTGCAGCAGCCAGCGGGCGCAGCGTGCTTTATTCCTGCTCGACGAATACGGCTTCGCGCTTTTTGCCGATCGCCGGGAGGGCGATCATCACCATCAAGGCGATGGCGAGCGCGATCATCGTCGCCGCGATCGGGCGGGTGAGGAAAACGCTCCAGTCGCCGCGCGCCATGAGCAGAGCGCGGCGCAGGTTTTCTTCCATCATCGGGCCGAGGACAAAGCCGAGAATCAGCGGCGCCGGTTCAAAGCCGAGCTTGTGAAAGGCAAAGCCGATAACGGCGAAAACCGCCGCGCAGTAGACGTCGAAGGTATTGTTCGACAGCGAGTAAACGCCGATGGCGCAAAAGGCCATGATGGCGGGGAACAGGAAGCGATAGGGCACGGTCAGCAAACGGACCCAGATGCCGATCAGCGGCAGGTTGAGGATGACGAGCATCAGGTTGCCGATCCACATTGATGTCACCAGCCCCCAGAACAGGCTGGGGTTGGCCGTCATGACCTGGGGACCGGGCTGAATGCCCATGATTGTCATGGCGCCCACCATCAATGCCATGACCGCGCTGGTCGGGATGCCGAGCGTGAGCATGGGAATGAACGAAGTCTGGGCGCCGGAATTGTTTGCCGCCTCGGGCGCGGCGACGCCTTCGATGGCGCCTTTACCAAAGGCCTGCGGCGTTTTCGAGAGTTTTTTCTCGATCGTGTAGGAGGAGAACGAGGCCAGCATCGGGCCGGCGCCAGGCAGCACGCCGAGCAGGCATCCAAGCAGCGTTCCGCGCACCGTCGCCGGCGCGGCAGCCTTGAAATCTTCTTTGTCGGGCATGAGATTGGTCACCTTCCGCACGAAGGTTTCGCGTTGCCCGGGCGGCCTGCCCAGGTTGGCAATGATTTCACCGAAGCTGAAAATCCCCATGGCGATGACGGTGAAGTTGATGCCGTCCATCAGCTCGGGGATGCCGAAGCTAAAACGCGGCACCGCCGTGATCACATCGGTATTGATCTGGCCGAGCAGCAGGCCAAGCACGACCATCGCCATCGCCTTGGGCAGCGAACCGGAGGCCAGGACGACGGCGCCGACCAGCCCCAAGAACATCAGGGCGCAGTATTCCGGCGCGCCGAATTCAAAGGCCAGGCCGGTCAGCGGCGGGGCGAAGGCGGCAACGACGAGCGTTCCTACCGTGCCGGCAAAAAAGGACGCCAGCGCGGCCGTCGCCAGCGCCTTGCCGGCGTGCCCGCGGCGTGCCATCTGGTAGCCGTCGAGCGCCGTCACTACAGACGAGGCTTCGCCCGGCACGTTGATCAGGATCGCCGTTGTCGAGCCGCCATACTGCGCGCCGTAATAAATGCCGGCCAGCATGATCAGCGCGGAAGTCGGCGGCAGGGTATACATTGAGGGAAGCAGCATGGCGATCGTGGCGATCGGCCCCAACCCCGGCAGCACGCCGATCAGCGTGCCGAGCAAGGCGCCGAGAAAGGCGTATCCCAGATTGGCCAGTGACAGCGAGGTCTGGAAACCCAGCACCAGATTCTGCAAAAGATCCATGAGCGCTCTTTCCGGGGAAAAACCCTATGTTGGCTGGATTGAGTGGAAGACGCGCCGCCCAGGAACATCAGAAGCCTCAGGCGGCAGGGCGAACAATGACAATGAAGGCATCAGGCAGCCGTATGCGCCGGGCGGAACGGAAGGAGCGGGCGAAATGGACGGCGAAACCATCGGCAGCATCGGCTTCATCGACTACAGCGCCGGCCACAAGGGCATCGTCAATTGCAGGCCGTAAATGAAAATCGCGTAAGAGGCCAGCGTCAGCACCGCCGCATTGAGCAGCGCATCCCGCCAGGAAAATTCACGGCTGCCCGCCGAAGTCAGGACAATCATGACCGGCAGACTGATGAAAAAGCCGAGCCGCGGCAGGGCAACGCCGAAAAACACAATCGCGCCGACCACGCAAAGCAGCGGCCGCCACGGAATCCTGCCGACCGGGTCGCCGTCCGTGCGGTCCGTACGTTGACCGGTCAAGGCCGAAAGCAGCACGACGACGCCGAGCAGCGCAAGAATGATCCCCAGACCAAAGGGAAAGTATCCCGGCCCCGGACGCACGGCGGCGCCAAAGCTGTAGCCAGTGGCGCCGATGGCAAACGCCAGGCCGATCAGGATGAGCAGCAGTCCGGCGACAAAATCTTTCTGGCTCCTGATCTTCATAAATTCCTTAATTCCTCCGCATAGGCCGGCAGAACGCGCCGTTGTTCCGGCGGTTTTATCTTTTGCCCCGACCTGCTTCTGCTTGTTTCTGTCTGCGCGCTTTTGTTTCCGTGAATCGCGCCGGCATTCCGGCGCGCGCTTTCCGATTGCTTATACGACCAGCGTCTGCGCCTCGCCTTCGCCCCGCGCCTCGATATGGCCGATTTCCACCGCCTCTTCTCCCGCCGCACGCAGCAGTCGCAGCGCCTGCGAAACGTTTTCGCGGGCAACGATGACCGCCATGCCGATGCCGCAGTTGAACACGCGGTGCATTTCATCCTCGGCCACGCCGCCTTCGCTTTGCAGCCACTGGAAAATCTTTGGCCGCTGCCAGGACGATTGTTCGATGACCGCCTTGACCGTTTTTGGCAGCACGCGCGGGATATTTTCGCGCAGACCGCCGCCGGTAATATGCGCCATGCCTTTGACCGGCAGGGCGGCCAGTACGGACAGCATCGGTTTGACGTAAATGCGCGTCGGCGCCATGACCGCCTCCGCCAGCGTCTTGCCGCCTTCAAAGGGGGCATCGAGCGCCGGTTTGGCGCGCTCGATGATCTTGCGCACCAGCGAATAGCCATTGGAATGCGCGCCGGACGAGGGCAGACCGAGCACGATATCGCCGGCCGCGATATTCTGCCCCGTGATGATTTTCGATTTTTCGACCGCGCCGACGGCAAAGCCGGCCAGGTCGTATTCACCGGGCGGATACATGCCGGGCATTTCCGCCGTTTCGCCGCCGATCAGCGCGCAGCCGGCCTGCTCGCAGCCTTGGGCGATACCGGCAACGACCGTCGCCGCGGTATCCACATCCAGCTTGCCGCAGGCAAAGTAATCAAGGAAAAACAACGGTTCCGCGCCTTGCACCAGCACATCGTTGACGCTCATGGCGACGAGGTCGATGCCCACCGTATCGTGGCGATTGAGTGCAAAGGCCAGGCGCAGTTTAGTCCCCACGCCGTCGGTGCCGGAAACAAGCACCGGCTCGCGGTAGCGTTTGGGCACCTCGAACAGCGCGCCAAACCCCCCCAGGCCGCCGAGCACGCCCTCTCGCAGCGTTCTTTTGGCAAGCGGTTTGATGCGTTCGACCAGCGCATCGCCAGCATCGATATCGACACCGGAATCGCGGTAAGACAACGGAGACGGGGAAGAAGGCGGCGCGGGCTGGGTCATCTCGTTCATCATCCTTGAAGATTGAATGGACAGGGAAAAACGGCAGGAAGCCAGGGAAGGCGAGAAAAGCAGGAAAAGCGGCGGAAGCCGGAATGGTAATGCTAGAATACGCAGCCTCCTCGATGCGCTGTGATTTTATCCAAATTCACTGCCCTGCGGGCGGCCCGCTCCGTCGTCATGCCTTAGCGTCAAGCCATCGCCATTTTCCATTGCGTCCTGCGTTGCAGGTGCGCTGTGCTCTCCATAACCTTTATCCCATGCATCAACTGATTCTCGACCTGCTGCCGGAAACGCCCCCGTCGCTCGACAATTTCGTCGTTGGCAGCAACGGGGAGGCGCTGGCTGGGCTGGCCGGCTGGCTGGCCGCCGACAGTCGTGAAACCTTGCTGCTGCTGTGGGGCGAGCCGGCGTCCGGCAAAACGCATCTGCTGCGCGCCAGCGGCGCACGCTATATCGACGCGCAGAACGATTGTGCACTCGCCAGTCTGGAGGCGGCGGAGAGCGCGGACGATACGATGGCAACGACGATGACTCCGGAAAGCATCCCCACACGCACCTCGTCCGTCCGTTACGCCATCGACAATATCGAAGCCCTCGACGAGCGCGGCCAGATCGCCCTGTTCAATCTGTTCAACCGCCTGCGCGCGACAAATGGCACCGGGCGTCTGCTCGCCGCCGCCGCCGCGCCGCCGCAACAGCTCGCCGTGCGCGAAGACCTGCGCACCCGCCTTGGCTCCGGGCTTGTTTACCGGCTCCAGCCGCTGTCCGAAGCTGAACAGGACGCCGCCCTGACAGCTCAGGCCGCCCGCCGCGGACTCCGCCTGCCGACGGGCGCCCTCGCCTATCTGCGCAGCCGCGCGCCACGCGACATGCGCAGCCTGTCCGCCTTGCTGGACGCGCTCGACCGCTACTCGCTGGAACAGCGGCGACCGATCACCCTTCCCCTGCTGCGCGAAGTTCTGCACCCTGCCCTGCACACCGCCGTTTCAAAATAATTCAGAATAAATAACCGCCATGCAACTTGCCCTGTTCGACCTCGACCATACCCTGTTGCCCTGCGACAGCGATTACGCCTGGACACAGTATCTGATTGATGCAGGGGTCGTCGATCGGGAGGATTTCACGCGAAAGAATGATGACTTTTATGCGCAATATCGTGCCGGCATGCTGGACGTCCAGGCTTTCCTCGACTTCCAGTTCGCACCGCTGGCCGACAACCCGCGCGCCCGGCTCGACGCCTGGCACGCCGACTTCATGGCGCGCACGATCGTGCCGGTCATCGGCCAGGCGGCGCGCGCGCTGGTTAACCGCCACCAGGAACAAGGCGACCTGTGCGCGCTGATCACGGCGACCAACAGCTTCGTGACCGGGCCGATCGCCCGTGAATTCGGCATTCCGCACCTGATCGCCACCATCCCGGCACAGGATGGACACGGCCAGTTTACCGGCCGGGTGCGCGGCACGCCGGCTTTTCGTGCAGGCAAGCTCGAGCGCCTGGACGCCTGGCTGGAAGCGATGGGATCGTGGCGCGGCGCATTCACACGCATCTGGTTTTACAGCGACTCGTTCAATGACCTGCCGCTGTTGCAGGCGGTCAGCGATCCGGTCGCCGTACACCCCGACGCCCCCTTGCGCGCCCATGCCGAGCAGGCCGGCTGGCCGATTCTGGAACTGTATCCCTGATCTTCTGGAAAGAGACTCCACAACGCGATGATTCGCCAACTGATTGCCCGCGTTTTCGGGCGCAAGGCCGCCAAACAAACCGGCGCACATAACAAGCCGAACACCCTGCCCGCCAGCCGCTACGGTATCCGCCGCGAGGCGGTCAGCAACGGCAGCCGGCATACGGTCGAAACCTTGCAGCAGCACGGTTATCAGGCCTATATCGTCGGCGGCGCGGTGCGCGACTTGCTCGCCGGCATTCCGCCCAAGGACTACGACGTAGCCACCAACGCCACGCCGGAACAGGTGCGCCGCTGTTTTCGCCGCGCGCGCATCATCGGCCGCCGTTTCCAGATCGTCCATGTCATGATGGGGCGCGAAACCATCGAGGTCACGACCTTCCGCGGTAGCCACGAGGCGCACGGCAACGGGCCGGCGCAAACCGATGCGCATGGCCGCGTATTGCGCGACAACGTGTTCGGTTCGCAGCAGGAAGACGCCGCGCGCCGCGACTTCACCGTCAATGCGCTGTATTACGACCCGATCTCGGAAACGGTCATCGACTACCATCACGGCATTGACGATCTGCACAATAAAACCCTGCGCATGATCGGCGACCCGGCGACCCGCTACCGCGAAGATCCGGTGCGCATGCTGCGCGCCGTGCGCCTGGCCGCCAAGCTCGACCTCACGCTCGACCCGGCGACGCGCGCGCCCATCGGCGAACTGGCCGGGTTGATCGGCAACGTGCCGCTTTCGCGCCTGTTCGACGAGATGCTCAAACTGCTCACCTCCGGCCATGCGCTCAAATGCCTGCACAGCCTGCGTGAAGCGGGGCTGCATCACGGTCTGCTGCCGCTGCTCGATGTCATTCTCGAACGTCCGGCCGGGCAGCGCTTCATCCAGCTGGCGCTGGAAAACACCGACCACCGTATCCGCGAGGGCAAACCGATTTCTCCCGGCTTTTTGTTCGCAACATTGCTCTGGCACGAAATGCTGGCGCAGTGGGAAACGCATAAAGCCGACGGCGAGCGCCCCCTGCCCGCGCTTTTCCGCGCCATGGACAGCGTTCTTGAAACGCAGGCCAGAACGCTGGCGATCACCCGCCGCGTCGCGGCCGACATCAAAGACATCTGGGTCTTGCAGCCGCGCTTCGAGCAGCGCAGCGGCAAGCGGCCTTTCTCGCTCATCGAACAGCCGCGTTTCCGCGCCGGTTACGACTTTCTTCTGTTGCGCGCGCAGGCCGGGGAAATCGACCACGAACTGGCCGCATGGTGGACGACTTTTCTCGATGCCGACGGCGCAGCGCGTAGCGCCATGCTGCAACCGCCCCGGGCAGGCGAAGGCAGAAAGCGCTGGCGACGCCGGCGTAAAACGGCCGCGCCGGCACCGATGACCGACAACACGGAAACCGCGCAAAACCCGCGGCCGCAGGGCGCGAACGCCAGCGCATAATGCCGCGCTTTCCACCGTACATCCCGCCGCACACCATGACCGTCACGCCCGCCACCGCCATTTCCGGACACCCCCTGCCCGGCGCGCCGGCCGATGCGCCGCCCGTTACGTCTTCAGCCTCGCATTCGGCGCCACACCTGGCTTACGTGGCGCTCGGCGCCAATCTGGGCGAGCCGATCGTCCAGCTCCGGCGCGCTTTCGACGCCCTGGCGCGGATCGACCATTCGCGCCTGCTGCGCACGTCGTCGCTGTACCGTACTGCGCCGATCGGCGTTCACGGGCAACCGGACTTCATCAATGCCGTCGCCGCGCTGGCAACGGCGCTGGCGCCGGAAGCGCTGCTCAATGCGCTGCTGAGCATCGAGACGGAGTTTGGCCGCCGCCGCGATTACCCAAACGCACCGCGCACGCTCGACCTCGACCTGCTGATGGTCGACGACCGCGTACTCGACACCCCCCGGCTGCAACTACCGCATCCGCGCCTGCATTTACGCGCGTTCGTCATCATGCCTCTGCTCGAAATCGCCCCCGATTGCCGCATTCCCGGACGCGGCCTGGCCGCCGCCTGGCGGCCTGCCGTGCAGATGCAGGCGATCGAGCGCCTTCCGCCGGCAGAAAAAATGGGGTAACTGAAAAATACGCAACAAAAAATGCCATGGCGACCGTTTGCCCGGATAATCCCCCGCAAACACTTGACACATGGCCGCACAAGCCGTGTATCCTTGCCGCGTCCAATTTCCCTTGAACCACAACTGATCGTACATTGCCATGTCTGCACAAACTCCGACCCGCCGGCTCACGCAACTCGATCTGGTCAAGATGCGCGCCGCCGGTGAAAAAATCGCCATGCTCACCTGCTACGACGCCAGCTTTGCCAAGGCCTGCGAGGCCGCCGGCATCGACATCATCCTGATCGGCGACTCGCTCGGCATGGTCATCCAGGGGTACGATTCAACGCTCCCCGTCACCGTCGAGCACATTGCCTATCACACCGCCAGTGTCGCGCGCGGCTGCCAGCGCCCGCTGATTCTGGCCGACATGCCTTTCGGCAGCTATCAGGAAAGCCCACAGATCGCCTTCCGTAACGCCGTTCCGCTGATGGCCGCTGGCGCCCAGATGGTCAAGATCGAAGGCGGCGCTGGCATGGCTGACACCACGCGCTACCTGGTCGCGCGCGGCATCCCGGTCTGCGCCCACGTGGGACTGACGCCGCAGTCCGTCCATCAGCTGGGCGGCTACCGGGTACAGGGCAAGGACGCAAGCGGCGCAGCACAGCTTGTGGCCGACAGTCTGGCGCATCAGGAAGCCGGCGCAGCGATGGTGCTGATGGAGGCGGTTCCGGCGCCGCTCGCCGCGGAAATCACGGCGAAGCTCGCCGTGCCGACCATCGGCATCGGCGCCGGCAAGGATTGTTCCGGGCAGGTGCTGGTGCTGCACGACATGCTCGATGTCGCGCCCGGCCGCAAGCCGCGCTTCGTGCGCAACTTCATGGCCGGGCAGGATTCGATTGTCGGCGCGCTGTCCGCCTACACCGCCGCTGTCAAGGACGGCAGCTTCCCGGGTGCCGAACACTGTTATTGATAAGACGTTTGCCGATGAACCGTCGCTGCTGAACATTGCTGCCGCACGCGCGCCAGCAATACTGCCGGCAAGACGGAAAGAAACGCACCTCGCACTCCACCCATATGGCTCCCGTATGCTCCTGTGTTCTTTGTGATCCGGATGGCGTCGTTTATCCCGTTTGCCTTTTTGCATTCTTTTCGTCTCTGTCTCTTTTTCATTTCCTGACGCCTCGCCGGATCGCCGGCATTTCCACGCCACTGATCCCATTCATTGATCGTTTTTTTAAAGTTTCTACCACCCGCCTAGCGAGATAGAGAGAGATCGTCCGTCGGACCTGCCGCAGCTTTTTCGGTCTTTATCCGGATTTCCAGGTCTGCCGCAAATTGCGGCTATGCCGCAGGCGCCATCAGTCCCCGGACCAGCCACCGTATTCCTGTTTTTTTTCATTTTCCGTCATCGTCATTCGAAAGGCTTTGCGATGCAAATCCACGCTACCGTTTCTGAACTCCGCCACGCGCTCAAGCAACGCGGACGCATCGTTTTCGTACCGACCATGGGCAACCTGCACGCGGGTCATCTGTCGCTGATGCGACAGGCGCGCGCGCACGGCGATACGGTTGTCGCCAGCATTTTCGTCAACCGCCTGCAATTTGGCCCTAATGAGGATTTCGACAGTTATCCGCGCACCTTCGAGACCGATTGCGCGCATCTGCGCGAAGCGGCCGTCGACATTCTGTTTGCGCCCACCGAGGCCGATTTATACCCCGAACCCCAGCAGTACCATGTCGATCCGCCGCCCATCCAGGGCCAACTCGAAGGCGAATTCCGCCCCGGCCATTTCCGCGGCGTCGCCACGGTCGTGCTCAAGCTGTTCAACATCCTGCAGCCGCATGCGGCCCTATTCGGCAAAAAGGACTACCAGCAGCTCATGATTCTGCGCAACATGGTGCGCCAGCTGGCTTTGCCAATCGAGATCATCGGCGGAGAAATCGTGCGCGCCGAAGACGGCTTGGCGCTTTCTTCGCGCAATGCCTACCTCAAGGCCGAAGAGCGTGCCGAGGCCGCCCGCCTGAACCGTGTGCTGCACCAGATCAAGGCGGCCATCCAGGCGGGCAGGCACGATTTTTCCCAGCTCGAACGCGACGCCATGGCCGAACTCGACGCACACGGCTGGAAAACCGATTATGTCGCCATTCGCCGCCAGGCCGATCTGCAAGAACCGCAGCCTGGCGACCGCGCGCTGGTCATTCTGGCCGCCAGCCGGCTGGGAACGCCACGCCTGATCGACAACCTTGAAGTCATCGCCGATTCCGCTTGACACGGCGGTCACACCGTCTAGAATCGCACCCAATTTTTCTTATTGCTACCGTACCGAGGCATCCCCATGCAAAGAACCATGCTCAAGTCCAAGCTGCACCGCGTCACCACAACGCACTCCGAACTGCATTACGAAGGGTCGTGCGCCATCGACGAAACGCTGCTGGAAGCCGCCGACATTCTGGAAAACGAACAAATCGTCATCTGGAACGTCGACAACGGCGAACGCTTCACCACCTATGCCATCCGCGCCGAACGCGGCTCAGGCATCATTTCGGTCAACGGTTCCGCCGCCCGCCGCGCCGCGCCTGGCGACCTGCTGATCATCGCCAGCTTTGCCGTGTATAACGAAGCCGAACTGGCCACACACAAACCGAAACTGATCTACGCCGACGCCCAGAACCGCATCAAGCGCACGGGCGAATCGATTCCCACGCAGAAGGCCTGAGGCCGCGCCACACGGGCGCAGCAGCGCTGCCCGCAAACCCGCGTGGATAGGGCGTTTCCGGGCACCCTGCCCGCTAGCCCTTTATTGATAAGGGTTCCAGAGGTGCCTACCCAGAACGCCTTTATCTACGCGGGGTTCAGAGCACCCAAAAATCCCCTCGCCCTTTAGGAGAGGAATTTGGGGAGAAGGCAAAAAAGTAAAAAGAGCGCAGGCGCATCTCCAAAAAGAGGTAGCCTGAAGCCTGCGTATTTAGGGCATCTCCAAGGGGGGTGCTCTGCAGCCCTTGTAAACAGGGTATCTCCGGCAACCCTACCCGGAGATCCTTTATTCATAAGGGTTACAGAGGTGCCTGCCCGCAAACGCCCAATCCACGCGGGTTTCCGGGCAGCCCTTTTTAAAAACCAGACAATCTATAGCGGCTCGACTTTGCCAAAAG
>ERZ773065.707-NODE-707-length-17970-cov-3.263857_pt1 | contig 17970 bp, 15 predicted proteins | sample MGYA00580623_ERZ773065 | MGnify/ENA primary metagenome ERZ773065 (study PRJEB29015, sample SAMEA2738017) | human oral metagenome | biome: human oral; feature: human-associated habitat; material: dental | place: China | collected 2047 ... | reverse complement strand
CGCAAGCACGCAAGCACGCAAGCACGCAAGCACGCAAGCACGCAAGCACGCAAGCAATGCATTATACATCCTGATGAATCGAGGGTTTTAGCCTGCGCAATATGCACATTAGGCAGCAACGGGAAAAGAAAACGGCCCGACTGCGCGGACCGAAGGAAGATGGTGGAGCATAGGGGGATCGAACCCCTGACCTCAGGCTTGCAAAGCCCGCGCTCTCCCAGCTGAGCTAATGCCCCATATGTTCGCACTTACAATAAACGCCCCACCGGCTCGTGGCTCACGATGGGGCGTTTATTAGCGGAGATGGTGGGCCTGACAAGACTTGAACTTGTGACCTCACGCTTATCAGGCGTGCGCTCTAACCACCTGAGCTACAGGCCCGCAAAAAAGTGCTTGGCTATAGTACAACGAAGGATTCCGAAGTTGCAAGCACTTTCGTCGATTATTTTCGAAATCGCATGCACGCCTCTAATCAGGCCAATTGCAGAAGGAAAGAGCCGCCCGAAGGCGGCTCTCGCAATCGTATGGAGCGGGTGACGGGACTCGAACCCGCGAATGAAAGCTTGGGAAGCTTTTGCCTTACCACTTGGCCACACCCGCATTTCGCCCTGCGGCGAAGCATGCATAGTATAGCCTAGCCGCGCCGACGTCTCGGAAGAAATCGCAAGAAACCACCTAGATGTTCTTCAGGAGCTCGATGACCACGTCGGTGTTCTGGCTCAGCAGGGCGGGATCGACGGCTTCGACCGTATCGCCGGCTTCTCCGCAGCCCGCAGGCTTGTCGCCTTCCATGCCGACGATGCCGATGCCTTGCATATGATGTCTGAGCGCATAGCTCGACGCGCTGTCCTTCCATTCGATCGATGCGCCCTTGATGGACACGCCGAGCGACTGGCCTGCACGACGGAGGTAACGCTTCATGCGGCTGGAAGAGGAACTCTGGAGAACGGCCCCTTCCTTCTCCACGTAGCTTACCTCGCCGGCGCCGAGCTCTTCGAGGTTCACGATGACGGCGCCGCGCATCTCGGCGGCATGGCGCGAGAGGAAGGCGCGGATTCCTTCATTGGAATCCACCTGGGATCCGAGCGCCACGAACCAGATTTCGGTGTTGATGTCGCCCGCAGCGAAGGAATAGACCTGATCGATCTCGTCTGCGTGGGCCGCCGCGTCCTGTTCGGCCGGAGAAGCCGCCTGGGCGACGGCCGTTTCGGAAAGAGGCTCGTGGGTGTCGGCATCCGTCAGCGGGAGCATGGCCTGGGTCGCACCGTCCGGCGCGCCGTCGAGCGCGACAGCGTCCGCGTCGGACGGGGCATCCGGCGCCTCGGCGCCGGCAAGCTCCTCGTCGGAGTAGAGGATCTGGTCGTCGTGCGCCATGCGGCCCGCTATCCTGGCCCGCAGATCGCTGAAGGCACCGCCCTTCCAATCGTCATCGTCTTTGAAGCTGTCCCAACCGCCGCGCGCCTTACCGGCATCGCGCGCGTTGAAATCCTCATCCACGCCGAGCCAGTCGCTCGTGCTCTCCTCGGGCTCCTTGGGCTTGCGGAACCGATCGAAGAAGCGGCCGATGCGCGACTTCGGCATATCGACATAGCCTTCGCCGACGATGGCTCCCGTTTCGCTGTAATCCTCGTCCAGAGCCGAATCGTCCGCATCGTCGATATAGAGGTCTTCGGGCGCCAAGCCGCCCACGAGTTCGTCCCCCAAAGGCTCGAAGGCCCCCGTGGCGGATGCGGCGGCAAACGTGCCCGCGCGGTTGATCTCGATTTTCGCAGTGGCATCCGCGGACGATTTCGGATCCTCTATCGGAGGCAAGGTCGAGAGCAGGTCTTTCGCAGTCGCCTTTGAGGCGGACTCGGTCGCGCTCGCCAGAGGCGCGCGCTGGCGCAGGTCATCGAACGAGCTCAGAGGCTCCGCCGCCGTCGGGGCGGGCGAAATGCGCGGTATTTCGAATACATGCATGGCATTGTCCTGGGCCGACGCCGCAGCCGCCACGGGATTCATGACGCTCGTGGCGCCGAGATCGGCCGCAGGCCGGAGCGGATCGTCGTAGGCGACGGACACGCGTTCCTTCTTGGCTCGGTCGGCAAGCTCCGCGCTGCGCTCGGCGCTGACCGAAGCAGGAAGCTTTTGGGTCCGCGCCAGAGGGTCGACGGGCAAGGGTTCTTCTTCAGCCGCTTCGGAATCATCGGAAGAGGAAGCCTGTCCTTCTTCGACAGGTTCGACAGGTTCGTCAGGCGAGACGGTTTCGTTCCGATCGGCAGCTTCGGAAACGGCCGTGTCCTCCTCACGGACATCGGCCGCGCGCTCGTCGATCGCCGTCTCTTCTGCATGGATTTCTTGTTCGCCGGCCTCTTCCGAATCGACGCGGGAATCCATCTCGTCCGTTCCGGCCGGCGCGATATCCGTCTCCTCCGCCCTGGAAGAGACTGCATCGCTCGGCGCCTGGCCAGGCGCCTCGGGGGCATCGTCAGCGGAATCCGAAACAGGCGTCGCGCAGGGCTCTTCCGCGTGGATTGCATCGGAGGCGGCGGCGGGCGACTCGGCGGCAGGGACGACCGGAATCTCGGCATAACGAGAACGCTCCACCTTGCCCGTGGATTCCTCGGCCTCCTTGCGGGCACGGGCCGTCGCCTTCGCATACCATTCGGGAACCTCGGCGGATCCCTGATGCGGGGAGGTGGAGAGCGAGGACGGGGCGGGCTGCGCGGGCGACTCGGACGGCTCGGGCGTGCTGCCGGCGGCCTTGTCGGTCGACTCGGATTCGGCGTCGGCATCGGGCTCGGCGGCTGCAGCACCGCTCGAGGCTTCTGTCGGAACGACGGCATCGGCGGCGTCTTCGGCCCGAACATCCTGGAGGGATTCGTCCGACTCCTGCTCGGACGGCGTGGGAATGGATGCGACGTCGGTCACGTGAACGAGATTGCGCGCGATATCGTAGGATTCCGCAGCGCCGGCGACCGGTTTACCCGTCAGGGCGGCGATGGCCGCCTTGGCGGCGGCGAGCTCTTCTTCGGGAGACGCATCTTCATAGACGAGCGCGGTGTTCGGCCCGACCAGGCCTTCCGCCCTGAGAGCCTCCTCGTCGTGCACGATGCCGTCCGCGGGACGCGGCGTGGAGGAGACCATGCCGTTACCGATACGCCGCGCGACCTCGAGCAGGACCGCGACACCCGACGCATTGTCGTTCGCGCCGTCGTTGTACGCGGCGATATGGCCGTAGCCAAGGCGGACGACCGGAAGAAGGATGGCGACGAGCGCGATGATGAGCAGCGCATTGAAAACACCGATGCCGGCTCCATCCGCGTCGCGGAAGAACAGGGCGCGCAGGATGATGAGCAGCGCCGCCAGCGCCATGGCGACATGAGACGCGATCTGCAGGTACTTCAGGATCTTCACGAAACCGGAGCGGTATTCGGGATGGACCTTGCCGCTGTCGTAATGGGCGACGAGGATGACCTTGCGCCGCCGGCTGCCGGCGGCATGCGCGCGGCGGGGCGGGCGATACGTGGCGACGACGTTCTGGCTGACCCCGTTCTTAAAGAAGCGCGACAGCACGGGATGATCGAAGAACTCGAGCGCGAACAGCGAGAAGGCGACGAGCGCGAGAATGGCCGCCGGGATAATGGCGACATGGACCAGAACGGCCAGGACGCCGGCGACGAGCATTGCCCCGTAGCAGATGAGAGACGGAAGCGAGGAATCGGTGCTGCTTGCGAAATCCTCCACCTCGACCGGAAGATGGGCGTCTTTCTGCAGGCGATCCATGATATAGATAGCTGCCTGCTGCTCTTCCTCCGTGCCCGAAGGGCGCGGGCCGATCTCATCGGAGAGGTACGCGACGTGGTCTATGAGGTTGGTCATCGTTTCGCCTATCGATTCATGGTTCGCTCAATATGGATATGGCTGCTAGAAGTATACACTAAGGCGCTTATTGCGATATCCCGAGGTATTCCCGTAAAAAGGAGTCGGCAGCGGCCGCGTCGGAGCGGGCAGCGAAGTACCCTTCGTTCGCATCCTTCACGTTGAGATCGTACTGATCGAGGATGACGTTCTCTATTCGTTTCGGAATGCCGTCGGCAATGGAGACCGCCTCGTCATCCGCTTCGTTGTACCGCTCGTTCTGAGCGTCGGCCGTCGCCTTGTCTTGAATGTAGATGGCCTCGTCGGATGCGATCGCGTAGCCGATTTCCTCGATGCGCTTGTCTATGTAATTCCCGACGGCGTCGAGGCCTGCGGCCGGATAGCGGGTCTTCACGACCTCCAACTGGTCCTTCGCCTTCTCAAAAAGCGCCTGGGCCTCCTTGCTCTTCTCCTCCGATTCCTTGGTGTTCGCCTCCGTGGTGTCTTCGACCAGACGCGCCGACTCGCGCATGGCGTCATCGGCTTCGCCGACTGTCGCCCAGCATTCGCCGAGGAGCGCGATGGCGTCCGAAGCCTTCATGTCCTCCTGAAGGATGGATTTGCCGTAGCCGAGCATCTCCAGGCGGGCATCGGCGGCTTTGATCACCTGGCTGGCCGCCTCCTTCGATTCCGAGTCGGAAAGTTGGTCGTACGACTCCTCGGCAAGGCCCTTGGCGGCGTTCAGATGGACCTCCGCGGCATCGATCTGGTCGATCAGATCCTGGAATCCTGCAGCGCCGCCGGCGGTCACATCGCCGACGATGGCCTGGTCTATGGGCACGACCGCGACATCGGCGGCCTGCAACTCCGACATCCCTTGATGGAGAAGCCCCATGGTCTCCTGGTATTCGACGTATCGTCCATGGGCGTACACGCCCGCTGCGCCGATCACCGCGACGAGCACGCCGCCCAAGAGCGCAGACAGCACGAGGCGGCGCCGGCGGCGCGCGGCTTTTCGCCGTTCGACCTCGCGTTGAAGGTCGAACGCGCTGGCAAGGGAACCGGCCGGTCCGGACGAGCCCCTCGACGCCTGGAACGCCTCCGATGACGAACCGCCCTGCGCCGCATCCGCCGCGCCGAGAAGCAGGCGTGCGAAGACGGAACGCCGTGCAGGGGCGTCCATTGCCTTCTTGGAGCCATTCTCGGCAAAGCGGGCCTTTCGGGGAAGCGAAGGAAGCGTGCCGGAAGACGCTTGCGAACGGGTCGCGCCCTTGCCGTCGGGCGAGCCGAATGCGGAAACGCCGCTTCCAAGATCGCCGATGAACACGTCGCGCGGGCCGGACTTGGAAAGGCCGGCCTTGGAGCTGCGCTCTTCCAGAATGGAGACGGAGATCTCATTGGACGTCCCTGCCGTCCTCTTCTTTATATGGAGGCTTCCCGCGATACCTGCGAGCCCGCCTTCCTGCCGCGTACGCCGTCCGAACATAGGCCTCGGAACCCCCTATCCCGAAAGGCTTCCGAAGAGTCCGCCTGTCATGGCCTCGATGAGCTCATCGGTTGAACAGACGGTGATGTTCTGAGAAGGAAGCGATCGGAGAAACGTCCTGCCGTACCCCATGGTCACCAGGCGCCTGTCCGCGAGGATCAGGATGCCCGTATCGGTCGAAGACCTGATGAGGCGTCCCGCCGCCTGCTTGAGATCGATGACCGCGGCCGGCAGGCAGTACTTCGACCAAGCGCCCTTCTCGCGGGCGGCGCGCTCCTTCGAAAGAGGATCGTTGGGGCTTGAGAAAGGCAGGCGCGGGATGATGACCCCCTTAAGGGTCGAGCCGGGAGCATCGAAGCCCTCCCAGAAGCTTTTGAGCGCGAAGAGCGAGAGGGTCTCGTTCGCAATGAATTCGTCGCGCAGACCCTTGGTCGACACGCCCCATTTCTGGCATACGACGCGCAGGCCCTCCTCCTTCATTCGAGGATTGATGTCGTCGAAGCAGGTTTCCATCTCCCGCCGATTGGTGAAAAGCGTCAGCATGCTTCCTCCTTGCGCGATATGCGCGCGTGCAAGAAGCCCCTCGAGGATCGGAAGGTATGCGGGATCGCGCGGGTCGGGGATATCGTTCAAGACGAAGACCCTCATATGGTTCTCGAAATCGTAACTCGATCCCAGCAGGCACTCGTTCACCCGCGCCGGCCCATCGCCGTCGAGGCCCATCGCCCGATTGAACGAGGAGAACCCATGCCCGACCGAAAGCGTCGCGCTCGCATAGACGATGCTGCGCGTACGTTCGTAGAGGGTTTGATCGAGTTCTTGACCGACGTCGATGAGCATCGCCTCCAAGCGCTCGGCGACGTGCTCCGGCTTACGAGACACATGGGCCGAATACACGTAGTTCCGATCAGGAGTTTCCATGATGGCTTCGCAGGCTTGCAGCATCGATTCGACATCGATCGCGATGGTCGCGATATCTCGTTGGACATCGCCGAGGCCATCCGTCTCCTCGAGGAACGCGACAAGCTCCGAACCGGATGACGCGAGTCTCTCGGCGGCTTCCCTGAACTGGGAAGCCTTCTTGACGAGCTCGACGAACGCGTCGTATGCACGGACATCGTCGTTGATCCAGAGGTCGAAGACGTCATAGCGGCGGTCCTGCTGCGTGGCGCATGCGGACAGATCCTTCATCCCATGCGCGAAAGACGCCGCCGCGACGGCGAAATCCTTTCCCCTCTTCTTCGCCTTCTCGGTCAGACCGAAGAAGAGCGTGCTGGCTTCGGGCAGGACGGCCTCGCATTCCGGTGCGCGGCGTTCAAGGCGCACGAAAGGATTCCGCGCGCCTTCGTCGGAGGCCAGGCGCCTGGAAAGCCTCAGCATCTCGGATGCGTCAAGGGAAACGGAAAGGGCGCGACGGGCCTCGGCCTCGGCACCATGAGCCTCATCGACGACCCAGAAAGGAGCCTTCGGCAGAAGGCTGCCATCGGAGGACGCGTCGCGGAAGAACAGGGAGTGATTCGTCACGACGATATGGGAGCGCTCGGCCTTCTTGCGCGATCCATGAACGAAGCAGTAGGTTCCATAGAAGGGGCATTTGCGCCTGAGGCAATCCCTGGATTCCGTCGTGACCGCATATCGCGGAAGCACGCGGTAGTCGATCTTCAGGCCGTCTATGTCATCGTATTCGGTCTGCTCGATGAATGAAAGCATGCCGGCGAGCGACGGGGCCTGAGAGATGTCTCGACCGGATACGTTCACATCATGAACGCCGTCCCTCATGACCGAATCGATGCGGAGCAGGCATGGATAATGCCTGAAGCCTTTCAGGGCGACGTATTGGAGATCGCCGAAGCCCTTGGCGGCAAGGGCATCGTGCAGCAGCGGAAGCTCTTTGTACACGATCTGATCGAGAAGCGCATTGGTCTTCGTCGCAACGCCGACGGGAATACCGTTGCGCAGTGCCGCCATGGCGGAAGGAAGCAGATACGCCATGGATTTACCGACGCCCGTCCCCGCTTCGACCACGAGGTTCGTCGAGGTCGAAAACGCCCTGAGGACCTCGGATGCCATGATCTTCTGTTCCATGCGGGGCTCATAGCCCGCGTACATCTCCCCTACCACGCCGCGCGCATCGAACATGGCGTCGAGATCCTGCTGGCTCGGCAGCTCCAAAGGACGGTCGGCGGATGAGAGATCGACGATCTCGCCCGAGCGGCGCGCAAGGTCGTCGCCCGTCTCCGCTCGGTCTTTCGGCGAGCCGGCGTCGGAGGCGGTATCGGAGGCGCGGGGCGCCGATGCGCAGGAAGCGGCCCTGAACCGCACCGAACGCAGAGCACGCAACGTGAAGGGGAATTTCTTTTCGAGAACAGCAGGGGAATCCGCCTTCGCTTCGCAGACGGCCTGCTGGAAGTTCGTCATATCCTTGAAGACGGCGCCTGTCGGCCAGGAATCGGCATCTGCAAGTTCGGCAATATAGGAGACCAGGTCTTTCGGCATCTTCGCGATAGCGGCGAGCATGATGCGGTATGCGGCGCAGAGCGCTTCGACGTCGGCGTCGGCCCTATGCGTCGACACCGGCGCGTCGAACGCCTTCACGATATCGATGAGACGATGCGATTTCAAACGCGGAAGCGCGATGCGCGCCAGGTCGAGCGAGTCAATCCAAAGATTGTCGGATAAAGGTGCGCCGCCTTGGCTTTTGGTGCAGAATCCTTTGTCGAATGCAGCGTTGTGCGCGACGATGCAGGAATCGCCCACGAACGCAGCGAGCTGGATTCGCGCATCGTCGGGCGACGGGGCGTCCGCAACGTCTTCGTCATGAATATCCGTCAGGCGAGCGACCTCTTCAGGGATGGGCTTGCCGGGATTGACGAAGGTGACGAACCATTCGACGATGCGGCCCTGCTTCATGCGAGCGGCGGCGATCTGCGTCAGCTCATCATGATTCTGGGAAAACCCGGTGGTTTCGGTATCGAGCACGACGACGTCTTCGTCGAGCCGGCCGAAATCGGAAACGGCGGCATATTCCTTCAGTGAGGCATACCGCTCTCGAATGTCGGCGGGCGTGCCGTCGGTGATATATTCATTGAGCTTCGTCAAAGCATCGCTCATAGGCTTTATTGCTCCCCTCTTCAGACGTTGGTAGCCTAACATGAAAGGAATGCCATGGCAGCCTCATCGGCCCGCGACCTGTATTTCGGCGCATACCTGCGCGTCGAGGCGCCCGACCGGAAGCTCATGTCGCAGCTCGCAGGACCCGACAACGCCGTAGGAGATATCGGCTCCATCGAGTGGGACACCGATTCCCACGCGCGGCAGCAGGCTTGGCTCGTGAATCGGTTCGGCAACCGTATCGGGTGCCTTTCCGCTTCCGATTCGTATAAGATCGCCGTATACCACGCGAAGGGCTGGACCCTCTCGTACGTGCTCAGCTTCGTCGCAATCGATGAATCGAAGGGAACGAACGAATACTGGGCGCAAGCCGCCGTCATCGCATTCGATCCGCGATACGAAGCAACGTTCGGAGCCTTCTTGAAGCAGTTCTCAGAACGAGCGGGAGAAGGGTTCAGACCCGACCCCGAACTCAGCCGAGAAGCCGTCCGCACCCTTGCTGCGGACCCTGCATCGTTCAAGCTTACCGGCAAGGTGAAGATCCCGAAGAACGGCTCGACGACAGTCGTCGTGAAAGACCATCGGACGCCGCACGACAGGATCTTGGATCAGGCGAGGGCCGGAAACAAGGGATGCTATGCCGTGAGCTGGCTTTTCATCGCAGCCCTTATTGCAGTCGCCGCTTTCATCGCCCATACGCTCGGGGTCTTCTAGGAATCCCCGCCCCTTGGCGCCGCAGGGCTCGCGCGCGATGTGCGCGATGTGGCATTGCATGAGTCTCGCCCCTGCCTCGAACGACGGCGAACGCTTTCGTGCGTCCTTCGACAGTCCCTTGCTCTCCTATTCGAGCGCGAGCTCGATAAGCCGTTCGCAGACGCGAGAAAAACCCATGCCCGCGACGCGCGCCGCATCGGGAACGAGGGACGTGCCCGTCATGCCGGGAAGCGTGTTCGTTTCCAGAACCCAGCATCGGTTCTCCGCGTCCACCATGATGTCGGTGCGCGAGATTCCCCGGCATCCGAGCACGCTATGGGCGGCGACGGCGAGTTCCTGCACTGATTCGGTCAGCTCGGGGGAAAGCGGCGCCGGGCAAAGATGGCGGCTTCCGCCCTGGGCGTACTTCGCATGGAAGTTGTAGAACTCGTCTTCGGTCGGCACGATCTGTATGACCGGCAGCGCCACGGGATCGTCGTTTCCCATGACGCCGACCGTCAGCTCCGTGCCTTCTATGAACCCTTCGATCATCGCTTCGACATCCACAGACAGGGCCGTTTCGATTCCTTTGCGCAGGTCGGTGGCATCACGCACGATCGTCATGCCGAGAGAGCTTCCTTCGGTCGTCGGCTTCACGACGCAGGGCATGCCACAGATATCGATGCACTCATCGAGGAAGCCTTCATCGAGAGGGTCGTCGCGGCCGACGGTCACCGACGGCGCGACGAGAAGCCCCGCACGCTCGTACGATTCTTTCGCACGAGCCTTGTTCACTGCCAGGGCGCTCGCAAGAATGCCTGAGCCGGTATATGGAAGGCCGATGGTCTCGAGGAACCCCTGAACGGTTCCGTCTTCCCCGCCCTTTCCATGCAGCGCAAGGAAGGCGACGTCAAAGCTCTCTTCGATCAAGCGCTTGAGCTGCTCGTGGTCTTGGGTGTCTATGAGCTGGACGGAAAATCCGAGCTCCGCAAGGGCTTCGGCGCAGGCCGCGCCGGATTTGAGCGAAATCTCGCGCTCTCCGCTCGTACCGCCGTAGAGCACCGCTACGGAATAGTCTTCGGGTTGACCGGAATATGTCATGCTTGCTCCATTCGTTCCCATAGTGGATGCATTACCTTCGGCTTACGTGAGATTCTTTTGTACGGATGCGCCGCCTGTTTTCATATTCTGAACTATAACCCAACGTCAGAGGTTGAATCCCGCTCTTTGACAGAACATACCGAAGGAGTATTATTCCACTCAGCGTTATCAGTAATTCATCTTAATAAAGGGGGTCCACATGAAAGTCTATCGTTGCAAATTCTGCGGGTATCTCGAGGTCGGCGAAATTCCGGAGGAATGCCCGATGTGCCACGCCAAAGGCAGCGTCGCATTTTCCGAATATCAGGTTCCTGACGTTTCCGGCACCAAGACCGCCGAGAACCTCGCTGCGGCATTCGCCGGCGAATCCCAGGCCAACCGCAAGTACCTGCTTTGGCAGCATATCGCGCAGGTGGCGGGCGACGAAGCTTCCGCATCCGCATTCGATCGTCCTCTGGCCGAAGAAACCGCGCATGCTCACGCTGAAGCCGCCTACCTCGGCATGTTCGGCAGCGTGAAGGAAAACCTCGAGAACGCCGCCGGCGGCGAGCAGTACGAAGAAGAGGATATGTATCCTGAATTCGCCCGCATCGCGCGCGAAGAAGGTTTCGAGGACATTGCGTTCTTCTTCGAGAAGACCGGCAAGTTCGAAGGTATGCATAAGAAGGGGTACCTCGACGCCGTTGCAGCGCTCAAGTAGCTGCAACGCCAGAAGGCAACCGCAGTCGAAGCGTATCTGACCAAACCCGATGCGCTCGCCGCACACCGCACATTCCCAACAGATTCACGTACGCAAGAACCCGCGGTCAACCGCGGGTTCTTGTTATGTATCCGAGCAGAGGCGCGCTCGTTCGTTTTTAAGCTGCCCGCAGGCGCCTGCTATATCCGACCCTCTCGAATCCCTGATAGTGGCTTCGATGCCGGCGGATTTCAGTCGCTTTACGAATTCGAGCGACACCTTTCTTCCCGAAGGCCTGAAAGGCGACTCCTCTATTTCATTCAATTCGATCAGATTGACGTTCGAATGAGTTCGGCGACATATGTCGATCAAGGCATCGATATGACGGCGATCATCGTTCATCCCCTGTATAAGCACATACTCGAACGTGACACGGCGATGCGTCTTTCGATCATATTCCTGAATGGCTTCGATAAGCGCATCGATCGGCTGATTCGCGACGCGCGGCATGATCATATCGCGCGTCTCCTGTATGGCCGAATGGAGGGACACCGCAAGCACGTACTGCTCCCCTATATCGGCGAACGCGCGAATTCCCTGCACGATACCGCAAGTCGAAACGACGATATGCCGCGCCCCTATGCCTCGATATGCAGGATCGTTCAGAATCTCCAGGGCTGCGGAAAGATTCTCGAGATTCAGAAGCGGTTCGCCTTGTCCCATGCTGACGACGTTGCTCACCCTCGTTCCCATATCCTTTTCCGCAAGGATGATTTGATCGACCATCTCCCCAGGAACGAGGTTTCTTGTAAATCCTTCCTTACCCGTTGCGCAGAACGAGCACTGCATGGCGCACCCCACCTGTGTAGAGAAGCACACGGTCAGCCTGTTGCCGTACGGCATGGCTACCATCTCGGTCGAGGCACCGTCATGAAATGCAACGATATATTTACGCGTCCCATCCTGGGAAATCTGCCTATCGACGATACGAGGCGTATAAAGCGGCAGTTCCACGGCCAGCCGCTCTCTAAGGGAGCGGGAAAGGTTGGTCATTTCGTCGTAGGATGCCGCACCTTTTCCATACACCCATTGGGCGATCTGCCGTGCCCGAAAGGCCGGCAGATCCAATTCTTTGATCGCAGTTGCGGCTTCTGCGAGCGAAAGTTCCTTATAAGGACGCATCTTCTCTCACGCGCTCTTTCTTGAAAGGGACGCCGTGATCTTCTTGCTCTGTCGAAGCCTTATATGATCGCCTTTGAAATCCATGGAATCATTCGATGCATCGAAGCAATTGGCCGGATATATTACTTTCCCACCCTCTCGAGAAGAGCCTTCAGGTCTTCTTCGTCCTTGAATTCGATCTCGATCTTATTCTTTCCACGAGAGCTCTTTACCTTAACCTTGGTTCCGAAGGCTGAGCTTAGGCTGCGAGCGGCCGTGCGGAAGAACGGAGGCGTGACGGGCTTCTGACGTATTCCGAGTCCCTTCTGCTTGCCTGCATAGAGACGTGCGATATTTTCAGTTTGGCGAACGGAGAGCTTCTCATCGATGATCTTCGTTATGAGCTTCTGCCTGTTCTCCTCTGTCGGAACGGACAGAATAGCGCGCGCGTGGCCCGCAGTGATCTTCTCTTCGTACAAAAGCTCTTGAGCGGATTCCGGAAGATCGAGAAGACGGAGCGCATTCGCGACCGTAGAGCGTCCCTTCGAGACGGCGGCGGCGACTTCCGACTGGGTTTTCCTACCCCGTTCCATCATCCTTTTATAGCCATAGGCTTCTTCAATGGGATTCAAATCGGATCTTTGAAGGTTCTCGATGAGTGCAAGCTCAAGAGCTCTGTCATCATCGGCTTCCACGATACGGATAGGAACTGCGGCAAGGCCGGCCTTCTTAGACGCTTGCCAGCGACGTTCGCCAGCAATGATCTGGTAAACGTCGCCTTGTTCACGCACGAGAATAGGCTGAAGAAGCCCATCCTTCTCGATGGAGCTCGAAAGTTCTTCCAGCTCTTCCGCTTTGAAATGGATGCGCGGCTGATTCGGATTGGGAAAGACTTTGGCTACAGGGACTTCCATGAGTCCGCCTTGAAGGACCTTTTGATCGTCTACGAAAGTCGACTTGATGGGATGACGGGCCGTGACGACCGATTCATCAGCATCCCCCCTCTGTTCTTCGGTGAAGCCCGGTTCTTCGTGGCGGGCGGCGCGCTCTACAACACCTTTAAGGGTGACGCCATCGGTTTTCGCCGTCAGCGCTTCATCGGATTCGGAATCGAATGATTCTGCAACCCCAAGCGATTCATCGCTCGTATGTTGAGGCTGACCATCGTTCTTCCATGCGTCTTCGAAGCGAGGTTCGATATTCGAAGAAGATGCAGATTCAGGCATAGATCCACATTCCGCGGCATCGTTCTGTTGATGCGAAGCCGCCTTATGCTCCGTCTCTTCGGCTTTTCTTGTTGGCGCAGGAGTCGGATCATAGACCCCTAAAAGGGAATTCAAGCCCCGTCCAAGACCTCGCCTCGTGTTTTTAGCCACGCCTGATCACCTCTTCTGCAAGTGAAGAATACGCTTGGGCACCTTTGCCGGTCGGATCGTATTGAGTAATAGGCTGCCCGAAGCTGGGAGCTTCGGAAATTTTAACCGTGCGAGGAATCTCGGTCGTGAAGACGATTCGGCCAAAATAGCCTCGAACTTCATCGGCAACCTGTTTCGACAGCGTTGTGCGTCTATCGATCATCGTAAGAAGCACGCCGAAGATATCAAGACTGGGATTCAGATATGTCTTTACCCTCTTCATGGATTCAAGAAGCTTCGTGACCCCTTCAAGCGCATAGAATTCGCATTGGATAGGAATGAGAAGCTTGTCGGCGGCGACTAATGCATTGACAGTGAGAAGTCCCAATGAAGGCGGGCAATCTATAAGAATGTAGTCGTATTTTCCGCGCATGGGCCACACGGCTTCCTTCAGCCTGTTTTCCCGTGCCATCTGGGATACGAGTTCGACTTCCGCACCGGCGAGATTGATGGTCGCAGGCGCCACATCAACGCCTTCGACCACATCGGGGATAATGATGTCTGTAATAGGATCGCCATTGATAATGACATCGTAAATGCAGGCGTCGAGTTTTCCTTTCTCAATGCCAAGCCCGCTTGAAGTGTTGCCTTGGGGATCAAGATCAACGAGTAAAACCTGTTTGCCTTTTTCCCCAAGAGCGGCGGACAGATTGATTGCTGTTGTAGATTTGCCGACGCCACCTTTTTGGTTGATGATGGCAAGAACCTTTGTCGTTCCAATGACGTGATTTACCGGTTTCTTTTCGGCATACGTCTTCAAAGATGCTTCAATATATTCACCCAACTGGCTGGATTCAGCATCCTCGGATGTTTCACGTGAAACATCCCTCTCTATAACCTCGGCATTCTCTATATCTTCAAGAGACATCGAGGAAGAGACGGTCTGGGACTCAATATCTTCTTCAGTTGAAGTTTCGCAAGAAGCTGTTTCCGACACAGCCTGTTCTTGACTGACTGAAGGCTTTTCTTCGGCTTCCTGTTTCTGGCTTTGCTTTCTAAATGAATCAAACAATCCCATAAGCCCCCTCCTTGTGCTGCATTTCATTTCCATCAGGAGATATTGCTCTGTTTGGATAAAGAATCGCTCTCGATTATAGAGGATGTTTCACGTGAAACATCCTCTTCGTCAAAATCAACTATCCCCTGCAAATTTCCTTGCAAGATCTTACAGAATTCAAAGAGGGCATAGGGGAGTGCCAAAAGTTTCTGTATAGAAAGAATTTGGCAAATCACGCCAGAGGATTATGCTGGGCAAGACCTACACGACGAGGGAGCTTCACGGAAGCGCTTCCTCTTCTCTCAAAAACGACGAGAGTTCGAGGATCACCATTACTAAGTGTGAACTCCTTCGATACGACAAGCTTCATTCCCACAAGCTTCTGGATAGCTTGAGCGGAAGAAACCTCGTCCTTTCCAAGGGAAGCTTTGTAACAGATAAGCCTTCCTCCCATGCATAGAAGAGGAGATGCGAGCTCGATAAGCGAAACGAGTTTCGTTACCGCGCGCGCCGTTATTACAGCAAATCCATTTCGCTCTTCCCGTGCAAGATCTTCGATACGTCCTGCGTAATAGGCGATATCCGAATCCCATGCAAGATCCGAGACCATCGCTTTCACGGCGGCGATCTTCTTTGATACAGAGTCGACCAGGAGCGTCGGCCGTTCGGATGCAATAGCCAATGGGATGCCGGGGAAACCACCACCGGTTCCTAGATCAGCATATCTTCCTGGAAGAGCGTCCTCTACCAAAGGAAGGGCCGTGAGGCTATCTTCGAGATGGAGGATACGAGCTTCCTGTTCATGAACGATACGCGTAAGATTAAGCTTTTCATTCATCTTGATGACTGATGCAAGATAGTCTTCGACCATCTTTTCTTTTTCAGGGGCAATGACTATCCCATATGTAGAACGCATCGTATCTGCAAGAAGTCCCATATGCCTTTCCTTGACCAAAGATAAAAGGACGTTTCCAGGCAACATCGCTCGGAAGCGTCCTTTTCAACCGATGTACGAAACAGTTTTACGAACGAGGAAGCACTACGACGTGACGCGAACTTCCTTCTCCCTCGGATGCGGTTTCAACGCGATCGTCATCGCGCAGGGCAATATGGACGATACGACGTTCGTACGGCGTCATTGGGCGAAGCTTTATAGCCTTATGCTGTTGATCTGCGCGAGATGCAGCAGAACGCGCCAGGGATTCGATCTTTTGACGTTGACGATTCTTATATCCCTCGACATCGACGACCACGGGATACCTGAACCCGAGGACACGTGTCGTAATGGCAGACACGATGAACTGCAACGCATCGAGCGTCTTCCCATGACGACCGATGAGAACCGCAAGATTATCTCCTGTGATATCGAGAATAAGCTCGCGTTCATCGCCTTCGTATTCATCGATCATGACTTCGCCGACATCGAAATACTTCAGAATGCCCTGAAGAGCATCGATTGCCGTATCGGCTATATGATCGAGCTCTTCCTCGGTCAGGTTCGCGATATCAACCTGCATGGAAGCCGGTTGATCATCTTTTTCCACGACGGCATCCGTCAATTCGACTTCCTCGGATCCATGTTCTTCAACCAGGTGTTCATCTGCCATGATGATTCCTCTCTTACGAAAATACTGCGAGGTTGTCTAGAAATTGTTTAATGCTTCTTTTTAGGACGTTGTTTTTTGACCTTGCGCTCGACATCGACTTCAACAGGCTTAAGCGGTTCTTCGGCTTCGCGCTCGGCATCGGCCTTGCGAAGATATCGATTGGTGAGCTGCTGCTGAGCGATACCGAAAATAGAAGAAACACCCCAGAACAGAAGAACGCCGGCCGGAGAGCCCCAAGAGATCCAAAGCATCATGACCGTCATGATGACACCCATGATAAGCATCTGATTACGCTGCTTGCTGTCGTTTTTGATGTTCTGGAGAATCATCGGCATAAACGTCGCCAGCGCGAAAACCAGCATCAGAATCAAATAAGGAATGAATGCGCCGATGCCTTGGGAAAACATCGTGGAAGGTGCGGCCGTCAGATCAGGAACCAGACCGTAGAACGTGTATGACGTGTCTTCATATGATCCGATATTGCGCAATGTTTGAAACATAGCCATGAAGATAGGCATCTGAAGGAGCATGGGAAGGCATCCGGCAAGAGGATTGAATTTGGTCTCCGCATACATTTTCTGCATTTCTTCCTGCATGCGTGTCGGATCATCCGCGAATTTAGTTTGAATCTCATTCATCAGAGGCTGCATCTTCTGCATCTGATAGCTGGATTTAGACTGTTTATGCATGATGGGGGCTACGATGATTCGGAAAATCACCGTGATGATGATGATCGCTAGGCCCCAGTCTCCCACGATGTTGTAGAAGAACTGGACGCACGCGAAAATCAAATCCTTAAACGCGTCCCACATACCTTTCCTCCCTCATATCCTTTTCCGGAACCGGATCATACCCTCCTGCATGGAGAGGATGACATCGGCTTATTCGCTTAAGAGTAAGAAGAGACCCTTTCAAGAATCCGAACCTGCGAATGGCAGTGAGCCCGTATTCCGAACATGTAGGCGTGAACCGACAGCATGAGGGGAACAGGGGAGAGATGGCAGCCCTATAGAAGGTGATGAGAAAAAGAGCACCTTGAGCAGGAATGCCCTTGATATACCGGAGCAATGTCTGATACACGCCCAAGAGAATCACCTCATTCCACCCGGAGCATTATCGCGAAGCGGAATCGAAGAACTCATGCCCTTCCAATGCATGGAAGCATGCATCCACCACTTTGTCATACGGAGCGTTCAGAAGTAAAGGTTTCGCCATGAAAGCGACGTCGACGCCATTCCAAGGCCCGCCGATATCATGTATGACCGCTCGGAGCCGGCGCTTCGCAGCATTGCGCACCACCGCTCCACCAATCTTCTTACCTGCGATAACAGCAACACGACCCGAATGGTCGTGTTGTGTATGGTTCAATACCAGAAGAGTGATGTATCGGGTATTGATCCTTTTTCCCTGAGAAAAGAAAAGGGACATCTCAGCGGCCGACTTAACCGTGGACTTCACTGAGCATCCCTCTCTTTAAACGGTCAGCTTCTTACGACCCTTCGCACGACGTGCAGAAAGAACTGCGCGGCCACCCTTGGTCGCCATACGAGCACGAAAACCATGCGTCTTCGCACGGTGACGCTTATTCGGCTGATAAGTGCGCTTCATTTCGTCTCCCTTTCTTATCAGGAATATATCGAACAGTGAGCGTAGCCGCATAATTATATACTAGGCATAAGGAATGTAAACCCTACCTGCATAAAAGGATCTCCTCCCTCCCTTTATTCCGATATCTTCGACAAGGCTGTTCCTATGCAGCTGTGGATAATGTGGATAAAGAAGAAAGACCAGATGCAACATTCTCAAAAGAGTGGATTTCTTTCCCCTCCATTTTCGATCTTCAATTCTCCAATTTCTAGAACATATGTCTGTACTGATAT
>ERZ773065.704-NODE-704-length-18006-cov-5.651941_pt1 | contig 18006 bp, 18 predicted proteins | sample MGYA00580623_ERZ773065 | MGnify/ENA primary metagenome ERZ773065 (study PRJEB29015, sample SAMEA2738017) | human oral metagenome | biome: human oral; feature: human-associated habitat; material: dental | place: China | collected 2047 ... | reverse complement strand
TCTCTTGCAAATATCCTTGTATTTCAAGGGGTTTGAGGGTTAATTATTAAAGTTTGTATTAAACTCTATCTAAATAACCATATAAGCTACGCATGTGAACCTTTTCCGAGCCGGGGGTGAGACTTTTTCTGTAATTAGCCTTCTGCGGTAGGTAGTGAATGTATCCCTTTAAAAGGCACAGCCGCTGCAGTCATTGAAATCTCAATGGCTGCAGCGGCTTTTGCCAACATATTTTGTCCTGTAACTCTATAACTCTTTTAATAACTAAGCGCTTTTAATCACTAACCACTAATCATAATTAGCCTCTATCACACATAAGGGTTGTCTACTTGTCGTGCTCGTTAAGCCACTCGATGAGCACCCTGCAGTAATCATCGTGTCTGTCTACGAAGCATGTGTGTCTTGCGTTCTCCCAGAGAATCCACTCTGAGTTTGGAATTCCATCTGCGATAGTCTTAGCTATTAGCGGTGAGCAGAGATCGGAGATTCCGCTGCATACTAGCGAAGGAATCTTAATCTCGCCTAGTCTATCAACATACTCGAAGTCCTTTAGCGAACCTGTAGGGGCGAACTCATTTGGGCCCCATCCGTATAGGTATGCCTCGCCGCCAGCCTTCTTAGGACGTGTACAGCATTCTGGTGCAGCTTCGCCAATCCAGTAGTCACAGTATCTGTGCATATACTCAGCCACTGCTTCATCATAAGCCTCTCCTGAGAACTCTCCAGTCTCAAGCGCGTGATTAATCGCATCCTGCATGTGCTCTGGCATCATCTTAATACGTCTTAGACCTTCTTTCTCCCAGAGGCTGCTTGATGGATGTCCACTGGAAATAACGAATGACTTAACACCCTTAGGCTTTCTTTCGATAGCGTACGCAATCTGCATCATGCCACCCCAAGACTGTCCGATGATATGACACTCGTCTAGTCCTAGGTGCTCTCTTAGAGCCTCTAGCTCATCTAGCCATGTATCCTGAGTCCATAGTTCCTTGTGACCATCTAGATACGAATTTCCGCAGCCGATCTGGTCGTACATAATGATCTGGCGATCATCATCATCTGCGAGATTATCTAGAACCTCGTAGTAGTTGTGTGTTGAACCAGGTCCACCGTGCAAACAGATGAGCGGTGCTTTGCCATTTTCTTTTCTCTCACCTACGACTCTGTAATAAGTTTCGTAACCGAGAAAAGGCATGTAACCTTCTGTAACCTTTGCCATTAATTGATCTCTCCCTTTAATTGAATTTTTTATTTTTCCGCAGGAACAACAATTGGCTCTTCCTTAGGATATCCGTTTAGTACTTCGCATCCATCTTCTGTGATGTATAGGATGTCCTCGATACGAACACCGATTCCCTCATCATATAGATAGATACCAGGCTCTACGGAGAAGCACTGTCCTGGCTCAATAATCTCGTCATTTACGAGAGATACGTCACCAACCTCGTGATCCTCAAGTCCGATTGAGTGACCAGTTCTGTGTGTGAAGTACTCGCCAAAGCCCTTCTCTGTGATATAGTCTCTTGCAGCCTTATCGACATCGCTCATCTTGTTGCCAGGCTTAGCGGCAGCGATACCTCTCTTGTTAGCTTCAAGAACGACATTATAAACTTCTCTCTGTCTGTCGTTAATCTCTCCGATAAACACTGTTCTTGTAGTATCGGATGCGTAGTTATTCCACATACCACCGATATCAAGTACTACGGAGTCTCCGTACTTACCCTTGCTATCATCAGTTACGTGGTGTGGGTCAGCTCCACCCTTGCCGTATGCTGTGATAGGATCGAATGATAGACCCTGGAATCCAACTTCCTTGCAGAGCTCAACGCACTTAGCGTTTAGTTCTCTCTCCGTTAGACCCTTAGCAACCCAAGGAATAAGCTTATCCATAACTTCGTCAATCTTCTTTGCAGACTCTCTCATGATCTGACGCTCATGCTCGTCCTTAATCTGTCTAACCTTATCAACGATTACAGATCCGTTTACGAACTTGCTTCCAGCACCTAAATCCTGAAGCTTAAGAAGGAATCTTGCTGGCCAGTTCTTATCAATACCAATAGTCTTATCCTTCTCAATGAACTTAGCTAGAATTTCAACAGGCTCCTCGATATCGTCATAATATGTTAACGGCACACCAAGGTCCTCTGTCTGTGGGAAGAGCTTGTTGAGTACAAGCTGTACATCTCCATTTACATTGATGTATAGTGCGAGCATTCTCTCACCAGGAATAATCCACTTGTCGAGCATATAGAAGATGCTAACTGGATCAGTGATGATCATCTGTGGCATATCCTGCTCTTTCATCTTTGCAACAACTCTCTCTAGCTTAGACTTATTAAGCATAATGTTCCTCCATTTCTATTGTGCATTCATGCATGTACAAATACACATTTATTATACATCCCTGCCATATGATTTAATATACATTCGGCAAAAAATAATCAAAATATCTGAATGATTACCCAAATATTTCTTAAGTTACTGATGATTATCAGCTTTTCCAATCACCTAAGATGTAAACTGTACTCTTCGCGCAAAGCTTTAAATCTCTCTCGTATACTCTTCGAGCCAAGCACGCTCTTCATCATTCATATATGGAGAAAGCTTTTCAAAGCACTCCTTGTGATATTCGTTGAGCCATTCCTTCTCAGATTTTGTAAGCTCAGATGGATCTATTCCATCGAGATCAATAGGTACAAAATTCAATGTCTCGAAGTGCATGAATTGTCCGTACTTATTCTTCTCTCCTTTTACAGTGAGCAAGTTGTTCTCGATGCGAATTCCGAACTCACCCTCTTCATAGATTCCAGGTTCATCCGTTACCATCATGCCTTCTTCAAACTGGTGGTGCTCATTCTTAGAAGGAACTATGTACCAGCGGAATCCTGTTGGTGGCTCGTGAATGCTACCGAGGTAGCCAAAGCCGTGTCCAGTTCCGCACTGAAAATCCTTGTTCAAATCCCAAATTGGCTGTCTAGCGAGTACGTCGAGTGACCAGCCGTGATTTCCATATAGGAAATTTGCTGCCGATAGGTGCTGCATGGATTTATATACAGCAGTGTAATACTTTTTCATCTCATCGCTGATTGAGCCAAGAATCGTAGTTCTGGTGATGTCTGTAGATCCCTCTAGGTAGCCGCCACCTGTATCCGAAAGCAACATCTGTCCACCTTTTAGTTCTACATCCGACTCTGGTGTTGGAGAGTAGTGCATCATCGCAGCATGTGCTCCAAATGCATGTAGAGGTTCAAATGAATCCCTAATATAGCCCTCCTGCTCGCTTCTCAGCTGAGTTAGCTTTTCGGAAGCGCTGAGCTCGGTAATCTTCATCTTATCGTAGTTATTCTTGAGCCAGTAGATGAACTTTGTGAGTGCTACGCTATCCTTTAGCTCCGCATTTCTTACATTCTTAATCTCGGCTTCATTCTTGATAGCCTTCATAAGTATCGTAGGATTTGCTCCTTGTACAACCTTACATGGTAGATTCTTATAAAGTGCGTAGTTCATCTTCATAGGGTCAATCAGCGCTGTTGCACTGGCATCGACTTTCTTTGCATCCTCGTATATATCATTGTATGGATGAACATTTACATTGTTCTCTTTGAGCATCTTGCGGAGGTCGTCATTTAACTTTTTCTCTTCAACATATAGATCCGCACTATCCTCCCTAACAATTACATATGCTAGAACAAGAGGGAAGAAATCAATATCGTTGCCACGCATATTGAGAAGCCATGCTACATCGTCAAGGGATGCAACCAGATGGATATTTGCTCCAGCTTTCTTCATCTCCTCGCGAACTCTATTTAGCTTGCTACCTGTGCTTTCTCCGCTATACTTTTCTTCTAGGTACCATGCTGGCTCTTCGGATAATGCCGGTCTATCTTTCCAAATCTCCTCGACTAGAGCCTGCTCGTAATCAATATCTACATTTCTACCCGCAAAAGCTTCCTCGTACGCCTGTCCATCGCCCATCGATAGGACTCTTCCGTCAAAAGCAACCTTCCCGCCATCCGGAACCTGCTGTGCAACCCACTCAACAGTTCCCGGTGTATCGTCAACAAACATCTTCATGAGCTCGACGCCACTGCCCTCGCACTCCGTGAGAACCTGAGTAAAGTATCTGCCATCAGTCCATAGACCAGCCTTATCCTTAGTAATGGCCACAGTCGCATATGAACCAGAAAAACCTGTTACGAATCTAATCGCTTTAAAATGTTCGCCTACATACTCGCTCTGATGGAAATCTGCCATCGGGATGACGTATGCATCTATACCTCGCTCTGCCATAAGCTTTCTTAGCTGAGCAATTCTTTCTGTCGCTGCTGTCATAATAGCCTCCCTAACCATAAAGTGTATAAGCTTAAATAATAGCAATAATTTAACAAATTCATTCTAGCACTCTTTTGTGCCGTTTTGGTGACGATTAGTGGTATTGATAATATGACTCAGATGTTAGATAATTTAGTCATGGTATTAGACATTATAATAGTATTAATTTTCTTAATATGTGCACTTCGCGGTAAGTCGCAAGGGTTTCTTGAATCCCTTGTCAGGCTGGCTGCGGTTTCTGGTGGGGTTATAATTGGCATCATGAACACGGATAGGATTAGGTCACTTCTCTTTGCACTTCCTATCGATGATTTTATGAAGGGCAAGCTAACGAAGAAATTCAACGGGCAAGAGATGGATTTACTACAGTTCATCCCTAAAGTGCTGCGCACTAAATTTGAAGCATTTGGTCTAGATGGCATCAATACAACCGTGAACAGATTTACAAACCTCTCCATTACGATTATCTCTTTCTCGCTTATAGTATCTGTTGTGTGGATTATTTCTTCACATTTGAGAAAAAGAATTATGCGTGGACGCAAGAGCAAGAACCTGCTCGGAACCGTGAACTCAAGTGTTGGACTTCTGTTCGGATCTATCAAGGGAGCAATCATCATATTCTTGCTCCTCGCACTCATGTTTCCGCTCACATCACTGTTTGCACCGCAGTATATTCATACATTAAACGAGCAATTAAATAACTCGTATATAGCAGGATACCTCTATGATGCAAACCCATTAATCTACTTTATGCGCAGGTTATATATTTAATATTTCTATACAAAAAAGCATGACACAAAATAAACTTTTGATGTCGTGCTTTTGTTCATTGATTGTAATGTTTTGCTATGCTATATTTTGAGTATATTCAATGTATCTAATCAAAAACACTCAAGGAGGTAGTCTTGATGGATAAGAAAACACCACTATACGATACCCACGTTAAGTACGGCGGCAAGATCGTGCCTTTTGGCGGATTTTTACTTCCAATTCAGTATGAGACAGGTATCAAGCAGGAGCACATGGCAGTTCGTACAGCATGCGGTCTATTCGATGTATCCCACATGGGTGAGATTCTCGTAAACGGCCCTAAGTCTGTTGATTTTCTTAACTATGTACTAACTAATGATTTCTCTGACCTCAAAGTTGGTCAGGCAAGATACAGCCCAATGTGCAACGAGCACGGCGGAACTGTAGATGACCTTATCGTGTACAAGCGTGGCGAGGACGACTATTTCGTTGTTGTTAACGCAGCAAATATAGAGAAAGACTTCGCTTGGATGGTTGATCATAAGATTGATGGCGTTGAGGTTGTAAACGTTTCAGATGAATGGGGACAGCTCGCTCTACAGGGTCCTAAGGCAGAGGAGATTCTCGCTAAGGTTGCTGATCCAGCTCTCATCCCTGCTGGTTACTATACAGCTAATTTCAATGGTTCAATAAAAGGTATTCCTTGCGTTCTTTCCAGAACCGGTTATACAGGCGAAGATGGATTTGAGATATATATGCCAGCTGACAAGGCAGCAGATGTATGGGAAATCCTCATTGAAGCAGGCAAAGAAGAAGGACTGATTCCTTGCGGACTAGGCGCTCGTGATACGCTTCGTATGGAAGCTGCAATGCCGCTATACGGTCACGATATGAACGATGATATATCACCTAAAATCGCAGGTCTTGGTTTTGCAATCAAGATGGACAAGCCTGATTTCATCGGCAAGGCTGCAATTGAAGCTGCAACTCCACTCAAGGAGAGAAGGGTTGGAATCAAAGTTACCGGTCGTGGAATCATCAGAGAAGAGTGCGATGTATATAGAGATGGAGAAAAGATCGGACACATCACCTCTGGAACATTCCTACCATATCTAAACGGATCTTACGGAATGGCTATCGTTGAATCGGCAAAGCGTGAAATCGGAGCTCCTGTTCAGGTAGACGTACGTGGTCGAAAGATTGACGCTGAGATGGTAAAGCTTCCTTTCTATAAGAGAGAGCAGTAAGATAGTCTGTACTTGTTAAAAATGATATTTTATATCTAAATAATATATACAAAAGGAGAAATAAAATGGCAGATTTAAAGTATTCAAAGTCGCATGAGTGGATCGCTGAAGAAGACGGTCTATGCGTTATCGGTATCTCTGACTATGCTCAGCATAGCCTTGGTGACATCGTATTCATCAATCTCCCTGAGGTTGACGATGAAGTAACAGTTGGTGATGCATTTGGTGACATCGAGTCTGTAAAGGCTGTATCTGATGTGCTATCCCCTGTTACAGGAATCGTTGCTGAGATCAACGAGAGCCTATTTGATGCACCTGAGACAATCAACGAGGATCCATACGGTTCTTGGCTAATCAAGGTTAAGGATGTAGCTGAGACAGAGGAACTTCTAACCTCAGACGAATACGACGCATTTGTAGAGTCGGAAGAAGCATAAACCGTATTTACCTTAACACTTTCGTACAAGGAGGTTCGAATTGGGTACATTTATTCCTAACACTAAAGAAGAACAGCTCCAGATGTTAAACGATATTGGCTACAAAGACTGGGATGATCTATTTAAGGACATCCCTGCTGCAGCTAGAATCAAGTGCGAGCTCAACATTCCAGCTGGTAAATCCGAGCTGGAAACTGCTCAAATTATGGAGAAAATGGCAAACCGCAACGTGGTATACGATTCTATTTTCCGCGGTGCCGGTGCTTATAACCACTATATCCCCGCTGCAGTTAATGCAGTAGTAAGCAAAGAGGAGTTCATCACTGCTTATACCCCTTATCAGGCTGAGATTAGCCAGGGTATACTTCAGTCGATTTTCGAGTATCAGACCATGATATGCGAACTTACTGGCATGGATGTGTCTAATGCTTCGCTTTATGATGGTGCTTCGGCAGCTGCAGAAGCATGCGCGATGACGAAAGACCGTAAGCGTAGCACAATCTACGTATCGGAGACTGTAGATGCTAGAGTTCTTGAAGTAATAAGGACATACTCATTTGGAAGAGACACTGAGGTGAAGGTTGTTCCAGCATGCGAGTGTGGCGGCGTTACTGATGTAGAAGCGCTTAAGACTGCTCTTACAGAGGACAAGTCAGCTGCTTGCTTCCTGATGCAGTATCCTAACTACTATGGTATTGTCGAAGACGCTGACGAAATTGCAGATATAGTTCACGAAGCTGGTGCACAGCTTATCATGAGCGTTAATCCAATAGCACTCGGAGTTCTGAAGACTCCTGGTGAGATCGGTGCAGATATCGTTTGCGGAGAAGGTCAGCCACTCGGACTAGGCCTCGCATATGGCGGACCTTACCTAGGTATTCTGGCAACGACTGCTAAGAACACTCGTAAGATTGTAGGCAGACTTGTAGGTGAGACAGTTGACTCGCGTGGCGAGCGTGGATTCGTACTAACTCTACAGGCTAGAGAACAGCATATCCGTAGAGAGAAGGCTAGCAGCAATGTTTGCTCCAACCAGGCTCTCTGTGCTCTGAAGGCTGGTGTATACATGACGGCTGTTGGTCCTGCTGGAATCAAGCAGGTTGCAACGCTTTGCTCATCAAAAGCACACTATCTGGCTGAAGGACTTGTAAGCGCAGGTCTTTCGCTAAAGTTCGATAAGCCATTCTTCCATGAGTTCGTAACAGTTTGCGCTGATGCAGACGCTATCCTTAAGGCTCTTGCTGACAAGGGTATCCTCGGCGGACTTAAGCTAAGCGACACAGAGATTCTCTGGTGCGCTACAGAGCTCAATACTAAGGAACAGATGGATGAAGTAATAGAAATCGTTAAGGGGGTGAGCAAGTAATGAAACTTATATTTGAAAGAAGTATCCCTGGCAGAGGTCAGGATTTATTCCCTGCTTGCGACGTTCCTGTAACGCTACCTGAAGTTCCGATGAGAGCTAGTGCTCCTAACCTTCCAGAGGTTCCTGAGAATGAAATGGGACGTCACTACACAGCTCTTGCTAAGGAAGCTCACGGTGTTAACGACGGATTCTATCCACTAGGTTCTTGCACTATGAAGCACAACCCTAAGATTGATGATGTAGTTGCATCACTTAGAGGATTCACTAACATCCACCCGCTCCAGCCAGCTGAAACAGTAGAGGGCTGCACAGAGGCGATAGATACACTAGAGTCCTATCTATGCGAAATCACGGGTATGGATCACGTAACATTCCAGCCAGCAGCTGGCTCACAGGGAGAATTTACAGGGCTGCTTCTCATAAAGGCTTATCTACGTGACAAGGGCCTCGGACATAAGAATGAGATTCTAATCCCAGACGCTGCTCACGGAACAAACCCTGCAAGTGCTGCAATGGCAGGCTTTAAGGTTGTAGTTGTTAAGTCTAACGAGCACGGAAGCATCGATATGGACGACTTCAAGTCTAAGATTAACGAAAATACAGCTGGTCTCATGCTCACAAACCCTAACACGGTTGGTATCTTTGACGAAAACATCTTCGAGATTACAGAGCTTGTTCATGAGGCTGGTGGTCTCTGCTACTACGATGGAGCTAACCTAAATGCTGTAATCGGCCTAGTAAGACCTGGAGATATCGGTTTCGATGTAATCCACCTCAACCTACATAAGACATTCTCAACACCTCACGGCGGAGGCGGTCCAGGAAGCGGTCCTTGCGGATGCAAAGATTTCCTCGGAAAGTACCTACCTGGCCTAACTGTTAAGGATGGCAAGTACGTTCGTGCAGAGAAGAGCATCGGCAGTGTTACTGGATTCTACGGCAACTTCCTCGTTAGCTTAAGAGCTCTCGTATACCTCACTTACATCGGTGGAGATGGAGTTCCTGAACTCGCTCACAACGCTGTTCTAAATGCTAACTACATGATGGAGAAGCTAAAGGATCTATACCCAATGGCTTACGACTGCACTTGCATGCACGAGTTCGTAATGAGCCTCGAGAAATTCCACAAGGAGAACAATGTCTCCGCACTTGACGTTGCGAAGGCACTCCTCGACTTCGGAATTCACCCACCTACGATGTACTTCCCACTCATCGTAAGCGAAGCTCTCATGGTTGAACCTACTGAAACTGAGTCGCGTGAGACTCTCGATGATGCAATCGCTGCATTTAGAAAGATTTATGACTCGATTATAAATTCACCTGCTTCTGTTTCCGCTTCGCCTGTTACTACTCCAATGCGCAGATTGGACGAAGTTAAGGCTGCGAGAGAACCAGTTCTAAAATACGAGTTTTCATAAAAACCTTGCCGAAAGGTCAGCAGCTCACGAATCAATTATTGCTTTTGATTGATGAGTAATAGTGCTTTCGGCTACATAAAAATTTAAGCCTGGACAGATTTTAGCTTGCGTAAGACGCGACTGTCTGTCTAGGCTTGATTTAACTTAAATCTGATAGCAAGGAGCTACAAATACATGAAATTAAGATATACCGAAACTGATTGTACCAATCCGTTTATCAACCTCGCTACTGAGGAATATATGACTTTTCACGCAGCTGAAGGCGAAGTTACTATGTACCTATGGCAGAACGCTAACACTGTAGTAATCGGCAAGAACCAGAACCCTTGGCGTGAATGCAGAGTTGAGTCCATGAGAGAAGGAGACTGCAAGCTAGCTAGAAGAATCTCTGGCGGTGGAGCTGTGTACCACGACCTTGGGAACCTCAATTTTACATTCATTGCAAGGGAAGGTGAATACGATATCCCTAAGCAGACAGAGGTAATCCTCGAAGCTGTTCGTTTGCTAGGTATAAATGCTGAAAAAACTGGAAGAAATGACCTCACTATCGATGGCATGAAGTTCTCCGGCCACGCATACTACCAGAGCAATGGCTACTGCTACCACCATGGAACGATTATGTTCAATGTAGACCCAACTCCACTTGGAGAGTATCTCAACGTTTCCGCTTCTAAGCTAAAATCAAAAGGCGTAAAGTCAGTTCGTTCCAGAATCACTAACCTCATCAACCACAAGCCTGACGTTACACTCGAAGAGCTTAAGAAGGCACTGTATGAGGCTTTTGCAAAGGTTTATGGCGGAGAGGTTGAACGCTTCGACATCCCTACAGCTGATTCCGATCCAGAGCTTAAAGCTCTAATCGACAAGTACTCGTCTGAGGAATGGCGATTCGGCCGCAAGATACCATTCACAACTTCGATTTCTGAGAGACTTGATTGGGGTGGTGTAGATGTCGAGCTGCAGGTTGAAGGTGGCGTGATTAAGGACTGCGGAATATTCTCTGATTCTCTCGAGACTGAAGTCTTTGGAGTTTTAAAGGAAAAGCTAATAGGCTGCAAATACAGCAAGTCCGCAATGGCTACACTTGTTGAAAGTGCTCTGCCATATGCACCTAACAGCAAGGAATATCAGATTTGCTGTGACATCATTAATCTGATTGCTGAAGGCATTATGTAGCATTATATAGGTATATCTTGGTGCATCTGCACTATCGTTATGAAAAGAGGAAGATATGGCTGAATTTAATTATGATCTAGTTGTTATTGGTGCTGGCCCTGGTGGCTATGAGGCTGCTTTTGACGCTGTTAAGTACGGCATGAAGGTTGCTGTAATCGAGAAGGATAGAGTTGGTGGCACCTGCCTCAACAGAGGCTGTGTGCCTACAAAAACTATCATGCGCTCGTCCGAGCTCGCTAAGGAAGCTAGAGAGGGTGCTAAAATCGGCGTTAATGCTGCTGATGTTAAGGTTGACCTCGACGCTGTTAGAGCTCGTAAGGACGAGGTGCTTGATACCCTACGCGAGGGCATTGAAACCGGCCTTGCAAAGGCTAAGATCGACCTACTACATGGCCTCGCGCTAGTCAAAGATGAGCACACTGTATCGTACACTGATGGAGAGGGCGAATCGCATGAGGTAACTGGTAAGTTCATCCTGATTGCAACTGGTGGCAATCCGTTTATTCCGCCTATTCCGGGCGCCGAGCTCGAGGGCGTTATGGACTCGACCGAGCTCCTCGAGCAGGGCGGTACGCCCTTCGATGATTTCGTAATCATCGGCGGCGGCGTTATCGGGGTTGAGTTTGCTACTGTATATAATGGTTTTGGCTCACACGTAACTGTTGTTGAGGCTCTAGACCGTCTCATTCCTACTGTTGATAAGGAACTGGCCCGCAGTCTGAAGATGAGCCTGCAGAAGGATGGAATTGAGGTTCTCACTAAGTGCCCTGTTGTTAGAATTGAGCAGGCGGACGGAAGACTTGCGGTTGTTTACACTGAAAAGGATGAGGAGAAATCAATCCCTGCAGATGCTGTTCTCATGGCTGTTGGCAGAAGATCTGATGTTCCTAGTCTGCTATCTGAGCAGCTCCAGCATCTTGCAGGAGAGCGCGGCCGTCTCGCCGTTAATGAGCACTACCAGTCGGCGAGTCCGAGCATCTATGGCATCGGTGACGCAATCGGCGGCATCGAGCTAGCTCATACAGCAACTGCCGAGGGTAGAAATGCAGTTGCCCACATGAACGGACAGGAGCCACCAATTCGCATGGAGACCGTTCCAACCTGCATCTACTCGGTGCCTGAGATTGCGTCCGTCGGCATTTCCGCGGATGAGGCCAAGGAGCAGGGTATCGAAATCATCACCAAGAAATACGCTATGGGAGCAAATGGCAAGACAGTCCTCGAGGACCTCGGCCGCGGCACCATCAAGCTGATTGCCGACGCTGACAGCCATATACTGCTCGGCGCACAACTCATGTGCGGCCGCGCTACCGATCTCGTAGGCGAATTGGCGCTAGCTATTTCAAACAAGCTGACACTCGAAGATGTAGCTTCCACAATCCATCCACACCCAACATTCGTGGAAGCGATTGCAGAAGCGGCTAGATAGTATCGGCTGTTCAGGCAAATTACAATTATCATAATTTCTAAACGTAAAACTCGTTTGCTGCACTAGGCGGCAAACGAATTTTACGTTTTATTCATTTATCTTTTAACTGTAATATTAACTTTCCAATTCTATTAATTTGAGATAAGCCATCTTAACTTCATCAACATCATTTCTGCATTCGGCAAACTCCTCATAGAACTCGCCAGCTCGCAGCCTTAGGTCCTCTAGCTTTGCTTTATCTCCATCAAAGGCCTGCTCAGAATATTCAAATTTAGCCTTTAACCTAGCCCCTATATCCTGAGTTTTCCATCTATTTAGGATATTTAACGCGACCTTTTCTATGTTCAATTCACCAATTATTACGGCATATGTAATATATAGATTCAGCAAATTTAATGTCTCATGTGTTACAAATAACTCCCAGATAACTTCGAGGTATTTTCTCTCTAGCAAGAACTTCATCTCTTCTGTCAGAGTTTCTCTGTTCAGAGCTTTTCCTACGACTATCCTGCTCCAGATTGATATCCTCTCGTGGATTCTTTCTTTGTCTTCAAAGTTCTCAGCTTCGAGCTCTAGAAATCTTTTAATTGTTTCTTCATCATTAGAGTCCACGAGCAACCTCTCCCTAATTATATAGTATTCAAAATATTTTGAGTCGCGAAGCTTAGTGAATTTCCCTCTAAATATTTCCATTTCAATATTCGAATTTGCTATATCTACAGCCATTCCTGCAAGCGGAATCAAGTAGAATGGCATGCTATTTATCCTGTATATTGCAAATGAAATACACCCATATAAAATAAACATACTGATTTCCGTCAACATCTCTACTCTTCGTAACTCTAATCTTATTTCTTCATAGTTAAGATTCTCTACTGAATCTCGCAGGTATTTATCTGGAATAAAGAGTTCATTTTATCATATATAGCTGCGACGTATAGTTAACATGTCCTTTGAGACATACGAACATCCAGAAGGCATATGCAGATATCTTGCTACCCTTTAATTTCCATATCAGGCTGTTCACGATATATTTAACTGGCGATAACACTCTAACAATTATTTCTGCGGCAAGACATGAGAGCGTTATTGTTATAATGTATTTAACAAAACCAATATGTGATTCACTAATTACCAGCCATACATTAAATGAAGACGCAAGAAGTATTGCTATGCCAATATGTATAAGGTAATTAAATTTTAGGCTAATTCCATTTTTCTTAATCATTTCCATAATATTATAATAATCCGCTAGAACAGCACAATAAACATATAAATATAATCACCTATTATGTAAAGTTAGTAATTGAATTATGATTCACTTATGATTAATGCAAGTGAAGATAAAATAATAGCCATGGTTGCAAAGATTTTTCTAAATTTTAATGCCCTATTTTTTTCTTTATTTTTAACTAACAGTGTGCTTACTGACAAATAAATAATCACATAAAATATAACTTTCATTATCTTACAGTCCTCTCCTTTAATTCGTCATAATCTCGCATTTCATGATATCCCTCCGATAAGATAATTTTACATTTTTTTAAACGAACGTTCAATCAATTACGCATTTTTCACCCGAATAATCATCATTTTATATATTTTACCCAGACCAAAGAACTATCTAACCGCACGATAAATAATAAAGCAAAAAGCGCCCACCGAATTTACTCGGCGGACACCATTTTTAGCTCTATACATTTGCACACTTATAACTTTAATCTCAACCCATTGCTGGATCCATATGTGTGCTTATGCGATTTATTGTTTAAAATAGTATCTATAGATTAGATAAGGCTCTTTACGAAGGCAGCAACCTCACCCATGTCAGCTGTTGGCTCGAATCTAGCAACTACATTTCCTTCTCTATCTACAACAAACTTAGTGAAGTTCCACTTGATGTTAGCGTTGTTTCTGAAATCAGGATCGCCCATTGCAACGAACTCTTCGAACTTTTCTCTGTCTGGGAAGTCTCCGAAGCCCTCGAATCCCTTCTGGCTCTTGAGGAATGTGTAAAGTGGAAGCTCATTCTCACCGTTTACATCTGACTTCTTAAGCTGTGGGAATGTAGTGTTATAGTTGAGTGTGCAGAACTCATGGATTTCATCATCTGATCCAGGTGCCTGTCCACCGAACTGATTGCAAGGGATATCGATAATCTCTAGTCCGGACTCGTGTAGCTCCTTGTAAAGTGCTTCTAGTGGCTCGTACTGAGGTGTGAATCCACATCCAGTTGCAGTGTTAACGATGAGCATTACCTTGCCCTTGTTATCCGCGAGGTTTAGCTCGCTTCCATCTGGTCTAGCTAGCTTAAAATCATAAATCTGTGCCATTTCATATCCTCCTATGAATATCTCATATATTAATTAGTTTTATTAAATGTCTTTTGAACAATTCAATTGTATCATATCGATTTCTATTGTCAACATTTTTTCTAAAATAGTATGCTTCATAATCAGTCTATTTTACGAGTTCTCGCTCCTTTTGATAGAGACCCCACAACATCTGCTAATTACCACCTGCATTCATACCATATTTATAAAGCGTCAAATGATTATAAAGAAATTCTATGGATTGTACAAAACTTATCATTTTATTCAATGTTTGCACTACTCGCTTAGTTGATATAATTTTATCAGTATATTTGACTTATTATTATGGAGGTTATGAAAATGGCAGATTATCGTAAGATGTGGGAAGATCTCGGTATGGACGTGGAGAATCACGACCTACTATGTAGCGTTCTTCCAGGAGCAATTGGTGACGTATTTCTATCGCAGGAAAATAGACCTGAAGCCATGGATTATTTTGACATGGTTCTCGCTGATGTTCACGGCCTACGTCCAGCTGAACTCGTCGAGTTTAAGAAGAACGGCGGAAAGGTGTTCGGAACATTCTGTACATATGTTCCTGACGAGATTATCTTTGCAGGCAACGGCATAGCTACGGGACTTTGCGCAGGTTCTCAGTTCTGGGTTCCAGGTGGAGAGAGATATTTGCCAGCAAATACATGTCCACTTATCAAGGCTATGCTCGGAGCTAGATTTGACAGAACATGTCCTTTCTACAGGCTCGCTGATATCTATATCGGTGAAAACACTTGCGATGGCAAGAAGAAGGCGTACGAAATCCTCGGCACTGACGTTAAGATGCACATCATGGATCTTCCTCAGATGAAGAGACCTAAGGATATTGAAAAGTGGGCTGACGAGTGTCACGACCTACTCGAGATGGTTGAGAAGGAAACTGGAAACAAGATCACTCCTGAGAAGCTTGCTGAGAACATCAAGAAGATTAACGCTAAGCGTGCTGCTCTCAAGAGACTGTACGATCTACGCAAGAACAAGAACGTTCCTATCAGCGGAACTGACACACTTCTCATCTCCCAGATCGCTTACTATGACGATCCTGAGAGATTCACAGCTATGGTTAATAAGCTCTGTGACGAGCTCGAGAAGAGAGTTGCTGACGGCGTTTCGGTATTTCCTGCAGGAACTAAGCGCATCATGATTTCTGGAACGCCTATGGCTATTCCAAACTGGAAGATGCATAATCTAATTGAGACCTCCGGTGCAGCTGTTGTCTGTGAAGAGACATGTACTGGAACTCGTTACTTTGAGAACTTTGTAGATGAATCAGGCGAGAATCTCGATGATATGGTTTCAAATATCGCTGACCGTTACATGAAGATTAACTGCGCTTGTTTCACTCCTAACTCAGGTCGTTTCGACGATATAATCAGACTTGCTAAGGAATACGACGTAGATGCTGTAATCGATGTTAACCTAAAGTTCTGCCAGACATACGACATCGAGGGTTACCTGCTTGAGGACAAACTCAAGGAAGCTGGAATCCCAGTGCTCGGAATCGAGACAGACTACACTGACAGCGATGCACAGCAGCTCAAGACACGTATAGAGGCATTTATCGAGGTGCTAGGCTAAGATGCTCCACTATTATGTTTTGTTCGATAATCACACGGACGCCATGGAAATGTATCGTGCTATAAAAGCAACTTCACGTTACGCCCAAATCAGTCCGACTCCGCGCGAGTTAAGCGTTTGCTGCGGTGTGTCGCTACTGGTCAAGGAAGAGGATGTACCTTTTATAAAGGAGCTTGCCGAAGAACAGCAGCTAAGATACATATCCATAAACGGGCTAGATAACGAATTCAACAGTAGCAGGCATAGATATGGGTAGGTCTCGCTAGATTCAGTTGAGTACGTCTAGAGCTACGTATGACTAGCTGTAGCTTGGTATGCTTGGTATAATTGATATACTTAATATGTTAGATAAAGCTTGACGATTTGGCGTGCTCTAAGTCAGATGTGATTAGGCAAAATGAGAAGGATTTATAATGACTAGAATTGGAATTGATATTGGATCGACCGCTTCTAAGGTCTGTGTGATCGGAGAAGATGATAGGCCTCGTTTCGAGGTGCTACCGACGGGCTGGAACAGCAAGATTACTGCTGGCATAATCAAGGAAAACCTTGAGAAGCTCGGAGTTGATTTAGAGAGCGCTAAGATTGTAGCGACGGGCTACGGACGAATCTCAGTAGACTACGCGGATAAAGTAATCACCGAGATCACTTGCCACGGACGCGGTGGCTATGAGATGGCGGGACAGGAAGACTGCTCTATAATCGATGTCGGGGGTCAGGATACCAAGTATATCTTGGTTCAAGATGGCAGGGCCGTTGACTTCCTTATGAATGACAAGTGTGCCGCTGGAACGGGCAAGTTCATCGAAGTTATGGCAAATCGCCTCGGCCTTACAATCGAAGAGCTGTTTGAAGAGGCTCAGCGAGGGAATCCGATACCGATTAGCTCGATATGCACGGTTTTCGCAGAATCTGAGGTTATCAACTACATGGGTGAAGGACGTCCAAAGGAAGAAATTGCGGCTGGTGTAATCGACAGCGTTGCGACTAAGGTCGTGACACTGTGTCAGAAGAAAGCTATCGCAGATAAGTGCGTTATAACCGGAGGATTAAGCGGAAATGCATATTTTGCAGAGCTTCTATCTAAAAAGCTAGGCCGAACGGTCACTCCGCTTCCTAATGGCAGATATGCTGGTGCATATGGAGCCGCAATTCTGGCAGGAAAAATCGAGAAGTAAAAGCTTTTAAAACAATGTGAGCGACCATATAACTAAAGGGCTATTCCTATGGGAGTAGCCCTTTTAGATTTTGCGTAATAATTTCTAATTACTATCAACTTGAGGTATGACATAATATTGCATGATGATATAATTGCAATAACTAATCGACAAATTGACATTTGCGGAGGATACCTGAATGTATATCGAAAACAAATATTGGAACAACTATATCGGAGACAGTGACGATAGTCTTAACCTTATCGCTTTTTTAGAAGATCAAAGTAGCGACGAGATGGAGTTTTCCGACATACTGCAAGCTTTAGGCCTTAACAGGCAAGATGGGGACTTTAGAAGAACCACTTCCCCTTTAGGTTTTACTAATTCTATGGGAATTTATCTTGATTTTACTTTCGCCATTGATATATTAACCGACCTTGCTGCGATATTATTAGAATGCAGGGTAAATGGCAGTGTTGATTTAAACGACTTAGAGCCATATGATACAGATTCTCGCAAGATAAATATTATTGCTACACCAGATGATTATGAGCTTTTGAATAAAGCTCTTTCCGACTTTTCGAAGAATCCACTTGAATATGACCTTTCTGAACTCGTTCCAGAGGAGGATATGCGCGAGATGGCGGAAATTTGCGAAGATCTAAGGCAGGAGCTGTTAAGCTAGAACTCCTTTATTGAGTGTGTGAAACTTTTTCTGTAAATTAGCCTTCTGTGGTAGATTATTGAATG
>ERZ773065.701-NODE-701-length-18017-cov-3.094756_pt1 | contig 18017 bp, 22 predicted proteins | sample MGYA00580623_ERZ773065 | MGnify/ENA primary metagenome ERZ773065 (study PRJEB29015, sample SAMEA2738017) | human oral metagenome | biome: human oral; feature: human-associated habitat; material: dental | place: China | collected 2047 ... | reverse complement strand
AAGGCTTTAACAAACTTCTGGCAATAGAAATTCTCTGTTTTTGTCCACCTGAAAGATTTACACCATTGTCAACTACTATTGTTTCGTATTTAGACGAAAAATTCAAAATTTCATTATGTATAGATGAAATTTTAGTAGCATTATAAATAGAATTTTCATCAATATCATTATTTACAATTTTTATATTATCCAAAATTGACATATTAAAAAGTTCACTGTCCTGCATAATTGCAGAGATTTTTTCTCTAATATATCTTTTATTTATCTCTTTTATATTTATTCCGTCGATTAAAATTTCTCCACTTGTGGCTTCAAAAAATCCAAGCAAAAGATAAACTATCATACTTTTACCACTTCCGGTAGAGCCGATAACTCCAAGACTTTCTCCCGCATTTACAACGAAACTTATATTATCCAAAACGACATTATCATTAAATTTTAAGCTGACATTTTTAAATTCAATCTTTTCAGAAAAAGAGACATCTCTTATTCCATAATCATAGTCCTCTTCAGGCAAATCCAAAACTTCATAAATTCTGGAAATTGAAACACTCGCCTTAGCCATATCACTGAGTAATTGCCCCATTTGTCTAATTGGCCAAATAATCATATTTATATAGATAACAAAGGCAATTAAATCTCCGAAATTCATTTTACCTGTAATAGTTTCATATCCTCCAACTACCAAAATAATTGCAAGTTGTAGGAAAGTTAAAAAGTCATTTATAGCTCTAAATCTTGCAAAAGTCTTCATAAAATTATTTTGAGTTATATTAAATTCTTCGTTTTTTTCTCTAAAACGATTTAAAATATAATCTTCTCTATTAAATGCTTTTACAACCCTTATATTAAATAAAACCTCTTTTATGAAAACCATAAGTTCGCTTTCAGCTTCATCCGTTTTTTTGAAAATTTCACCGATTTTTTTATAAAAAACATAAGATAAAACAGAAATCACAATACAAAGACTTATACTTATCATTGCAAGTTTAAAATTAATCAAAGACATAACGATAATTACCAGAATAATTGTAGCTATAGATCCAAAGGCATTGACAAGTTGAGCTGCAAAAAGTTTTCTTACTGTTTCAATATCCGAAGAACTCCTTTGAATTAAATCTCCTGTAGAATAATCATTCAAACATCTTATATCTATATTTAAAAATTTATTATACATTTTTTCTTTTAAGTTAAAAATTAAATTTTCACAAGCAACATTAGAATAGTAATTTCTTAAAAAGATAAAAATACAACTAATCCCTGTTAAAATAACTATTACAAAAGCTAATATGTATATATTACTTCTTAGAAAATCTCTACCCCCAATAAGATTAACTGCTTTTCTTAAAATATCGTACTTGTACTCCTTATTTCCGATAATTGAATCCACAGTAATCATAATTACAATAGGTGTAAGTCCTGAAAAAATTTGTATAAAAATTGTAGAAATCATAGAAAGAAAATAAGTCAATCTATTATTTTTTAAAATCTTCCAAAAAAGTTTAATTTCTTTCAACATATCACCTCAAAACATACTTACTTATATTTTAATCTAAATTAGAAAAAAAGGCAAATTTATTTGGATTTCTAAAGTTTTTTTGTTATAATACTTTAAGAGGTGATTTTATGTGCACAACTTTTTCTATTTTTAGAAATGGAGAAACACTACTTGGAAGAACTATGGATTTAAGACCGTATCACAAATATGAATTTAAGTTCTTTCCTAAAAATTTTAACTATGAAGAAGATGTTTTTGGAAACAAATTATATACTAAATACAAAATTATGGGTGCAACTTTTAAAGATTATGACCATTTAATTGACGGAATAAACGAAAAAGGACTTCTGGGCTGTACCAACTCCTTTAGAAATGCAATAAATTTCAAAAGCGAGCCTATGAATTCAAAATTAAATTTAACATCCACAAAGCTTTTAAATGTATTTTTGACAAATTGTGAATCCCTTGAAGATATAAAAAATCTAGCTCCAAAATTATATATAATAGAAAAATCTCTTGTTGATGAAAATAACTACTCAAGACATTATCACTATATGTTTACAGACAAAAATAACAAGAGCTTAATTTTGGAAATTGAAGACGGAAATTTAAAAGTTTACGAAAATGAATACAATATAATGACAAACAGTCCAAGTTTTACAAAGCATATCAGAAATTTAGAAAAATATATAGAAAAAAGAGAATTAAAAGGAAATATTTATACGCCGACAAAAAGATTTATAAGAGCTTACATAGAGTTGGAAAACTTAAAAGAAAAAAATTTTTCAGAAAGCAATGAAAATATTTTATTTAATTCTTTAAAAAAATTCACAATAAACAAAAAAGACTTGGAAAATCTTCCAGAAGATTCACAAAATATAACACTATATTATTCCATATCAAATGCAAAAACTTTAAAATATTATTTCAAATATACAAATTTAGAAAATATAAATTCTTTTTCATTTGATGACTTCAAGGACGAAAATAGCAAAACTACAGTTCAATTTATTTAATGAAAAAATGACTTTACATTGTAAAGTCATTTTAAATTTATTTAAAATTTTATTCAAATACTATTTTATAATTTTCTTTTATTTCTTTTGTAGTATTTAGGAGATCTGTAATAACTTTCTTTGCAACCTCTTTTGACTGTTCAAAAACTCCGCTCTCTTTTGCATCGGCTTCTGCATTTTCCTTACCACTTTGAGTAAACTCTGCATAATCATCAACTTTAACCGGATTAAAAATAGAATTTTTTTCATCATAAACTTTTATGGATTTCATATCCAATTCATTTGACAATATTTTGGATTCAGGCAAAGTAACTTTTATAGTTTTATTAGTATTATCAACCTCAACCTTAGTTTCAGACAAATCTATTCCCAATTTAATAATTCCTGTATAAGTTACTATAAAACTGGATTTAGTAAATGGCAACTTAATATTGAAAAAAGTATTCCAATCTTCTCTACTAGCTACTTCTTTGTACTTGTACTGAATCGTTGCTAATTCTTTTAACTCTTTAACTTGTACCCCAATAGTTTCATTAGTTATTTTAGGTTTCCCATTGTCTGTTCTGAACCAAAAATATGAACATCCTATAACTAAAATTATAACTACTACTATTGTAGATACTTTTTTTAATAGTTTCATTATGAAATAGTCCTCCTAAATAAATATAATAACGTAATCATTATATAAATATACATTTGCATTGTCAAGTATTTTTTATTCTATAATTAAAAAAGCGAATAAATTATACTTTATTCGCCATATCAATTATTTTTTTAAATCTATGATTTACTCCCGATTTGCTAATTTTTAAAATCTCCGCCAATTCTTTTAATGAAAGAGTTGGATTTTTTAATCTTAACTCACAAAGTTCAAGTAAATTTTTATCTTTATTATTTTTACCATATCTTTTATAAATTTTGTTTATTGCATCAATTTGAGCAAAAGCAGTATTTAAAGTCTTATCCAGATTTGCAGTTTCACAGTTTGTAAGTCTATTGGTGTTATTTTTTATTTCCTTTATCATCTTCGTTTCTTCAAACTTAAACAAACTATTTACAGTTTCAATAAGTGAAAGAAAATCTGAAATCATCTCGCTGTCTTTTACATATACGATATATTGACCCTTTTTTTCAAGTTTCTTCGCCTTTACTCCAAACAGTTTCAAATATTTTATAACAAGTTTTGCCAACTCTTCAGAATTTAAAGTGAATTCTAAATGGTAACTGTTTTCGGGATTGGCTATTGAACCCGCTCCCAAAAAAATTCCACATAAAAAGTTTTTAATAAAATTTTTACTTTTTGTTGAATCTTCATATAAATCATCTTTTGGAAAAAGACTATCCAAATCAGAGAAAAAAGTATCTTTTAAAAATCTTCTCGAAACTTCTTCATCTTCTATTACAATTTTATATACATTATTCTTTCTTAAATTTGAAATCTTGGAAACTATGATTTTCCCATCATAAGAATATAAAAATTTAAAAAGTTTAAAAATTCTTCTTATTATTGAATTATTTGTAGTTTCAAAACGAATTATAAAAGCAAAATTACTGAAAACTATTGTTCCATTAGTTCTTATGAAAGCAGAAAGCTCTGAAATAGCAGACTCTTTCTCTACTATTTCTCTTCTTGAAAGTTCATTTTTTAAATCAGTAGAAAAAGCCATTATCTTCTCTTTCTCTTTTCATAAAAATAATTGGCACTCTTTAACATATTTCTTTCAGCATCATGCTTTACTAATTTCATAGCCTTATCATACGGTAAAAATATTGCTTCTACAAAGCCTTCCTCTCTCTGTGGAATTAAATTAAAATCTTCAGGCTCCATATAAAAATAATGAACTGTTTTTTTCACCTTCTCGCCGTCATTATGTTGATAATCATATTTCACAAATCCCAAATACTTTATAATTCTAGCTTTTATTCCAGATTCTTCTTGAACTTCTCTAATAGCTGCAATCTCTTTAGTTTCATTATTTTCAAGTCTTCCCTTTGGTAAAACCCATTCATTGCTAAATTTCTTTAATAAAAGAAACTCACCATTATGAATAACGACTCCACCGGCACTAACTTCTAGCATAATCCCTCCTATTATCTTATCACATATCTTCCTAATATTATAACACGAATTTAATGTACATTCAATTTATATAGTCAAAGTAATTAATTCAAGTAAAAATATAAACATTTATACAATAGAACTATATTTATTTGCTTATATAAGAAGAATTATGATATAATATGTCTTGTGTATTTTAAATAAAAAAAGGAGATTATAAATGAAATTAGGAATAGTTGGACTACCAAATGTTGGTAAAAGCACATTATTTAATGCAATTACAAAAGCGGGAGCTGAATCAGCGAATTATCCTTTCTGTACTATAGATCCTAATGTAGGTCTTGTAAATGTACCTGATGAAAGATTAAATAAATTGACTGAACTTTATAATTCAAAAAAAACAATTCCTGCAGTTATTGAATTCTATGATATTGCAGGTCTTGTAAAAGGAGCAAGTAAAGGTGAAGGTCTAGGAAATAAATTCTTATCTCATATTAGAGAAGTTGATGCGATAGTTGAAGTTATAAGATGTTTTGAGGATGAAAATATTGTCCATGTAGATGGAGAAGTAAATCCTCTAAGAGATGTTGAAACTATCAACTTGGAACTTATATTATCAGACCTTGAATTAGTTGAAAAGAGATTGGAAAAAGCTAGAAAATCTTTAAAAGGAAATAAGAGTTTTCAAGAAGAAGTTGACCTATTAGAAAAAATATTACCAGTTCTAGAAGAAGGAAAATCTATAAGAACATTAAGTTTTGATGATAATGAAAAAGCAATTTTAAAGAACTTTTCCCTTCTTAGCGTAAAGCCTATAATTTATGTTGCAAATGTAAATGAAGACGATATGCTTGATGGGGGAAAAAATAATGAATATGTAAAAGTTTTAGATGATTTTGCAAAGAATGAAAATTCAGGTATTGTGGTTATAAGTGCTCAAATAGAAAAAGAAATTTCAGAACTTGAAGATGATGAACAAATTGAATTTTTAAATGATTTAGGCATATCTGAAAGCGGAGTTTCAAAATTGATAAAAGAAAGCTACAATCTTTTAGGGCTTATGAGCTTTTTAACAGCAGGTCCTGAAGAAACAAGAGCTTGGACTATTAAAATTGGAACAAGCGCAGTAAATGCTGCAGGAAAGATACATTCAGATATTCAAAGAGGCTTTATAAGAGCTGAAATAGTTAATTATAATGATTTAATTTCACTTGGCAGTATGGTTGCTGCTAGAGAAAAAGGACTTGTAAGACTTGAAGGTAAAGAATATATTATGCAAGATGGAGATGTAGTATATTTTAGATTTAATGTTTAAAAGTTAATTAAGACAAAAAAGACTGTGAAATTAAAAACACAGTCTTCTTTTTTTAAAAAAACATTAAATTTTATTTTCCTAAAATACTTTTTACTTCTTCATCTTTTAATTCATAATTATAGAATAATTTATAAAATTCTTTTACTTCTTTTTCAATGTCATATTTATAAATATCCGGATATACTAAATTACCAAGCCATTTCATTCCAATTACTCTATTAACTGCAGGTGGTCTTCCGAAGAAGTTATATGGTCCACTTGGAGTGTAAAAAATTTTATTTTCTTTTACAGCTTTTAAAGTTTTAAAAGTTTCTTCGCCTTTAATTTGGTCAGCCAATTCTTTTGATTCAAATATTAAGAAGTCTGGATTTGCCTCTGATAATTTTTCAAAAGGAATTTCATTTCCTGAACCGCCTTGAACTTTTTCTACAGTAATTGGATTTTGAGCTCCGATAAATTCAATAATATCAGCGTGGATAGATCCTTTTGCATTTGCAAATAGTCCTGTTTTTCCTCCACCATAATAAACTTTTTTAACATCTTTTATCTTTGCCTTATTTTCTTCAATTTCCTTATATGTTTTCTTGATATATTCAGAAAGTTCTTTTCCTCTTTCTTTATTTCCTAAAACTTCGGCAAGTCTGTCAAATGCTTCAGGTAATTTATCAAGAGTTAACTCAATGAAAACTACAGGAATTTTTAATTGTTCTTGCAATTTATTTAAGTCTTCTTCAATTCCTTTTTTCTTTTCACCCATGTCAATTATAACATCAGGTTTAGCATTGATAACAGCTTCCATATTTAAATTAGCTTTCTTTCCATAGAATACTCCAAATTCAGGTAAGTTTTTCAACTCATCTGATATATAATTTTCTGTACTCTTTGAAAATTTTGATGCCACCCCAACAAGTTTATTCGGTTCAAAAATATGCAACATAACTTGTGTAGGATTTCCTGACGGTGCAACTCTTGTAATATTTTGTTTTAAAGTAACTTCTCTACCTAAATCATCTTTAAAAACTCTTGTTTCAGACTTTGTCTCTGTTTGTTCATTTTTCTTTTCGGCAGGTTTTGAACAAGCTGTAAAAAGAAGTCCGAAAGTTAAACAAAGAGCTAAAATTCCTTTAAATTTTTTCATATTTCCTCCTTCTCCACCACTACAATGGCTGTATTTTTTGGTTTACAATAAAATTTTGTAAATTTTTGTCCATTGTAATCGTAATCTATATCTTTTATATTAGATATTAAATTAATACCTTTTTCGCCATACCATTTATTCAAATATTTCATAACTTCTTTATCATCTTTTAACGGTTGACCGAATTCAAAAGTTTGTTTATAAATTTTATACGTAACTTTTCTATCATCCAAAAATTTACAAATATCTTGAATAGTGTTTTTATTCGGATTATGAACAATACTTTTTTCAACATCATTTCGTATTATTATCATTCTTTTAGTAAACAAATCAAAAAAATTGTAAAAATAATCTTCAATATTTCCAAAATGAGAAAATAAAATATTGTCTTTTTTACCAATTTTTTCTATAAGTTCTCCATTATAGCAGTCTGACCAGATTGTTTTAAAATTTTTAATATTATTTTTTGAAATATTTTTTTCTAATAGTTCTAAAACTTGTTCATCATAATCTACCCCAATTATATCACTAAAATAGTCAGACAATTTCATAGGTAAAATACCTAATCCACAGCCAAAGTCAATTAAACTTTCTCCTTTTGGAATGATTTTTTTGATTTCTAAAGTCATATTATCGTGGTATTTAGTATATTCTGAAGCAACTAAATACCATTTTATTCTATCTTCATTCCAAAACATAATCTCGTCTAACCTCCTTATAATCAGGAATACAGAATTTCCCGTTTTCAGTTTCAATTAGATTTATAGGAACATTATATAGTTTTTCTAAAATTTCTTTATTTAAAATGGAGATATCCCCAAATTGACTTTCCTTATTTTTCTTAACTATTAATATTTTATCAGCATAAGTTAAAGCATGATTAGGATTATGTGTTGTAATTAAAAATCCTATATTTTTTTTCTTCAATGAATTGCAAATCTCCATAATCTTTAGCTGATTTCCATAATCCAAATTTGCTACCGGCTCATCCATAAAAATATAGTTGTTAGCTTGTAACAATGCTCTTGCTATTAGTACTAGCTGTCTTTCTCCTCCGCTGATTTGTCTATAGTTTTTATCTTTTAAATAAGAAATCCCTAAAGTTTGTAAAATTTCAACTGATTTTTTATAATCTTCCTTAGTTGTTTTATAGAAAAATCCGTCTTTTTTAGAATAATTTCCCATTAAGATAACATCAATAACTTTATAGTCAAATGCAGGAAAATGAATTTGTGGAATATATGAAATAAATCTTGAAAGTTTTTTACTTTCCAACAATTTTAAATTATTATCATCAATCAATACATTTCCATTTTTTATAGGAATAAGTTTTAAAAGTGCTTTTAAAAGAGTTGATTTTCCTGCACCATTCTCCCCTAAAACGCAGATTATCTCTCCTTTGTTCAAAGAAAATTTAATATCCTTTAATATTTCATTTTTCCCATAAAAAACATTTAAATTCTTAACCTCTATCATAATCTCTACCTTTTTTATAAATCAAATACAAGAATATCGGTGCTCCAATAAAAGAAGTAATTATTCCAATTGGAATTTCTGATGTAGTAATATTTCTGCATAAAATATCTACAACAAGTAAAAAACTCGCTCCTAAAAGTCCGGATGCAGGAATTACAAATCTATAATCATCTCCAAAAATAAGTCTTGAAAAATGTGGTATTACAAGTCCAATCCAACCTATTATCCCTGTAACTGCAACACTTGAAGCAGTCATTAATGTTGCAAAAAATATTATAATAAATCTTATTTTTTCGGTATTTAATCCAAGAGTTTTAGCTTCTTCTTCCCCCATTGTGAAAATATTTATTTCTATCTTATATAAATTGGAAACTATAAGACCAATTACAATAGGAAAAAATATAAATTTAAAATCAATCATTTTTACAGAAGCCAAAGAACCCATAAGCCAATATGTTATGCTTGGCAATTGGTTTTCTGTATCTGCAACGAGTTTTACAAAAGATATTAAGGAAGAAAACAAACTTCCTATCATCATTCCAGTTAAAATAAGTCCTAAAATTCTATCACTTCTAAAAATTTTACTTAAATTATAAGTAACAAAAACAGAAATAATTCCTAAACTAAAAGATAAAAGTGTTATTTCAAAAAAATTAAAATACATCAGTATTCCAAAAGCACTTCCAAAAGCCGCAGCCTGTGTTGTTCCTAAAATATCCGGACTTACCATAGGATTTTTCAAAAGACCTTGGTATAAAGCTCCACTTGTAGAGACTCCCGCTCCAACTAACATAGCACATAGTACACGCGGTACTCTTATATTCCAAATCACCGTACTTGCAGGTGAATTATCAATTATTCCATAAAAAATTCTATTTGTTATTACTTTTATTACATCAAAAAACTTAATTGGATATCTTCCAATACTAAATGAAAAAATAAAAGCTAAAACTAAAAAACTAACTAAGAATAAAAATTTTATCCTTACTTTTTTATCTATCATATCTATCTTCTCCAAAAAATATAACGTTATATAGATTATAAATTATCAAAGTTAAAAAGTCAATTAAATTATTGTTTATTAATAGAAAAATTCAATATTCAATTAAACAATTAATATTCGCAAGATATTATAGTTTATAACGAACTTTTTCACAGAAAAACTTGACAGTTATAAATATATAAGATATGCTTACTTTAGAAATATATTGTGCAAAAACTAGGAGGTTCTGTTATGACATCAAAAGAATTATATCTTAGAATATTATTTACTATTCTAATAATCCAAAGTGTATATGTTCATAAGAAGTATGTTGTGCCGACTTTAAAAAATAATGGGACTTATGAAGGATATAAATGGTATTTAAGAATCGGGTTAACAGTTGTTGTTTTGATTGTAGTTTATATGGCGTACATTTTATTTATCGCTCGATAAACTCTTATAAAAAATATATGAAAATTAGGAGGTTCTGTTATGACATCAAGAGAATGGTTTCTTTTTGTATTATCTTGGCTTATGATTTTTTATATACAAATCCTTTATAAAAAATTTGTAATACCTAGTATAGAAAAAGAAAAAAATATATCACTTAAAAAATTTGTAATATATAGTAGAATTGTATATTTTGTAATTGTTGTAGGCTTACTTTATTTTATGATATTTTTTAGGTATTAATCATAATATATAATTTCAAAATTGATATATAACTAGCATAAGAAAAGGCAATGTTTTCGTAACATTGCCTTTTTCTCACATAAAAATTAAATACATTTTAAGAATATATCCTTATTAGTTATTCAGTCTTAAAAATTCTTCTAATGTAAGTTTGTTTTTTAAAATTTTATTCGCATTTTCAACTCCAACATAGCGAAAATGCCAAGGTTCAAATCTATAATTGGTTTTATCTTCCTGATTTTCAGGATAACGAAGAATAAAACCGTATTTGTGAGCATTTTTCATAAGCCACTTAAATTCTTCTGTTTCCTTGAATTCTTCAGTTAGATTTTTTTCCTCATCTTTACCAATTATATCCAAACTTTGTCCTATCTGTGATTCATTATGTCCTGCAATAGTGTACATTGCATAAACCACATCTCTATCAGACTTTGGAGCATTTTTATGAAACTCTTTTTGTTCTTCATAACTTATAAAACCTTTATATAAATCTAAAGTTATTTTATCTCTATTTGCATCAACCTTCATTAATTCAAATTGCTTCTCAACAAATTTATCCATTTGTGGATTAAAATCACTTGGTAATTCATATTCAGTATTTACTAAGAGTATCCCTTTTATAACTTTGAATTTTTTATCTTTAGATATATTTTCTATATTTTTACTTTCTATATAGTAAAATTTTTCATTGAATTTAATTTTACTAATACCATCTTTATATCCATAAACTTCCAGATATGTTCCCTTTTCAATCTCTCCATTTTTTTTAGAAAAATCATATTTATCATAAATAGGTGTTTTTTCTAAAGTTTTTGCATAATTAGTTAAAAAGTCTGAAAAATCAGTAACTTCAGGTAAAGTTAAACTTTCAAAATTATATGGCATCTTCTTTTCTATTTCAATTTTTTTATTTCTATTTTTAGTATAAAAAAATATAAATGAAGCAAAAACTAATACAAAAATAGATAATAAAACAACGAATTTTCTACTTTTTGTTTTTTTCAAAATAGTCCCCTCTAATTTATATTATTATATAATTAAAGGGATTTAGAAAACTAAATCCCTTTAAACTACTTTTTATTCAACATCTAATACTTTTCTTCCTTTATACATTCCTGTGTCAGGATTAACTCTGTGAGGTACAACCAATTCATTAGTTTCAGGATCTCTAACTAGAGCCACTTTAGGTAGTCTATATGAAGATGCTCTTCTTTTATCTCTTTTTGCTTTTGAAGTTTTTCTCTTAGGTACTGCCATTATAACACCTCCTCTGAATTCTTATAACATATACCTCCGTCTTAAACGGATAACAGAAGTATTATACTACAAAAAATTTAATTTGTCAACATTATTTTACTAAATTCATAGTATCTCTTGCAATCATTAATTCTTCATTTGTAGGAACAACTAAAACTTTTACTCTTGAGTTATCAGCTGAAATAACAGCTTCTTCTCTTGTGTCATTCTTAGCATCATCAATAATGATTCCATATTCTTCCATATTTTCTAATATTAATTTACGCATTGAAGCTGAATTTTCTCCAATACCACCTGCAAATGAAATAGCATCAATATGACCTAATTCTGCCATAAATCCACCTACATATCTTCTTACTCTTGTAATAAACATATCTAATGCAAGTTGAGCTCTTTCATTTCCTTTTTCAGCAGCTTCTTCTAAATCTCTAAAATCTGAACTTAATCCAGAAACTCCTAGAACTCCGGATTTTTTATTTAAAATTTGATTCATTTCATCAGCTGAATATCCTTTTTCATTCATTAAGAATGTCATAACTGTAGGGTCAATATCTCCACTTCTTGTTCCCATTAAAAGACCTTCTAACGGAGTTAATCCCATTGTAGTATCGTAACATTCACCATTTTTAATTGCTGCGATTGATGATCCATTTCCTAAATGAACAGTTATAACATTTAAGTTTTTCTTATCTGTATTTAATAATTCAGCAGTTCTTAATGTTACATATCTATGGCTTGTTCCGTGGAAACCGAACTTTCTAAGTCTATAATCTTCATAGTATTCGTATGGAATTGCATACATAAATGTTCTTGCAGGCATTGTTTGATGGAATGCTGTATCAAATACTGCAATATTTTTCTTTCCAGGAACTAGGCTTTCACAAGCTTCAATTCCCATTAAATTTGCAGGATTATGTAGTGGTCCAAATTTAATAAATTCTTTAACTTTTGCTTTTACATTTTCATCAATTATACATGATGCTGTTAATTTATCTCCACCATGAAGTACTCTATGTCCTATTGCATTAACTTCATCTAAGCTCTTAACAACTCCATATTTTTCATGAACTAAAGCGTCGAAAACATGTTTGATAGCTGCTGTATGGTCTTTCATAGCTTCTTCAACAACTAACTTTTCATTTCCAACCTTGTGAGTTAATTTTGAACCTTCAATACCAATTCTTTCAACTAATCCTTTACATAATACACTTTCATCAGTCATATCAAATAATTGATATTTTAAAGATGAACTTCCACAGTTAATAACTAAAATTTTCATTAATTTCCTCCTAACTTTTAAAAAAGCATATTTTACATACATAGATATTTTACTATTTTGTGTTCAATAAGTCAATACAATTTTTTATTATTATCTAAAATCAAGAACCTTTATTATTCAAAAATATCATCTTTTTCTTTTTTAATAGTATTTTTTCTTTGCTTAATAATTCCCATGATAAAAAACACTATTCCACAAATTACAAAACATGATCCAAAAATCGCAGTTATCCAAAATGGTGCATTTTTTTCTTTAATATATTTTAACATTGAAATTAGTAACATAATTCCAAAAGCAAATTGTGAAACTCCAATAGAAATAAACATTGAAAATTTTTTTCTAACTTGCTTATTAATCTCGTTACTATCTGTATATAATTCCAATGGTCCATATTCTTTATTTTTTCTCATATACACCCTTCCAGCATATTCTGCAACGATAGTAATTCCACTTTGTTCTAAAAAATTAAGATACTCTTTTTTCTTATTTCCACGATAGTTTGGAATATCAATTTTATATTGATACTTAGCGGGTGAAACATCTTCAAATTCATAATTTCCGTTGCTATATCCTATTAACATAAGTCCACTTTCACCTTGTTTATTCAACCATTCTTCTTCTTTACAAATGTCCAAAAAAGTCTTTTTAACTGTTGTTTTCATTGTTTTTCTCCTTTACTATTCTTGCATTGTTCATTAATTCTTCTAAACGAATAAGCTCTAACTCAAAATGTTTTTTTCCTGTATCTGTAATAATATATTCTATTTTTCTATCTTGTGGATTATTATCCAGCTGTCTAATCCAATTTCTTTTTTGTAATGTATCTAATGCTCCATAGAGAGTTCCCGCTCCAAGATTTACACGATTATTTGTCATCTCTGCAATATCTCTCATTAAAGCATATCCATGAGCTGGTTTATGAAGACGAAGTAAAATATAAAAAACAGATTCTGTCAAAGCTCCACTGTTTGTTTGTCTTCCCATTATTTCCTCCTTTATATTACGTTTTATGATATATCGTAATTAGAGTATATCATAAAACGTAATAGTTGTCAACACTTTAATTAAAAAAATTTATTTTGCACAATAATAGTAAAATCAATGCTTATAGAATGTTTTTACAATTTAAAAGCAGAAAATCTTTCGACTTTCTGCTTTTTTAAAATTATTTTTTTATTTTAATTTTATTTTCATTGCCATTTATGAGTCTTACAATATTACTCTTATGTCTATATATACTTAAACTTGCTAGAAATAAAAATGTTAATAACACATAAATATTTCTATATCCAAAAAATATATATGATATTGGTAAAACTAAAGTTGTTGTAAGCATTGATGCCAATGAAATGTATTTACTAAGTATAACTATCGTTACAAATATTAAAATTGCTACAATTGCAATTTTATAGTCCAAAAACATTATAAAGCCGAAAGATGATGCAATCCCCTTTCCACCTTTAAAATTTAAAAATACAGGCCAATTATGTCCTAAAACTACAAATATACCGGCTAATAACACGCCATTTAATCCCAAGAGCTTCATTCCAATAAAACAAGCTAAAATTGATTTTAAAACATCAATAATAAATGTTAAAACTCCTGCCTTTAGTCCAAAAACTCTCAATGCATTTGTAGTCCCTGCATTTTTACTTCCATAATCTCTTATATCTTTATTAAACAATAGTTTTCCAAAAATCATACCACCTGAAATATTACCTAAAAGATATGCAATAGCTATGCAAATGATAAATTTAAACATTTTCTTCTCCTCTTGCTCTAAGTTCAAAAACTATAGGAGAAGAAGTAAAAGAAAAATTCTTTCTTATTTGATTTTCTAAATATCTCAAATAAGAAAAATGCATCAACTCCACTTTATTAACAAATATTACAAATTTCGGTGGTCTTACTGAAACTTGACTTGCATAGAAAATTTTAAGTCTTTGTCCTTTATCAGTAGGTGGTGAATTATGAACAACTGCATCATTTATAATATCATTTAAAATTCCTGTTGAAATTCTAGTACTATAATTTTCATCTGCAATTTTGATTGCCTCAAACAATTTATCAATTCTTTGTCCTGTTTTAACTGAAATAAAAACAAGTTGAGCATAAGGAACGAAACTTAATTTAGTTCTTATATCATCTTCAAAAGCCTTATATGTCTTATTATCTTTAACAATCAAATCCCATTTATTAATCGCAATAATTAAAGCTTTATTTTGCTCTTTAGCAAATCCTATAACTTTTGTATCCTGTTCTGTAACACCTTCTGTTGCATCAATTAAAAGAATGGCAATATCCGATCTTTCAACTGCATTTAAAGTTCTTACAACACTATATCTTTCCAAATTTTCAGTTATATTCTTTTTTCTTCTAAGCCCTGCAGTATCAGTAAAAATATAAGTTCTCCCATCTATTTCAACTCTTGAATCAATAGAATCTCTTGTGGTTCCGGCAATATCGGAAACAATCATTCTTTCTTCTCCAAGAATTCTATTCATTAAAGAACTCTTACCAACATTAGGTTTCCCAATTAAAGCAATTTTAGTTACTTCATCTTCTTCGCCCGTATATTTATTTTCAGGAAACTCTTTAATGATTTCATCAAGCAAATCTCCAAGTCCGAAACCTTGAGTTGCTGAAATAATATTCAAATTTTCAAAACCAAGTTCGTAAAACTCATAAACTTCTGCAGGCATTTTATGAGTATCAACTTTATTTACAGCTAAAACAACCGGCTTTTTGGTTCTTCTTAAATAGTTTGAAATTTCTCTATCTTCATCCATTAAACCATTTCTTCCATCAACTACAAATAAAATTACATCTGCATTTTCCATTGCAACATCAGCTTGAGCTTTAATCTTTTGTAAAATTATATCATCACTATTAGGCTCTAAACCTCCTGTATCACAAAGTATAAAATGTTTATTTTGCCATTCTGCATCTTGATATAATCTATCTCTTGTAACACCCGGAGTATCTTCAGTAATAGCTATTCTTTTATTTATAAGTTTATTAAAAAGTGTTGACTTACCAACATTTGGTCGTCCAACAACACAAACTAAAGGTCTTTCCATAAATTCACCTCCATCTTCTTAATATATATTTTAACATATTTTGTTATTTAAAAAAATAAGCTCCTCTAAGGGAGCTCATTATTATACTGGATAAATAGAAACTTGTTTTTTATCTCTACCTTTTCTTTCAAATCTTACAACACCAGAAACTTTAGCAAAAAGTGTATCATCTCCACCCTTACCAACATTTACTCCTGGGTGTATTTTTGTTCCACGTTGTCTAACTAAAATATTTCCTGCAAGAACGAATTGTCCATCCCCTCTTTTAGTACCTAATCTTTTAGCTCTACTATCACGACCGTTCTTAGTACTACCTAAACCTTTTTTACTTGAAAAAAGTTGTAAATTCATTTTTAACATACTCTACACCTCCTTATAATAAATCTCAATATATTTATTATATTCTTCTTTCAATGATATAATGCCAACTTCAAAAGTTTTTATTATAGTCTGAACATCTCTAACCTTAGCTTCATCTAAGCTTTCAATATCTATCATCATCTTCAAATATCCATCTCCTACATCTATATCCATATACTTAGGGTCTATGGAACAGATTTTTTCAATAGAATTTGGTACATTTATTGATAAAACAGATAATGATGCACAGAGAATATCATTCCCTTCACTAAAATCAGCATGTCCATCCATTTCAAATCCGTAATATAAATCTTTTTTCTTAAAAATATTAATATCAGTCATTAAAATGCAATACTTTCAATCTTAACTTTTGTAAATGGTTGACGATGTCCTTTTTTCTTTCTATAATTTTTCTTAGCTTTAAACTTGAAAATTATAACTTTCTTTCCTCTTCCATGTCTTTCAACAGTTCCTTCAACCTTAGCTCCTTCAACTACAGGAGAACCAACTTTAATATCTCCATCTTTAGAAACTAAAAGAATTTTATCAAAAGATACTTTAGAACCTTCTTCAACATTTAATTTTTCAACAAAAATACTTTGTCCTTCTTCAACTTGGTATTGTTTACCACCAGTTTCAATAATTGCGTACATAGTGCACCTCCTCATTCTTAAGACTCGCCGAATTAGGTGCTATGCTTTAAAAACCTAATCCGTGCGGTAACACAACAAGTAGTATATCATAAAAATAACAAAAAAAGATATAATTTTCTAATTTCTATTTGACAAAATAAAAAACACAAGTTATAATTATTCAAAGAATAAAGAAAATTATAAGGAGAAGCTATGAAACTAAAAATTGCAATTATGTCATTACTGACAAGTATATTAATGAGTGCTGCAAGTGTAGATTATCTGTCAAATAACTCAGCATCTTATTTCCAGAATCCATCTCAAACAGGGAAAATAACTGTGGAAGGAGTTTTTTATAACCCAGCTGGAACAGTATTTCTAGAAGATGGAACTTACCTAAATATGAATATGCAAAATTCCTTAATAGAAGAATCAATGACCTTAAAAGGAAAAAAATATAAATCTAACAACTATGCCGGAGCCCCTTCATTCAATCTTTTATATAAAAAAGATAACTTTTCATTATTTGGAAATGCAAGTGTAGCAGCAGGAGGAGCAACTTTAAAATATAAAGATGGTGTGGCAGGAATAGCTCTTGCAGCAGATGCCTTCAATCAGATTACAGGTGGACGTTTAGGTGCAACTTTGACTTCAAATAATTTTAAAGGGCAAAACAGATATTATCAACTGATTTTAGGAGGAGCCTATAAAGTTAATGACCAGTTTGCAATATCAGGAGGACTTAGATATGTTCTTGGTGTAAGAAAACTTAAAGGAACTGCCGGATATAGCTATAATCCATTAGTTGGAAGAATGTTAGGATTAAGTGGAAATGACCTTTATATTGATTCAGAAAGAACGGCAAATGGTGTTGGAGGAACAATAGGATTTGACTATAAACCTACTGATACATTAAACATTGCAGTAAAATATGATACTCCGGTAAAAATGAAATTTAAATCTAAGGCAACTGAAGTGAAAGGAATGTCGATAGCAGGAAGACCGTTGGGAATATCTTTCTTCTATCCTGAATATGCAGATGGAACACAATATAGAAGAGATTTACCAGGAGTTCTTTCATTGGGAGTTTCAAAAGATGTAGACAGATTTACTTATTCTGCCGGATATATCCATTACTTTAATAAAGCTGCTAAAATGGACAGATTTAAATATAAAGATGGATATGAACTTAATTTTGGTGTAGATTACAGAATTAATGACAAATTTACATG
>ERZ773065.700-NODE-700-length-18019-cov-3.482242_pt1 | contig 18019 bp, 9 predicted proteins | sample MGYA00580623_ERZ773065 | MGnify/ENA primary metagenome ERZ773065 (study PRJEB29015, sample SAMEA2738017) | human oral metagenome | biome: human oral; feature: human-associated habitat; material: dental | place: China | collected 2047 ... | reverse complement strand
TCCTGCACCCCCAGGGAGTCATCGTCGTCATTGAGGCGGAGCACATGTGCATGTCGATGCGCGGCATCTCCAAGCCCGGATCGTCGACCGTGACGAGTGCCCTGCGCGGCATCATGAACGACGGTGCGACCCGGGCCGAGATGATGGCCCTGGTGCTGTCGGGAAGCCGCTGACATGTCCGCGCTGCCCCTGCCCGATCCTCCGGCAACGCCGGTGGTCGCTCCTGCGGCGCCGACGTTGCCCCACGGCTTGGCCGTGCCTTCTTCTCGGGCGCTGATCATGGGGATCCTCAACGTGACCCCGGATTCGTTTTCGGACGGGGGACGCTACGCGGACCCTCGTGCCGCGCTCGCTCACGCCCGCGCGATGCTCGGCGCCGGCGCCGATCTGATCGACGTGGGCGGGGAGTCGACGAGGCCGCACTCGACGCGCATCTCGGCGCAGGAGGAGTGGGCGCGCATCGGCGCGATCGTCAAGGCCCTGGCTCGGGAGGGAGTGGTCGTGTCGGTGGACACGTTGCACGCCTCAACGGCTCTGCGGGCCGCGGAGGCGGGGGCCGCGATCATCAACGATGTCAGCGGCGGGCGATGGGATCCGCAGATGAATCGTGCGGTCGCCGAGAGCGGGTGCGCGTATGTGATTCAGCACTACCGCGCGTTGCCGGGAATGCCGGGGGAGTCCTTCGACTACGGGCCGGACCTGGTGGAGACCCTGATCGAACGGCTCAATTCCCAGGTCACAGACGCAATTGATACTGGTGTGACACCTGATAAAATTGTTGTTGACCCGGGTCTGGGCTTCTCGCTGACGGTCGAACAGTGCTGGCAGATACTGTCCGAACTACCGCGTTTCCTCTCCGGTGGGTACCCTGTACTTATCGGAGCGTCGCGTAAGCGATTCGTCAAGGCCCTCGGAGGCGACGTCGACACCGACAGCGCTTCCATTGCCGCCTACTGCGTCCGCCAGGGTGCGTGGGCCGTGCGGGTCCACGACGTAGCAGGCACCGCGGCGGCCATCGCCCGAGAGGAGAACGACGTTGAGTAGCAGACGCGTCATCATCGCCCTGAAAGGACTGGGGGCGCTGGCCAACCACGGTGTGTACGACTTCGAGCGCACGCAGCGCCAGCGCTTTTGTGCCGACGTCGTCATGTGGGTCGAAACCGCGGGTGCCAACGACGACATCGCGGCGACGGTCTCCTACGCCGACATCGCCGACGAGACGATGGCCGTGCTCACCGGAAGCCCCGTCGACCTCATCGAGACCCTGGCCGAGGACATCGCCTCGCGCGTCATGAGCCACGACGGCGTCGTCGGCACCGAGGTCACCGTCCACAAGCCGGACGCGCCGATCGACCAGCCCTTCGCCGACGTGTCCGTCACCGTGCGCTCCGGTGCGACCGACGCGCTGCCGCTGTCGCTGACCCTCAAGGGAATCTACGAGGCCGAGGACGGCTCGGTCCTGACCGGAGAGATCGAAGCCTACGGCCGCGCCCAGGCACCCAGCCCGGCCGAGCAGGGACAGGGCGAACCCTCCCCCTCGCGGCGCTCCAGTGCGACGGCACCTGGCGCGCGGGAGGCCTCCATGCCCGAGCACCTGCGTTCGCGCAAGGTCGTCCTGGCGATCGGCGGAAACCTCGGGGATGTGCCCGTCACGCTCATGCACACGGTCGAGGCCCTGTCCTACATGGAGGGCTTCCAGATCGACGACGTGTCGCCGATCATGCGCACCAAGCCCGTCCTCGCCCCCGGGCAGGCGCCCCAGCCCGACTACTGGAATGCCGTCGTCATCGGCTCCGCCATCGCCACTCCCGACGAGCTTTTCGCCCAGACGAGCCGCATCGAACGCGAGCTGGGCCGCGAGCGCCACGAGCGCTGGGGGGCGCGCACCGTCGACATCGACATCATTCAGGTCGAGGGTCTGGCCTCCTCCGATCCCGTCCTGAGCCTGCCGCACCCGCGCGCGAAGGAGCGGGCCTTCGTCCTGGCGCCCTGGCTCCTGTGCGATCCCGACGCCGTTCTTGAGGGCTTTGGACGGGTCGCGGATCTCCTCGCGCTGACCCCCGACCGCGAGGGCATCATCGACGCCGTTGACGACTGGCTCGAAGACCCGGCGGCCGTCATGGCCGACTCCGATCAGCTCCTGGCAGAGCGCGCCGAGCAGGCCAGCGCCGACATGCGTGAGCTCATCGAGACGCTCACGGGAGAGATCAGCCAGGTCGACCCCCGCCTCGCCGCCCCGGCGCCTCACTCCCCGGCCTCCCGTACCCCCGCGACGCCGACGACGCCCGACGAGGAGACGGCCCCCGAGCCCGACGAACCCGAGGAGCGCGCCGGCGCCTCCGGCGGCGCCGAGGCCGCCCCGGCCGACGCCCACGGGTCAGACGCCAGCCAGCCGCGCGAACGCGAGCGCCGCGGCGATCCCCGCAGCGTTGACCCCGCCACGTGGAACAACCTCTGGTCCCGGTGGGCGGCAACCGAGGTCGGCGAGGAGATCGCCAACGCCATGGGCATCGAGCGGCCCCCGGCCCCCGAGGCGGTTCCCGGCGCCGACGAGCCCGAGGAGCTCCTCGAGGAGGACATCCCCCCGGTCGCGCAGCCCGAGACTCCCGCGCAGCTCGCCGCCCGCGCCGCCCGGCAGGCGCGGCCAGCGGCTGTGCCACCCCCCCGGCCCGACGCCCCGCAGGGCGAGGGTCAGCGCCCGGGCGGCGTGCAGGCGCAGGACGAGCGCGGTGTGGCCGAGCAGTTGCCAGATGACCCGAGTTCCGCGTCGCAGGCGCAGGCCGCGTCCGGCCAGGATGCCTCGCCCCGTCGCGCCCCCCGGACCTCGGCGCGCCCCTCCTGGCATCCCATCTCCTCCGTGCCCGCCGACTCCCCGGCCGGGCGGATGACCCGCAAGATCGGGACTGGGACGTACAAGCCGCGCAACGAGGACAGGCCCCACTGGGTGCCGGTCTTCGACGCCAAGCGCGACGACCCCCACTCCGACATCGCGCTTCCGGACTGGAACTTCCCCGTCGGCTCCGCTCACGACGTGCGGGTGGTCGACGACCGCTCCGGCCTCGCCCGCGAGGAGGAACCCCCCAAGCCCACGGTCCATGCCGACGGGCGCTCCACGATCCTCGCCCCCGGGCTGCCCGACAACACCCCGGTCGGCCCCATCCCCGAGGACGAGGCCACACAGACCGGCATCCTGCGCAGGGTTGTCGTTCGCCCCACGATGACCGGCGCGATCCCGGTCGTCAAGAGGCGATAGAGGGAAGCGGACGTGAAACCCCTGTCGATCGCCTGGGTTGGACTGGTCGGCGTCGTGAGTGCCGCGCTGAGCTTCTTAGGGTTCCTCGCGCACATGCGCGTCGGCAACACGCCCCTGATCGTCACGCCCGGCCCAGCGGTGCTCTTCGCGCTCGCCACGGCGCTCCTCATCTGGTCCGGCCTGGCCGTGCGGCGCCTGCGGGCCGACAAGGAGACGTGGATCAATGCCCTGGGTGCCATGCCGGTGGCGGTCTTCGCTCGCGCGAGCGCCCTGGTCGGCAGCGCCCTCACCGGGATCCTCGCCGGAGTCATGGCCGTTTCCCTCCTACAGGTGAGTGCTCCCGCGATGGCGTCGAACGCGATCGCGGCGGGCCTGAGCGCCCTCGTCGGCCTGGTGTGGGTGATCGTCGCGATCGTCGTCGAGCGATGGTGCGTCATCAACCCCGACGACGAGGGGGGCTCCTCGAACACGCCCAGCGCGGCCGCCTGAGGGCACCGGGAGGCGGCTCGCCCGCGTGCGGCGGGCAAAATCGGACGCCCCCGAGCGTGAGGCGCGCGTCGGGGTCCTCGCCCGGTATCGTGGATGCGTGGCTGATCAGCGTAAGAACTCCCCCAAGCGGCCCTCCCGGCGCCCCGCGTCGACGAGCGCCCACGGTCGCGTCGGCGACCGCGCGTCCCGAGCCTCCTCGGGCGCGCGCCCCGCGTCTGCGCGCCCGAGCGGGGAGCGAGGACGAGGCCGGGCCGGGGCACGTGCGGCGAACGCGGCGTCGGCCTCCCGTGGCGGCGGGCCGCCCGTGAACCTGTGGCCCAGGCGCATCATCACCGGGCTCGGGCTCCTCCTCATCATCGCCCTCCTCCTGTGGGGCATCTCCTCCGTCGTGCGAGCCATCGCCTCCTCCGTGTCCGGGGGGCAGGCCGCCCAGTCCGACTCTCAGTCGGCCCAGTCCGGCGCGGTCGAGGCCTCAGAGTACGCTTTGTCGGGAGGCCAGGTGGCCACGGCGGACGGGCTCCTCACAGACGGAACAACCATCGACATTCCGGCCTGCCCCGAGCGCGACATCGCCGCGAGTGCGACGGCGGAATCGATCAGGTCCGGGTCGGCTCTCCCCGTCGCGCTGACCCTGGGCAACCGCGGGAACGTCGCCTGCTCAACCTCCCTGACGCGCTTGTCCCTGCGCGTGACGACGGGAGACCAGACGGTCTACAACTCCGCGAGCTGCGCCGACTCCCAGCAGGTCTCGACGACCCTGCTGCTTCGTCCGACGGCGTCGTGGACCGGGTCGCTCACCTGGGACGGCCGGGTGTACGCGGACGGCTGCACGGCGCCGACGGGTGGGGCGAGCCCCGCCCCCGCGGGCACCTACAGGGTCGCGCTCGTGATGGACGGGCGCGAGGTCGGTTCTACCGTGGTGGATGTCGCGCCTGCCCCCACTCCCGCCCCCACCCCCCAATCCGGCGCTCAGTCGGGGTCGCAGTCGGGGGCCCAATCGGGCCGCTGATCGGGGAAGGCGGGCATCGCGGGCGGGCGCACCCGCGGCCGAAGGCGGCGAGGAGAGCCGCCGCCCTGTCTCCCGAGCGGGCTACCAGCCGACGATGCCGGTTGCGACCGCCCGCGCCTGGTGGGCCAGGTTCTCGGTGATGACCTTCGCCCGGTAGGGGCCGATCCCCTCGATGCGTTCCAGGTCCGCCACCGAGGCCGCGCGCAGCTCGGGCAGGGACGTGAAGCGCGAGGACACCTCCTTGATGGCGTTCCACGACAGGTGAGGCACCAGTGACAGGGCGCGCACGCCGCGGGGCGTGATCTCGCGGTCGAGGTCCGCGACCTCGTACACGTCCAGGCCGAGGATGTTCGCGATGGCGGTCAGGTCCACGATCCGCTCCGATCCCATGGACGAGAGCTCGGCCTCGACGCGGGCGACGTCGCCGGGGTCGCGGATGTAGTCGCGCATGACGAGGGCGCGCTCGGAGGCGGATCCGCGCACCAGGTCCTCGACCTGCAGGGCCAGAAGGCGGCCCTCGGACCCCAGTTCCTCCAGGCACTCGGTGATCTCCGAGGTGATGCGCCGGATCATCTCCATGCGCTGCATGACGGTGGCGACGTCGCGCACGGTCGCGCTGTCGCGCATCTCCAGGATCGTCAGGGTCTGCAGCACCTCGTCCAGGCGCTGGCTGTAGCGATCCAGCGTGTCCACGGCCAGGTTGGCGCGCGACAGGAGCGCCTCGGGCTCCTCCACGAGGCGGTGCTCGGTCCCCACGTAGATGGAGATCATGCGCATGGAGGCGGACAGGGACAGGACGGGAAGGTGGGTCTGCCGAGCGGTGCGCTGGGCGGTGCGGTGGCGCATGCCCGACTCGTCGGTGGGGATCGTGGGGTCGGGGAAGAGCTGCACGTTCGCCTTGCGGATGCGCCACAGGTCGGGGTCGATGATGACCGCGCCGTCCATCTTGCACAGCTCGCGCAGGCGGGCGGCCGTGAACGCCACGTCCAGGTCGAAGCCTCCCGAACAGATGGCCTGCACCTCGGGCGTGCATCCCAGGACGATGAGCGCACCGGTGTGGGAGCGCTGGATCCGTTCCAGTCCCTCGCGCAGGGGCGTTCCCGGCGCGACTGTGCGCAGTGCTTCACGAAGGATCGCTGCGTCGGACGTCAATGTGGTTCCCTCCCAAATGAGTAGGCTTGCTACCTATTATTGCGAGTCCGTGGGGAAAGCGGCGCGAATCGCCGTGGCCAAATCAGAGACAGTGAACACGGTGATGCCGCACGCGTCGGTCAGGTCCTCGCTGCCCTGGGCGGGGACGATCGCGCAGGAGAAGCCCAGGCGCGCCGCCTCGGCGAGCCGCCGCTGCGTGCCCGTGCAGGCGCGCACCTCCCCCGTCAACGAGATCTCTCCGACCGCAACCAGGTCCGGGCGAGGGGGCACCCCCTTGAGCGAGGACACGATGGAGATGGCCATCGCCAGGTCGATGGCGGGTTCGACGGTGCGCGAACCCCCGACCGTGGACACGTACACGTCCGCCCCCGAGGCGTCGGCGCCGATCCTGGCCTGAAGGACCGCGAGGATCATCGCGACCCGCGCGTGGTCCACGCCCGAGGTGGTGCGCCGGGGGGACCCGCCGGAGGAGGGGGCAACCAGGGACTGGATCTCGGTGGGCAGTGGCCTGCGCCCCTCCAGGGACACCGTCGCGCAGGTGCCGGGAACCCCGCGAGCGGTGCGCGAGAGGAAGAGCCCCGATGGGTCGGCCAGCCCGTAGATGCCGGAGTCCGTCAGCTCGAAGCAGCCGACCTCGTCGGTGGGGCCGTAGCGGTTCTTCACCGCGCGCGCCAGCCGCAGGCGCGAGTGGCGATCCCCCTCGAACTGGCACACGACGTCGACGAGGTGTTCCAAGACTCGCGGGCCTGCGATCCCCCCGTCCTTGGTGACGTGGCCGACGAGGATGGTCGGAAGGTCGGACTCCTTGGCGACACGGATCAGGGAGGCGGCAACGGCGCGCACCTGGGCGACGCCCCCCGGCCCGCCCTCCACCTGAGCCGAGGAGATTGTCTGCACCGAGTCGACGATCAGCAGGGAGGGGGCCGACTGGCGGACGTGGCCGAGGACGACTCCCAGCTCCGTCTCGTCCGCGATCAAGAGGTTTGGCTCGAGGGCACCGATGCGCTCCGCGCGTCCGCGCACCTGCGCCGCCGACTCCTCTCCCGTGACGTACAGGACCGGCCCGAGGCCGCCCGATCGGGCGGTGCGCGCGGCCTTGGCCGCGACGTCCAGCAGCAGCGTGGACTTGCCCACCCCGGGCTCCCCGGCCAGCAGGATCACGGCCCCCGGGACGATGCCCCCGCCGAGCACGCGGTCGAGCTCGCCCACGCCCGTCGAACGCAGGGACGCGCGCTCCCCGTCGACCTCGCCAATGGGCAGGGCGGGACGCCGTGGCGTCGTCGCGGACGCCCGGGGGCCGCCGGAGGCCTCGCCGGCCTCATCGACGCTTCCCCACGCCCCGCATTCGCGGCACTGGCCCACCCACTTGGGTGAGACCCACCCGCACTCGCTGCAGCGGAACGTGATCTTCTCTTTCGCCATGCCCCCACCGTAACCCGGGGCGCCCTCACCTGCGGCGGGGGGAGCGCCGGGAGCGAGGCCGCGCCCACCTGGGATGGGAACGCGACGGCGCGCCGAGCCTCGGTGGCCTCGCCGCGCTGGAGAGCGGACCCGGCCCCACGGAGAGTCAAATGCGCGACTGTGGTCAGGTTCTCGCAAGTGCCCCGGCGTGCGCCCCACCGCCGAAAAAACGGCTCGGTGCCGCCCGCGTGGGCACGGTCTTCTTGTCCTTCCCCGGGTTTATCCATAGGGTTGGTCGGTGTGTATCCTTGGGGTGAGCGCGTACTCGCCCGGGGGTACCGATACGCCCGGACACGACGCACATCGAGACTGAGGAATCGACATGAAGAAGGCGCGTCAATCGCGAAACACCTGGACGAAGCGGATCCCTGCCATCGCCGTTCTCGTGGTGTCGGCGATGCTGTGTGTGCTCGCTGTCGTCTACCGCGGCGTCGAGGTCACCCAGGTGAGCGTCGACGACGGGGGCATCTGGGTGACGAACCAGGACCGCAAGCTCGTGGGCCACCTCAACTACGACTCCCTCATGCTGGACGGCACCGTCGCCGTCAAGTCCGCGTCCTTCGACATCGGCCAGGCAGGAGGGGACGTGACGCTCGGAGAGGCCGTGACGCGCACGGTCTCCCCCGTGCGGCCGACCTCCTTCTCCATCGGGCAGGCGGTGACGCTGCCCGAGAAAGCGATCCAGGTCCAGGGAGGACCCGTCCTGGCGGTGCTCGACCCCAACGAGGGGCTCCTGTGGGCTGGCAAGGCCGACGAACCCGCGTCGATGTCCTTCACGCGCGAGGACGCCGCAGCCAAGGACCTCAGCGACGCCGTCGTGACCGTGTCCCGCTCGGGCAAGATCTTCGCCTACTCTCCCGATTCCTCCACGCTGGTGACGATGGAACAGGAGGGCCAGACGTGGCGCTCCAAGACCACCGCGATCAAGGGATTCCAGGGGCCGGGTCCCCTCTCGATCACCGCGGTCGGCGATAAGCCCGTCATCTACGACCAGGGAGGCAACAGCCTCGTCACTCCCGACGGGAAGGTGCGAGACCTGGGCGAGGACCACATCACCGGAGCGGTCCTGCAGGCCCCCGGGGACGAGGCCTCGGGCGTTCTCCTGGCCACCGGCGACGAGCTCGTGACCGTGCCCCTGAGCGGGCAGGGAGTGACGCGCCAGCCGGCCTCGGACCAGGGGCTCACGGGCACGCCCGCCCCGCCGGTCTTCCACCGCGGCTGCGCCTACGGCGCGTGGGCCGGCTCGGGCGCGTTCGTTCGCGCCTGCACGGACGCGTCTCGCAACCAGGCCCAGACGGTGCCGACCCTCGCCGAGGCCGCCTCCGCGGTCTTCCGCACGAACCGCACGCGCATCGTCCTCAACGACGTCTCGACGGGCACGCTGTGGCTCCCCGACAAGAACATGGTCGTGGTCAACAACTGGGATCAGATCCCCACCGAGGAGCAGGAAGAAGAGGACACGCCCACCCCCGACCAGCGCGAGCAGGTCTCGGAGCCGGAGCACAACGACAAGAACACGCCGCCCGAGGCCGTGGATGACGAGTTCGGCATCCGCCCGGGCCGCTCCACGATGCTGCCCGTCCTGGACAACGACTCCGACGACGACGGCGACGTTCTCACGGCGCGGGCCGTGTCCGAACCCGAGTTCGGCACGATCGTGCGCACCAGGGGAGGGCGCGCCCTGCAGATCACGGACGTGCCGGAGACCATGACCGCGGGTTCCACGTCCTTCACCTACGAGGCCTCGGACGGCCTCGCGGGCGCCACGGCGAACGTGAAGGTGACGATCCACCCGTGGAGCCAGAACGAGGGACCCCGGCAGCTCAAGCACCCGGTCATCAAGGTGGGGGCGAACGCCCAGGTCGAATACAACCTCCTGTCGGACTGGATCGACCCCGACGGCGACCAGTTCTTCCTCAAGGAGGTCAGCGCGCCCGACGGCATGTCGGCTCAGTTCTCCGAGGACGGCACCGTCCAGATCCGCGACCTGGGATCGGGCGCCGGCGTGAAGTCCGTGAGCGTCACCCTCTCCGACGGGCGCGCCGAGACGGTGGGCGACCTGCAGGTCAGCGTGCAGGAGGCCGGCAACGTGCCCCCCGTGGCGCGGGCGGACTTCTACGTCGCGCGGGTGGGTGAGCCCCTCATCATCGACCCCGTCTCGAACGACACCGACCCCAACGGCGACCCCCTGTCCCTCGTCGCCGCGGGCGCGCCGCCGGCCGGCACCTCCGTGTCCGCGGACCTGGCGCGCGGGACGCTGACCTTCACCGGATCCGTGCCCGGATCCTTCCAGTTCACCTACACGGTCTCGGACGGACCCTCCACGACGGTGGGCGTGATCCGCGTGGACGTCGTCGCCGATGACACGAAGGCCCTGCCGATCGCCGAGGATGACCTGTCGGTGCTTCCCAGCGGCGGCGCCTCCCTCGTCGCCCCGCTCGCCAACGACACGGACCCGTCCGGCGGCGTCCTGGTCGTGCAGTCGATCGACGTGCCCGCCAAGTCCGGCCTCGAGGTGACCCTGATCGAGCGTCACCTGCTGAGGATCACCGCCCCCGGTGGCCTGACCGACGTCACCTCCTTCACGTACACGGTGTCCAACGGTTCCGGTTCGGCCACCGCGCAGGTCAGCGTCGTCCCAACCGAGGCGCAGAGCGAGGAGCAGCCTCCCCAGGCGGCGCCCGATTCGGCGAAGGTGCGTGCCGACGACATTGGCTCGGTGAGTGTCCTGGCCAACGACCGCTCGCCGATCGGCCTGTCGCTGAGCCTCGACCCCGACGTCGAGGTCCTGGCCGGGTCGGAGCTGGGCCGAGTCTTCGTCACCGGGAACCAGGTGCGCCTGGCCGCGGGCTCGGAGCCGGGCATCGTGCGTGTGAGCTACACGGTCGTCGACTCGGCGGGCAACCGCGCGACCACGACCGTCACCTTTGAGATCGTGGCCGCAAGCGCCGCGAACAGCGCTCCCGTGCCCAAGCCGCTGAGCGCCTGGGCCGTCCAGGGGCAGATGAGCCGCATCCCGGTGCCCCTGACGGGCATCGACCCGGACGGCGACTCCGTTGCCCTCGTCGGCATCGATCAGCCGCCGGCGAAGGGAAGCGTCGTCCTGGGCACCGAGTGGCTGGAATACACGCCGAGCGACGACGCGACCGGCACGGATACCTTCTCCTACATCGTCGAGGACCGCCTCGGCGTCCAGGGGCGCGCCCGAGTGCGCGTGGGTATCGCTCCGCCCGGATCCGAGAACCACAATCCGACGGCCGTCCCGGACTCGGTGACGGTGCGCCCGGGGCGCGAGGTGCGCGTCAACGTGCTGGCCAACGACCTGGATGCGGACGGCGACTCGCTGTCGGTGGAGACGGATCCGGCCACCGTGACGGTGTCCAACCCGGCGGCGACCGTGTCCGTGGCCGAGGAGGCGGTCACCGTCAAGGCCCCCGACTCCAACGGTGTTTTCGTTGTCGCCTTCCAGATTCAGGACGGGCGCGGGGGGCGCGCCCAGGGGCAGCTGACCGTGACGGTGGATGCCCAGGCGCCGCTGCGCGCTCCGATCGCCCGCGACGACGTGGTATCGGTGGCCGACCTGCCCTCCGACTCCAAGCCCGTGAGCGTGGCCGTGCTGGCCAACGACGAGGATCCCGACGGCACGATTGACGCGCTGAGCGTGTCCTCCGGCGACTCGGGCGTGAGCGTGTCCGGGCAGAACCTGTCCATCACCCCCGATGCCCGCCGACGCCTCGTCGTCTACACGGCGACCGACCCCGACGGCCTGAGTGCGAGCGCCGTCGTCACCGTCCCGGGCACGGACCTTTTGGCCCCGCGCCTGGATGCCGCGCGGGTTCCGGTGGCGATGCGAGCCGGGTCCACGCTGACCCTGGACATCGGTGACTATGTTCTCGTGCGCGACCGCTCGCGTTCCCCGGTCATCACCGACGCCGGTTCCGTCGCCTCCAGCGGCGGCCTGAATTCGGTGACCCTGCAGGATGCAACCCACCTGGTTCTCAGCGCCCCAGAGGATGCCTCGGGCCGGGCCTCGGTGTCCTTCACGGTGCGCGACGGCGGGGCGGACGACGCCTCCGCGCTCTCGGCCACCCTCACGATCCCGATCACGATTCAGCCGGCCCGTAACCTGCCGCCGCGCCTGACGCCCACCCCGATCGTCATCGGCCAGGGCGAGTCGGTGACCGTGGACCTGACCCAGATGGTCGACGACCCCGACGATCAGGCGAAGAGCTCCTTCGACTACCGCGTGACGAAGGTGCCCGGAGGCGTGGACGTGTCGCTCGACGGGCACGCCATGACGGTGTCGGGCAAGAAGGACCAGCCCAAGGGGCCGGTCGGCGCGATCACGGTCAGCGTGGATGACGGGTCCGGCGCGGTCAGCGCCGACATCCCGGTGACGATCGTGAAGTCCTCGAAGCCGCTGGTGACCACCACGGACGCGCGCGTCAAGATCAACGCCGGGCAAACCGCGGAAGTGAACCTGGCGGAGTACACGACCAACCCCTTCCCGGAGCCGCTCGTGGTCCTGGACGCCTCCGTGCACGTGGGGCAGGGAACCGCCTCGGGCAACGGAAACACGCTGCTGGTCACGCCCAAGGCGGGCTTCCACGGCGACATGATCGTCGTCTACCGCGTCATGGACGCCACGAACGACCCCGATCGCGTCGTCCAGGGGCGCGTCATCGTCAAGGTCCTGGATCGCCCCGATCCCCCGGAGAGCGTCGTGGCCACGGCCTACGGTCCGGGCACCGCGTTCATCACCTTCGAGGCGGGTGCCGCCAACGGCGGCACGATCTCCGGCTACACGGTCACCGACCTGAACTCCGGCACGACCTTCAAGACGCGCAACCCCGGCGTGCAGGTCACGGGACTGTCGAATGGGGAGTACCACAGGTTCACCGTCGTCGCACACAACGAGGCGGGCACATCCGACCCCTCGGCGCCATCGGCCCAGGTGCTGATCGACGTGGCGCCCGAGCAGATGGCGGCACCCACCGTGACGGGGGCCGACTCGGCCCTGGACATCACCTGGAGTGCCCCGAAGAACAACGGGTCTCCGATCAAGAGCTACACGATCAACGTCGCGGGTAACACGAGTGGAAAGACCTACACCTACACGGCGGGCCCAGGGGAGACCCACAAGCGGCTCGACGGCCTGCGCAACGGCGAGATGTATACGGTGAGCATTCAGGCGCACAACGGCGCCGAAACCCCCTCGGTCCCGTCCCCTGGCGCGGCGAACTACCCGCACGGCGCGCCGGACGTGGCTCAAGCGGTGTCCGCCTCGGCGACGAACGTGGATCCGCAGAACTCCTCCCGCGCGGTCGTCACTGTGAGGTGGCAACTTGGCGAGTCGGGTGGCAGGGGCTGGGGCCCGACCACCGTGACGGTGGGGAAGGCTACCGTCCAAGCGCCGGCCGGGGCAAAGCAGGTGGATGTTCCCAACGTGGAACCGGGCGCAAACCTCCCGGTGACGGTGACCCTGAGCAACTCCGACGGGGACACCTCGGGACCGGCGTACGCGTCGACGAGTGTCGCCACGACCCCCGCCCCGATCGCCCCACCGAGGCTGTCGGGCACCGGCGGGGGAATGGAGCTGCGCGTGGAGGGCCTGGCGGTCGTCCCGGGCAACGGCTTCGACGCGGGGAGCCTGACGCTGCGCTACGCGTGGAGCGAGGACAGGTGCGCGGGCGGCCAACCGATCACGAACGGCACGTCGATTCGGGTCGACAGCTGGCAGACGCAAACCTTGTACTTCTGCCAGACCGGACTCGGCGTGGGAGGGCCGGCCGTGTCGAGCGTCGTCTCGGCCAGCGCCGCCCCCACGGGCAAGCCCTCGCAGGTCGGTGTGTCGATCACCAACGTCGGCACGAGCAGCGCCACGGTCCGCTGGGATCCGGTGCCCGCCAACCCCGGCGTCAGCCAGATCCGAGTGAGCCTGGGTTCGCAGACGCAGGTCCTCTCGGGCGGGGCGACGGAGGCAACCTTCTCCGGCCTCGCCCAGGGCGGTTACTACGAGGCGACGGTCACGGCCGTCAACTCGGCGGGTGAGACCACCATGCCAAAGCACCCGTCGGTCGTCACGAAGCTGGACGTCGCGGCGACGTGGGTGGCCGCCTGCCAGGGCGGAGAGAAACACTTTGGCGGCGGCGACTGCCACACCTTCTCGCTGAGCGCGCCCGGATGGACGGGCTCCTCCGTGCCGCACGTCTGCACGGTCCGCTCCGACAGCGATAACGCCACCGAGGAGGTCACCGTCAACGGTCCCGGTCCGATCCCGTCCCGGGTCGCGACGAGGGCGGGTTCGGAGGCGGCCTTCAACGCCGGTAACTACATCGTCGGCGAGTGCCGACCCAAGGGGTGAGCGTGAAGGGACTGCGTCGAATGCTCCGCGGCTTCTCGCGCGCGGTGAGTTCGCGCCTGCGCGCGATGCCCGGATACGAGGTGGCGGCGCGCTGGCTCGGGGTGCTGACGCCGGTGGGCTGGTCCGTGAGCGTGGCCCTCGTCGCTGGCGTCGTGGCCTCGGTGGTCTTCGGATGGATCGAGGGCTTCATCGTGGCTGTGATGGGCCTGGTCGGCCTCGCCGTGGCGATCGCGTCGGTGGCCTCGCCCTCGCCCCTGTCCGTGTCGCTGCGCATGGCCAGCGACAGGATCGTCGCGGGCCAGGTGGCGGTCGGACGGGTCCGGGTCCTCAACGAGTCGGCGCGCCGCTCGGGGGCAACGCTGGTCGAGGTCACGATCGGGCGAGGCAGCGGTGAGTTCATGGTCCCCCCGATCGCAGGAAACGGGACCTGGAACGAGGCGTTCTCTGTCATGACCAAGCGCCGAGGGGTCATCATGGTGGGTCCGGCGCGTACCGTGCGCATGGACGGATTGGGCCTGCTGCGCCGCGTGCGCGAGTGGGACGAGCCGATCCTCGTGCACGTGCACCCGCCGACGGTGCGTTTCTCCTTCGATGCGACGGGCATGCAGATGGATGTCGAGGGCGTGGCCAGCGAGAAGCTGACCAGCTCGGACGTGTCCTTCCACGCCCTGCGCGACTACGAGCCGGGGGATGACCGCCGCTCCGTTCACTGGCCGTCAACGGCTCGCTACGGGCGCCTGATCGTGCGCCAGTTCGAGGAGACCCACCGCTCCCACCACATGGTGGTGCTGGACACGAGGATTGACTCGTGGGATCGACGTTCCTTCGAGACGGCCGTGTCAGTGGCCGCGTCCCTGGCGATCGCCGGATCGGGTGAGGCGCGCACCGTGTCGATGCACACGGCGGACGAGTGGATTCCCACGAGCAGGCCCGTGGCGATGCTTGACGCGCTCTCGGAGATGGAGACCTCGACGCGATCGGACTTCGCCGGGGTGGTTCGCCGCTGCGTGATGGAGCGAGGCGGAATCTCGGTCCTGTCCATCGTGGTGGGTGAGAGCGTGGATGACGAGGAGGCGGCGCGCCTGGCCAACATCGCGCCGATCGACGTGTCCGTGTCCGTCATTCGTGTTGTGCCCGGTCGGGCGAGGAGGCGCCGGAAGATCACGCGCGGCGTGATCATCGACTGCCCGTCGCTGGAGGACCTTCCGATGCTGGTCTCGCGGGGGGTGTCGGTGTGAACGCGCGCTCTCGCGGGGCGGCCCCCGTGCGCTCCGGTCGATCCTCCGCGCAGGAGACGACGATGGGTGCGTCGGCTCGCCGCGCCGTCATGCCCTCGTGGTCCCTGGCCGTCCTTGCGCTCCTGTTCGTCGGGCCGGTCGCCTCCTTCGAGGCGGTGTTCGGCGCAGGCCAGGGGGCCATCGCGGCCGCCGCGGGTGTCGCCGTGGGCCTGGCCCTCGCGTGGGCCGCCTCCCGGTGGCGCTGGGATCTCCTGTCCATCACGGCCGGCGTCGTGGCCTCGTACTTCCTGTTCGGCGGGGCCGCTGCGCTGCGCGAGACGACCCGTTGGAGCGTGATTCCCACCTCCCGCACCATCCAGACTCTCGTGATCGGCGCGGTCGAGTCGTGGAAGGATCTGCTGACGCTCACCCCGCCCGCGGCCTCGTACGTGGGGCCGGCGCTGGTGCCGTGGATGACGTGCCTGGTGTGTTCGGCCGTCGCGGGCGTCGTGACGGTGCGCTTCGGGCGCCCCATGTGGGGGTCCGTGGCCCTGGTCGTCGCCGGCGGGGTCGCGACCATGTGGGGTCCCACCGCCAAGGCGCCGGGCATCGTCTTCGTGGCCGTGTGGTGGCTTGGCCTGATCATCTGGTGGTCGTGGGCCTCGGCGATCACGAGGGCCCGTTCGGGCGCGGACATCGTCATCGGCATGGCCTCGTCGACCACGTCGGCGTCGACGACGATGGGAGGGTCCTCCCGCCAGGTCGTGCACGTGTGGTGGCGCGTGGGCATGGGCGCGCTGATGGTCGCCGTGATGGCGGCGGCCGCGATCCCCGCGGGCGCTCTCCTGGGGCCAGCGGCCTCGGATCGCCTGGTGGGGCGCGACTTCGTGGAGCCTCCCGTGGACGCCCGCGAGTACCCCTCGCCGCTGTCGAGCTACCGCCACTACAACAAGGACTTGGAGAACGATTCCCTGATCCGCGTGTCCAACATGCCCAAGGAGTCGCGCGTGCGCCTGGGCGCCATGGACGTCTACGACGGGACGACCTTCGGGATGGGGGTGGCCAACGAGGACGGCACGGCCGGATACCGGCGCGTGGGTTCGACGATCCCCGGCCGCAGCGCTGACACCGCGCAGACTGAGACGAGCGTGTCCACCTCGGGGCTGCTGGGGCCGTGGGTGCCCACGATCGGCGAGGTGTCCGTCCTGCGCTTCGATCCGGCGAACGCGGAGTCGGCCGCCCAGCAGAAGGGCCTGAACTACGACCTGTGGGCCGAGACCGCGCTCACGACCGGCCCCGCGGGCCAGATGAACTACTCGCTGAGCACGTCGATGCCGCGCGCCCACGAGGACCCGGAGTACGCCAGCGTGGACGCTCAGCGCTACGCGGGCGGGGACACGAACGTCCCGAAGGACGTGGATACCCTGGCCTCCGAGCACTCCTCGACGGCGCGCTCGGACCTGGAGAAGGCGCGCGCGATCGAGTCCTACCTGCACACGGAGGGCTTCTACTCCAACGAGGACACGATCGACTCGCGCCCGGGTTCGTCCCAGGATCGCATTCAGCGCATGATCGGGGCGGACATACTGGTCGGGGACGACGAGCAGTACGCGACCCTGATGGCGCTCATGCTCCACTCCCAGGGGATCGCCGCCCGCGTCGTCATGGGCGCGTACCGCGAGGGCGCCTCGGGCAGCGTGGACCTGACGGGCTCCGACATGCACGCCTGGGTCGAGGTGGAGTTCCCGGGCGTGGGTTGGGCGACCTTCGACCCGACGCCTCCGCGCGACCAGCAGCCCACCACGAAGATCAACAAGCCCAAGTCCGTGCCCAAGCCGCAGGTTCTGCAGCCGCCCGAGCCTCCGGAGCCGCCGGTGGAGCTGCCCCCCGCCACGCGCGACCAGGCTACCGACCCGCAGGACCCGAGCGGGCTGCACATCCCGTGGATGCTGATCGGCTCGGTGTCCCTATCCGTCCTGGTGCTGCTCGGACCCGTCCTGTTGGTTCTCCTGCTCAAGGCCCGCCGCCGCTCGGTGCGCCGCCGGCTGGGGGCCGCGCAGGCGGTGCGCGGGTCGTGGGATGAGCTGGTGGACACCGCGATCGACTCCGGTCTGGTGGTCGAGTCGCACCTGACCCGCCAGGAGGTCGCGTGGGCGCTGGCCTCGCAGTGGAGCCCCGAGCAGGAGCAGGAGCAGGCGGAGCAGGATGGGCCCGGCGCGGACGCGCAGGCGGGCAAGGGCCGCAAGCCGCGGGCTGCCCGAAAGCGTTCGGCGGCGGACGTGCGCGTGCCCGGCTGGTCGCTGTTCTCCGGCAAGGTGCCCCGCGTCGTCACGGTGGCCCGCCGGGCCGATGTCGCCGACTTCGCCTCGGGCGGGGCGCGCGAGGAGGATGCCGAGCGGGCGTGGAGCGACGTCGATGAGCTGCGTCGGCAGTGGGCGTCGTCGGTGTCCGTGTTGGCGCGCGTGCGCGCCGCCCTGTCGCTGAAGTCGCTGCGCTGGCGTCGCCGGGCGCGCCGCCAGGCTGCCTCGGGTCGTACGCGCCGTCCGCTGGCCTCCAGGCTGGCGGGCACGAGGAAAGGGAAACGCTGATGGACAGCGACGCTCGCGTCGGAATGGTCCCGGTGCTGCCGGGCTACCAGTGGATTCGTCCCCTGGGGTCGGGCGGCTTCGCGGACGTGTACCTGTGCCGTCAGGAGCTGCCCAGCCGTGATGTTGCCGTGAAGGTGGCGCGCCGGGATCGGGGGGCCGACGGCGAGGCGGGGATCGCCCGCGAGGCCGACGTGATGGCGCTCGTGTCCGGTCACCCCGCGGTCGCCCAGCTCTACGGGGCGGGTCGCACCCCGGATGGTCGCCCGTTCCTGGTCATGGAGTATTGCCCGGTCGCGAACATCCTCGATCAGGTGCGCGCCAATCCGATGGCCGCCGACCGGGCGCTGTCGATGGTGATCCGCATGTGCGGCGGCGCGGAGATGCTGCACCGCGCGGGCTACGTGCATCGCGATATCAAGCCCAGCAACATCATGATCAACGCCTTCGGGTCGCCGGTTCTCACGGACTTCGGCGTGGCCGAGCCGG
>ERZ773065.699-NODE-699-length-18019-cov-24.119851_pt1 | contig 18019 bp, 16 predicted proteins | sample MGYA00580623_ERZ773065 | MGnify/ENA primary metagenome ERZ773065 (study PRJEB29015, sample SAMEA2738017) | human oral metagenome | biome: human oral; feature: human-associated habitat; material: dental | place: China | collected 2047 ... | reverse complement strand
TATCAAACTCAATTCCCGCTTCTTTGATCAACTTACCAGCGTCGATTGCTTGTTGTGTTCCTTTTTCAGAAAGGTCTACATCAGCCCAACCAGTGAAGAGGTTTGCTTTGTTCCATTCAGACTCACCGTGGCGAGCAAAAACTAATTTTACCATTAGAAGTTCTCCTTTTTGAGATTATTTTACACTTATAATTTTATCATTATGTAAAATGTTCGGCAAGATTGAATTATATTTAATTGCTAAAAACAAAATAATTTTAAGCCAAAATCGTTTTTTTTTTTTTGATTTTTTAGTGTATAATAATCCTGTATGAACAATAATGCAATCACAATCAAGGATTTTGGAATTTCGTTTGGTAACAAAAAAATTATCGATAGTCTTTCTTTTGAAGTAAAAAAAGGAGAGATTTTTGGTTTTCTTGGCTCAAACGGAAGCGGTAAAACAACCACAATCCGAGCGCTTTTAGGAATCTATCAACCAGATTCAGGCGAACTGTTAATTAACGGCAAGACTTTTTCACCAGAAAACAGCTCAATAATTGGCTACTTGCCAGAAGAGCGTGGACTTTATAAAAAAGAAAAAGTTATTGATGTTATGATCTATTTTGCACAGCTCAAAGGCTTAAAAAAAGCGGAAGCGCGCAAATGGTCAATGGATTTTCTCAAACGAGTCGGGCTAGAAGATAAAGCCAATACAAAAGTCGAAAAGCTTTCTGGCGGACAACAACAAAAAATTCAGCTCGGAATCACTATAATTGGTGAACCAGAGCTATTGATTTTGGATGAGCCAACCAAAGGCTTCGATCCTGTAAATCGCAAACTTTTGATGGAAATTATCGAAGAACAAAATAGACGCGGCGCAACCGTAATTATGGTTACTCACCAAATGGAAGAAGTTGAAAAAATCTGTGATCGCGCACTACTTCTTAAAAACGGCAAAAAAGAGGCTTACGGCACAATAGATGAAATTCGTAATCAGTTCGGTCAAGAGCGAATCTTACTGGAATTCTCTGGTAAATTACCAGCGAGCGACAAGTTTGAAGTTATCTCAAAAGAAGCTAATTACGCCGAGCTAAAGCCTTTTGCCAGTGCCAAAGAAATATTAAAAGAGCTAGCAAATTCAAAAGAACTAACTATTTCTAAATTTGATGTCCAACGATCAACTTTGAATGAAATTTTCCTAAAAATCTATAGCGAGCAGAATAATACGGAGGTAAAAAATGTTTAATCTTGGAACTGTATTCAAATTTGAATTTTTCCGAACTCTTAAAAAGCCAAGCTTCTGGATTGTAGCGCTTTCAATTCCTATACTCTGGGCAGGTTTTATCGGTTTAAGCTATTTGGGGGCAAAGCTTAGCAGTGAATCGACCAAAAAACTTGCCGAACAAAAAATATCTTTCGAAATAGCAGACGAGGCTGGTATCTTTACGAAGGAATTCGTAAAGTCCGCAGGCGGGGAGCTTTCTAACAGTAGCACCGATTCGCTCAATAAGGTCAAAGAAGGAAAACTTGATGCGTTTTATTTAATACCAAAAGACTTAACTAAAAATTCAATCCAGATCCACGCTAAATCGTCAGGTATTACAGATTCAGGTAAATATTCTGCGATATTAGGATCGATGTTAAAAGCTGCCGCTACCGAAACTGTCAACCCCAACAAAGTTGCAATCCTTAATAACGTAACTAAAACTGATTCTAAACTATATAAAGATGGCAAGGAACACAATCAGTTTGGTGAAATGATTATTCCGGGAATTTTTCTCGTGATCTTCTATGTGACAGCTGGTTTTTTCAGTAACCGAATGCTAACCGCCACGACAGAGGAGAAAGAAAATCGAGTTACCGAAATGATTTTAACTAGTATTTCTGCCAAAACTCTAATTATTGGTAAAATCCTATCTCTTACAGCCTTAGCATGTCTACAAATCATACTAATGGTTGTACCAGTGATAGTTGCTTACCTAATAGCAACAAATGCACTTGGCTGGAAGTTAATTGATATTTCATTTCTTTCAAATGTTCAATTTAGCCCCGAAAAAATTATAGTTGGCCTGTTAATCCTGATCGCCGGACTAGCTATGTTGATGGGGTCAATCATTGGACTAGGTGCTGCTATGCCAACAGCTCAAGAAGCATCAAACTATTTTAGCGTGATAATAGTCTGCTTAATGGCACCTTTCTTCGTAATAAATTTGTTCCTAGTAGGTGAAAATAATGCAATCACTCAATTCATTAGCTTCTTTCCGCTGACTTCACCAATAGCTTTACTTTTGCGTAACACACTTGGCACTCTAACACTAGTCGAAGCGATAATCGGTATCGGATTACTTTCAGTCCTTGCTGTAATTGCAACCTGGGCAGCAATTAAAATTTTCCAGTTTGGAACAATTTCCTACGGTAAGCGCGTTAAAGTTAAAAATCTATTTGCTAAATAACATTCAACAGGTGAAATATAGCCACCCTAAAAAGGGTGGTTTATTTTATTTTCAGTTATTTTTAAGATTTGCGTGATAAAATAGAGTTATGAGAATTCTAGTTGTTGAAGATGAAAGAAAAATCGCACGAGCTTTGGCTCTAGCTTTAAGAAACGAAAAACACGCTGTAGATATATGTTTTGACGGCACAGAAGCTTTTGCGATGGCTACTGCAATAGATTACGACCTTCTTATATTAGACAGAATGATACCCGGCGAATATGACGGATTATCCCTTACAAAAAAACTACGTGAACTCGGAAATAAAGTACCGATCCTATTATTAACAGCGCTTAGCTCAACCAGTGACAAAACCAATGGCTTAGACGGCGGAGCAGACGATTATCTAACTAAACCATTCGCTTTAGATGAGCTTTTGGCTAGAGTTCGAGCTTTATTACGTCGACCGCAAACACCAGCTGAAAATATTTTAAAGGTTGCCGATTTAAGTCTCAACCTAAACACTCATGAAGTAAAAAGATCCAATACGACGATCGAGCTAACTAATAAAGAGTTTTCACTTCTTGAATATTTGATGCGCAATAAGCCAATGCCCGTTTCTAAGGAACAAATAATCGACCATGTCTGGGATTTTGATGCAGATATCTTACCAAACAACATCGAGGTTTATATAAGTTATTTGCGAGAAAAAATTGATAAGCCATTTGATAAAAAATTGATTAAAACCGTTCGTGGCGTAGGTTATAAAATCGATGAGATTTAAATTCGAAAACATTTTCCGATCGGCCGAATTCAAGCTGACAATGTTTTATTTTCTAATCCTAGCTGGAATATCTTTAATTTTTAATATAGTAATCTTTACTACTATTTTATCTGGCAGAATGGAAATTTCTGGTGATGCTGCACAAAATTTAGCAACTGAGAGTTTTCGCAATTTAATTATTGAAGCTCGTAACTCCGCCGCAGAAAAACAGATATTTGAATCTATAGCAATTCTTGATATTTGTATTTTAATTCTAGGAGGTTGGGGCAGTTTACTTTTAGCTCGCAAAAGCTTAGCGCCACTTGAAAAAGCTCATCAACTCCAAAGTGAATTTGTCAGTAATGCTAGTCACGAAATTCGCACACCACTTGCTACCATTCAGCTGGAAACTGAATTAATTTTGAAAGATAAGAGGGCTAAACCAGAAGACTTACGCGAGATTCTAGCTAGTAATCTTGAAGAAGCTAAAAGCTTAACAGCGCTAACTGAAAATCTTCTAAAATTATCAAAAATTGAAAAATTAAAACTCGAAAAAGTAAATCTAAATGAAGTAGTTCGTCGAAGAGTGAATCGATTTGAACAGAAATTAATCACACTAATCGAAACTAAAGATTTTATTATTAACGCCAATGAAAACGCCGTCGATGAGCTAGCGACTATATTGATTGATAATGCACTCAAATACAATATCTCTGACCAGCCTATAACCGTCGAGGTTAAGCGCCAAAATCGTATGGCTATATTAGAGGTTGCCAACTATAGTGAACAGCTCAGCCAAAATGATCTCGATAAAATGTTCGAACGATTCTATCGAGCCGACACTTCTCGCAGCTGTAATGGAAAATGCCAAGGTTATGGTTTAGGTTTATCTATCGCCCAGAAGCTTGTCGAGAATCTCAACGGCAGTTTAACGGTACGCAATGAAAAAACCTCCAAAACTGATAAGGAACAATTTAAAACAACTTTTAGTGTGGGTCTGAATTTTGAACGATAAACATACATTCTATGTTGTGTTAATACAATTATAGAATCAGTCTTTTTGCTGAACTTTTTTCATCATAACAAATTGAACTATAGATACAACCATAACCACACTAGCAACAAACCAAATCTTTTCAATAGAAGGAAAATTAAACTCAAAGAAATCACGCAACAAGCGACTACCAAATACAGCCCCTGTAAACAAAACTGTAACTAGAATGTATAAAGCTCGCCGATAAATAGTGTTGCGAATCAACTTAGAGTTAAGCATTTTTTCACCAAGTATTGTAACAAAAACGCCAAAATAAGCCGCGATCACCACCACGGTCGCTAGAACTCCCCGAATTTGGTTTAAACTAGGATTTTCGAGATCAGAAATCATTACAACATAAATCATCGAAACTGCAAAACCAGACAGAACAGCGATGGGGGCAATATTATGCAAAGTATCTCGCCAAAAATTCTGTGGATTAATTTTACCGACTGGAATTGGCGGAAACAATGTCGTAAGAACTGTCGGCAAAGTCACCAAAATAAAATTCATATAAGTAATATGACGTGGCAAGAAAGGATAATCTATGCCTAGCGACAGAGAAACGAATAAAATTGTTAGGCCTAAAATAATCTTATGAAAGAATAAGACTGCAATCATCTCAATCGCGAGCATAATTCGATCACCAATCTTCACGCCGCTCGGTAAAGATGTAAATGAATTATCCATCAGAACTAAATCCGCCACACGACGAGTTGCTGGAGCCGCATCAAACATCGAAATGCCAAGATCGGCTTTTTTAATCGCAAGGGCATCGTTCACGCCATCACCAATCATCCCTGTATATAGTTTATTTTTTTGAAAAATTGAAATAATATTTTCCTTTTGCTCTGGTAAAACACGGGCAAAAATAGTATTCTCCATCACTGCTTTTTCAAAATCTTCCTCAGACATCTCGTTTAATTCTGCACCAGTAATAAATTTATCAGGATTTAGAATTCCAGCTTCCTTAGCAATAAAACTAACCGTCCGTGGATTGTCGCCAGAAATCACTCGCAGCGAAACACCACGCTTTTGAAGAAAATCAACGGTTTCAGATACATTTTGACGAAGGGAGTTTTTTAATGTCACAATCGCTAAAGGTTGAAGCTTTTCGGTTTTTAGAAGTTCTGAAATCTTACCAGTTTTTTGAAACTCTGCCAGTAGTAAAACTCGCAATCCTTTTTCTGCTAAAGAATTTACACGTTCAGAAATCTGCTGAGATATTTTTTCATCTACACAATTTTTCAAAATAAATTCCGGCGCGCCAAACACAACCGATCGTTCGGTATCATCACCAGAGACAGTTATACCAGAAAGTTTTCGAGCGCTCGAGAAAGCCATCGCATCAATAATTTTCAGTCCAGTTTTTTTACACCCAAACTCAGCCAAAATTGCCTGCGCGGTCGCATTCTTTTCTTGACTTTGAGAGTTTAGCTCCACTAAAACTTTTCGCAAAGTTTCATCTGTTTCGTTGCTCAAATTTTCTAAACTCTCGAATATAATTTCAGGACTAGTCAGTGTGCCAGTCTTATCTGTTGCAAGAATTTGCAACAATGCCATATCTTCTATAGCTGAAATTTTTTGAGGAAGAACTTTTGCTTGAAGTAACCGTAACGAGCCATAAGCAAAGAGAAGCGAACTAGCTAGAAGTAGACCTTCCGGAACCACCACAACAGCGGCCGAAGTAATTGTTTTTAAAATTTCAACCTGCGAATTGCCAAGGTGGGCATAGCGCCAAATAACCGCAATTGCCAAAAAAATCGCAAAATAAGTCATCCCCGAGATTAGTTTAGAGATATTTTGCTGGATCGGGGTTAGATTTGGCTTATAAGCCTTGAGTTTTTTAGTCATTTGACCAGACTTTGTATCCTCGCCAACCGCCGTAACTTCCGCAATAGTATCACCCGAAACAACAATTGAACCAGCCAGGATTTCACTATTTTTTATTTTTTTAATCGCCAAAGATTCACCAGTCAAAATCGCTTCATCAATCTCGAAAGAATTTGCGCTCAAAATCTTTGCGTCGGCTGGAACCTCATCGCCGGTTTTAAGTTGAATTTTATCACCAACTTGCAATTCATTGAATAAAACCTCTTCTATATTTTCACCCCGAAAAACTCGAGCTCGGGGCGCCGAAAGTAATTCGATTTTTTTAAGGGTTAAATAAGCTCGAATCTCTTGAATCGAACCAATAGTTGAATTTACTAAAATCACAACAGATATAAACCACGCATCCCTTAGCTCGCCAAGATAGAATAATCCTGCCGCCAGCACAAAAATTGCAATAGAAATTGGTGAAATAAAATTACGAAAAATAATATTACGGATGTGTTTCATTTTTCTATTATACTAAAATTTTGTGTTTTTCGCGAGCATGTTTTATAATATTTTTATGAGAGAAATTATCGACTTGACAAAAAAAATTAGCGAAATTCCAAGCGTTTCAGGCAACGAGCTTAAGTTATTAGAATTTTTACGCGATTTTTTAAAAGAACAGGGCGGAGAAGTTTGGCAAAACCAAGATTTTGCGGCTGGACTTTTTCGAGGAAGACAATCAAAGCGCGCGGTTATTTTGACTGGACACATTGATACAGTTTCGGCGGGCGACTTAGCTGGCTGGCAAAATTCGCCGTGGGAGCTTCAAGAAGATAATGAAAAAATCTCTGCCCTCGGCGTTTGCGATATGAAAGCTGCTGTCGCCGCAGAATTTATTGCTGGAATAAACTTTTGGCGAGAGAACCAGCCAAACTTTGATATTTGGCTGGTTGCAGTAGCTAACGAAGAAACCGATGGTTCTGGTAGCGCTAATTTCTGTGAGTGGTTTAAAGCGAATAATTTCAATTATGACGAGATATCTGGCTTAATTGGCGAGCCAACTAATCTAGCACAAATCGAAGTTGGGCATCGCGGAAATCATTTTATCGAATTAATTTTCGACGGTATTTCTGGACATGCAAGCGTTCAGGATAATTTCAAAAAATCAGCCCTTTTTAAAGCGAATAATTTCTTGAATAATCTTAAAAAAATTACAAATCAAGCAAAACAAAAATTCAGCAACGAAATCCTTGGTGCACCAAGCCTTGTTCCAACTTCAATCGTAGCCGGAGATCCAACCAGCCCGAATAAAACTGCCGCCAGCGCTAAAATAATTATTGACGCAAGAACAACTCCCGAAATGGACAAAAATTTTGATTCTTTCTGGGAAGAAATAGCCGAAGAATTTAATTTTACCTGGAAATATGCCGTTACGCCAGTTCCTGCGAGCTTAGTTTCTAGTGAATCAAAAACCGTAAAAGCACTCCTAAAAGCCGCCTGCTTAGAGAGCTCAGCCGTCACCGTAAGCCCCGGAGCAACCGACCAGGGCGAATTTGTCGAGCGACTTGGCGCAGACGTGATAGTTTTTGGCCCTGGAGATTTTTCACAAGCGCATAGACAAAATGAGTATATCCTAAAATCAAAAATCCAAGATTTTGCTAAAATCATCGACGGTTTTTTGAAAGAAATTTAAAAGCCCCACTTTTTGTGGGGTTATTTTGGTGCTGTAATTCTGTGAATTAACTAAAAAATTTTGGTTACCACAAAATCACAGCACCAAAGATCATTGTTCAGATTGTCTTTATAAGCCTGTATAACAGACTCATAATTTTTAATCTTTTTGACATCAGAAGTCAACAAGATATTATCTTTAATTATATCAATCTCCTTCTGAAACTTGCACTCACGAACTTGCTTAGCAAGAGCAAGCTCTTTTTTCTCGACTTCGCTTAATGAACTTGGAGACTTTTCAGTCAAATCCATCAAGCGAATTTTATTTCGATTACCACAAACCGTGCGACAAAGATCTGTCGCAGCTTGCGGTAAAAAGTCTGCAGCATTTAATACCTTACCGCAGAACATAGCAGTCCCGCGATAGCCCGCTGCGATGACTAAATCCTTAGATTTTTCACTTATAAAAGCGTAAGCCCCGTCGACGCCTGGGTTTTGCTCAGCCCAAGCATCGAGTTTTTTAAGTAGATAACTGGCGCAACCCTTTTTACGCCAGTTATCTATAGTTATCATAGTGCCAATCTCGGCCATCCTTAGGCCGAGACCATTCATCTCTGGCGCCATTAGTCCGGCGCAAGAGACAAAATTGTCGTTATCATCAAGGAGAAGGGCTAAACACAGCTTCTCCTTAAGTTCATGCGGAGTGGCATCCAACAGATGCTCATCCGCGTAAGTGCAAGCAGAAATAAAATTAATTATTTCTGCTTGTTTTTCTTCACTTAGCTCGTGAAGAAAAACAAATTTCAAACCTTTAAATGAGTCTTTTTCCATTTTTACCACCTCCTTCTTAAAATGGAAAATTACTATATATTAAAACATTTTTTACAAAATAAGTCAATTGTTTGATTTATTATCTAGCTTGACTTTTTATTCATAAAGAAGCGATAAACTAAGATAGCCAGCTTTTTAAAACATTTTTTCAGTATATTTATTAAAACCAAAAAACCATCCGTTCAACAGGATGATTTTTCTTACTTAGATTTTATTTTGCAGCAAGAGCAGCGGCGATTCGTGCGCGACGTTTTGCTTCGCGGCGTTTTTCGATCTTCAATTTTGCTCGAAGCGCTCGCTTACGGTCAGCTCCATGCCAACTTTTATGTTTAGCCATTTTATTCCTTTCGGTTAAACCTTACTTATATAAACAATTCTACTCGATTATAACACACAATCACTAAACTTTCAATAATTTTGCTTTTTATATAAAATCTCTTGAAAAACGTATAGGTTTTTGATAAAATAGTGGGGCGTTGGGATGTCGCCAAGTGGTAAGGCACATGGTTTTGGTCCATGCATTCGGGGGTTCGAATCCCTCCATCCCAGCCAAGCGGAATTATTTTTACGAAAGACCATTTTATCGAATGGTTTTTTATTTTATTGAATCTCAAAAAAGTTTATGGTAAAATTTTAAAGTAAAACTAATCATAAGTTCATTGACATTTTATAAAAATATTCTTATATTAAACCATAAATAAAAGACCGCCTAAGCACGGGTGGGCATCGCTCAGACGGTCTTTTATCCCTTCGACGCACCACTCTATGGCTCGAAATATCCGAAGCTAAAGACCCACCTCTATCAACAAAGGGCCCGCCGGTCAAAGGGGTTACTATGTATAATATTATTACGAGAAAAGGAGGGTGAGATAAAAGGATGAATATTGTAAAAATATTATACACTATAACAATATTTTGGTAATATGTTCTTTTGACAAAACAATCTAAATATTTTATCAACTGGTATTATAATAGCACTATTTTTAATTTAAGTCAATACTTTTAACATACTTTTTATGAAAATCAATAAAATATCTCCAGCCGAGCATCCATACACCGAGGAGCTCCAATATCATCCAAATCCGCCAAGCAAGCTTTTTTACAGGGGTGAATTACCGTCTAATCGAGTTCCAACTGTGGCCATTGTTGGGACTCGTAAGTCAACAATATATGGAAGGGAAATAGCGAAAAAAATTGCAAATGAAGTCGCCTCGCGCGGAGGAATTGTAGTGAGCGGCATGGCGCTTGGCATTGACGGAATTGCACATAATGCCGCAATTGAAGCCGGCGGAATAACTTTAGCCGTATTAGCTAATGGCGTTGATAAACTATATCCAACTTCCCATCGCGGCTTAGGCGAAAAAATCCTCAAAACCGGCGGGGCAATTTTAAGTGAATACGAACCCGGAATACCGGCATTACCGTATCGGTTTCTCGAAAGAAATCGAATCGTTTCAGGTCTCGCCGATGCTGTAGTAGTGGTCGAAGCCGCGGCTCGTAGCGGCACACTTTCCACCGCCAGCCACGCACTTAATCAGGGAAAAGAAGTTTTTGCCGTCCCTGGAAATATTACTTCACCTCTATCTGCAGGCTGCAATAAGCTAATCAAGCAGGGGGCCCAGCCCTTAACAGAGGTTCAAGATTTGATAGATTTTCTTTTCCCTAAACAACAAACTAGTAAACAGATTTCTTTACTAAAAGGCGATACTCCAGCCGAAAACAAGATTCTAGAACTTCTAGCAAGCGGCATCTCAAATGGAGAAGAGCTCATCAAAAAATCTAACCTTAATACTAGTGACTTTAATCAAGCTATTACGATGCTTGAAATAAAAGACCTAATCTCTGGCGACGCTAACAACTGGCATCTAAAATAGAAAATTTTATTCTAAGAGCAAAAACTTACCGATATTTAGAAGATATTTTACCAACCGATTCAAAAAACAGTTATTCTTAATATCTTTGTATTTTCACTGTTTTTATGCTAAAATATCAAAGTATGAAAAAAGCACAAATTAGCGATTTTTGGTTTTATAAATTTCGCTATCAGATAACTTATGGAATACTTTTCGCAGCTTACATTGCGATAATTCTTTATACAATTTTCGTGGCGCCAACTGGACTCACACAAAATGAAATTTCAAGCGCAACCAAATCAGCCAACTTAAACTTATCAAATATTTTCTCAAGTCAAATTCTTGATTTTCCGTTTCATATTTTACAAAAAGCTAGTATTTCGGTGCTAGGCTTATCAAATTTTAGTATTAAATTACCAGCAATCTTAATTTCAATCGCAACAGTTTTTGCAATAATAAGACTAGCGCATTCGTGGTTTGAGCGAGGCACAGCAACACTTGCCACAATTATTGCCATTGCTTCAAGCCAATTTTTCTTTTTTGCCCAAAATGGTACGCCAGAAATTTTATATACTTTTTATCCGATTATTCTAATCTTAGCAGGCAGTGATTTTCTTAAAACTAGAAGTAATAAATCTCTCGTAATTGCCAGTTTAACCCTAGCTCTAAGCCTCTACACACCATTAAGTATTTATATCGTCTTAGCTCTAGCATTAACCGTTTTAGCTCATCCGCATTTAAGATTTATTCTGATACGCGGCGAACTGTCTAGAAGAAGAAAAATAATTGTCGGCGTTATTTTCGCCTTTGCAGTTTTACCGCTCATTTTGGCGATAGCGAAAGATTTTTCAATCTTAAAATCTATTTTTGGAATTCCAGAATCGCTAAATATTATTGAAAATTTCAACCTTTTAATTTCGAATTTATTTAGCTTCTCATCAAAAAACACTGGCGGAGTAATCTCACCAATTATCTCCCCGCCTGTTGGAATTCTGATCGCAATCGGATTGTATTTCACATTTTCCGCTAAACACACCCCAAAAAGCTATTTAGTCAATATCTGGTCGGTTATTTTATTACTAGTCTGTTTAATAAATCCAAACTTGACAACAATCCTTTTCACACCAGTCTTGCTACTAACAGTCACGGGTCTACAAAGTCTAATTCAAACTTGGTATACTATTTTTCCTAGCAACCCTTATGCTCGAGTTTCTGGACTAATCCCGATTTCATTTTTCGTTATCGGACTATTGGCTGCAAGCTTAAATAATTTTCGCTTAAATTATCTTTATTCGCCCGAGATTGTAGCTAATTTTAACCAGGACTTAAAGCTCCTGCTCGAAAGCACAGACAAAAACCGCAAGCTTTTGGTATCTAAGACAGAAAAACCTTTCTTCGAAATTCTCGAGAAACAAAAGTCGGCTAAAATAGTTTCTGATTTCAAAGACCAAGAAGTGATTTTGTCTAAAGCCATCTTCGACAAAATGGAAATTCCAAAAAATTATCAGATTAAAAAAATTGTTGTTTCAAGCTACATAGCAAACCCAGACCGATTCTATATCTTGAAAAAGAACTAGAATTTTGATAAAATTGAGAAAGACTAAAAACTATTTTAAGGAGGAATATGGCAGGAATTAAAGACCAAATGAAAATGGTGCGCGAGCTTCAAAAGGCGCAAAAAGAGTTGAAGAAAGAAATTATTGAAGTAGAAGCTGGTGAAGGCGCAGTTGTAGTTCAGTTTACAGGCGAGCTAAAGGTCAAAAGTGTTAAGCTTAATCCAGAGCTGATCGATTTTGATGACACAGAAGAGCTTGAACATTGGATTCAAATTGCAATTCGCGACGGCCTAGAAGAAGCACAAAAAGTTGCAGCCGAAAAAATGCAACCTTTAATGGGTGGCCTAGGAAACTTAGGACTTTAATCTTTAGAGCAAAGAATGTCACAAGTTTTACCAGAAGCACTAACTGATACAATTGAGAATCTCGGAAAATTACCCGGCGTTGGTTCGCGAACAGCCGAGCGATATGCTTATTATTTATTGAAAAACGATCCTATAATTTGCGAAAAAATTGCCGAGAGTCTTTTGAATTTGCATAAAAACGTTAAAAATTGCCCAGAAACTTTTGCCCTAATTTCTGAAGGCCAAGAGGTTTCGCCACTTTATTCAGATGAAACACGCGACAAAAAACTTATAGCGGTAGTTGAAGAGCCACTTGATATTATCGCCCTAGAAAAAACTAAGCAGTTTAACGGCACCTATCATGTTTTAGGTGGGGCAATTTCTCCAATTGATGGTGTTGGCCCAGAACAATTACACCTAAATGAATTAGCCACCAGAATAAACCGAGATAACGTGCGAGAAGTTATAATCGCAACAAACGCTAGCGTGGAAGGCGAAAGTACCGCCCTATATCTACAGCGATTCTTGCGCGAAAAAAATGGTGATCAGCTTACAATTTCTCGCCTTGCGCGAGGAATTCCAGCCGGAATTGATCTCGAATATGCCGACCAGATAACCTTGGCTCACGCACTAGAGGGAAGGCGAAGTTTGTGATAAAAAACCAAGGATATAACGCAGCTCAAGATTTAATTCAACAAGCGCAAAAAATCTGCATAATCCAAGCAGAAAATCCAGACGGTGATTCGCTTGGTTCAGCTCTGGCGCTAGAAGAAATACTGAGTGATATAGATAAAGAAATTCAGCTTTTTTGCCCAGTTGAAATCCCTAAATATTTAAGATATTTTTCTGGATGGGATAGAGTATCGGACAATCTTTGGCCGGCTGATCTATATATTATTGTTGATACAAGTAGTTCGATTCTGCTTTCAAAAGTTATTGAAAATCCATTATATAAAAACCTGCTAGAAAAATCACCTGTTTTGGTTTTAGATCACCATACTGACGCCACACCAGATCTATCTTTTGAACACAAAATTATTCTAAGCGAAGCTAGCTCAACTGGCGAGCTGATTTTTGAAATCGCAAACAATAATAATTGGTTAATTAACGAAACTGCCGCGCAACATCTTTTAGGTGCTATATTTAGCGACACCCTTGGGCTATCTACTAGTAATACTTCAGCTAAAACATTTTTCGCAGCAGGTAAACTCACCGAGCTTGGCGCAAGTTCCGCTAAGCTAGAAGCCGATAGGCGCACACTAGCCAAAAAAGCCCCTGAGATTCTAGAGTATAAAGGTGAATTAATCCGCCGGATTGAATATTTCTTAGACGGAAAATTAGCGTTAGTGCATATTCCATGGGAAGAAATTAAAAAATATTCCGATAAATACAACCCAAGCGTACTGGTAATTGATGAAATGCGCCTTGTTGAAGGGGTTGAAGCGTGTGTTGCAATCAAAACTTATCCAGACGGAAAATTAACCGGAAAAGTTCGAACAAATTCACCGATCGCTGCTGATATTGCAGGCTATTTTGGCGGCGGCGGGCACAGCTATGCGGCCGGTTTCAGAGTCTATGAAAACTACGATCAGATTTTAAAAGAGCTAGTAGATTGTTGCCATAAAATATTTAATAATTAAACTAAATCTGTCAAATTTCATATTCACTTCATAAAACTATCATAAAATATAGTTAGGTATGAAACTAAAGCGAAAGGAGATAGATTGAGAATCATACAAAAGTCACTGGCTTATGCTACACGGAAGAAAAAAAGAACTACAATTGTTTTTTTAATTCTTACTGCGGTGCTTTCAAGCCTATATGCATGCTTGAGCGTAGTTAATTCTAGCAGCAATCTAGAAAATTCGCTATATAAAGCGTCGAATTCATCTTTCTCGATAGTTAAGAAAGATTCTCAGAGCTATTTTAGCTACAAAGATATTAAGAATATTCGAAATATTAAAGAAATTAAAGAGTCATTGCTTGAATATGAAGGCTTAGCCAAACCTACAAATGATAAAGCCGTATCTGCCGACCAGCAAGTCCGGCGCGACGATCTCGGTGAAGACTTAAAAAATACAGTCGCAATTCACAGTACCAACAATACCGCCAAAAATACGCTCTTTAGTAGCGGTGTATTCAAACTCAAACAAGGTCGCCACATAAAGCGAAACGACAGAGAAAAGGCCTTAATTCACGAAGTTTTTGCTCAAAAAAATAATCTAAAAATTGGTGATAAGATTGAACTTAATTTAATAAATATGAGCGGCAAAAAAACTGAAACTCAAAAAACTAAATTCGAAATCATCGGGATTTTTAGCGGCAAAAAGCAAGAAAAATACACTGGTTTATCTTCTGATTTTAGTGAGAATACAATATTTTCGGATTTCAAAACAACTATGCAATCCCTTAATCTGCCAGAAAGTGAAGGTCTTTTAAGTAAAATAACTCTATACACCGAAACGGCGGATCAGCTAGACAAAGCCATCGCAAAAACTGAAAAACTTAATATTGACTGGTCCAAATATAAGATCGAGAAAAATAATGCCGCTTTCAAAGACACTTTAGAGTCAATAGCTGGAGTTAAAAATATTATCAATTTAATGACTTTTTTGATAATAATTGGCGGAAGCGTAGTGCTTAGTTTAATTCTAATGCTTTGGTTACGCGAGAGGATTTACGAAATAGGGATTTTACTATCAATCGGTGCAAGTAAGCTCCAGATAGTATCACAATTTATTATAGAGCTAGTTTTAATTTCAATCCCAGCAATAATCAGCTCTTTCATTCTTGGAAATTTAGTTTTCAGTTTAATCACAAAAGGGCTTAGTGAAGCTGATGAAACCTCGTCTATAACATCAAGTTTCACAAACAGTATTTTTGGATTAGACAGCTTAATGGTTTTCGCCCAAAGTTACGGCATATTAATCACAATAATTATCTTGTCCGTGGTTATTGCGTCAATGATGATTTTAGCCAAAAAACCAAAGGAAATTTTATCAAAAATTAGTTAGGAGAATATTATGAAAATATTAGAGATTAAAAATTTAACTTATAGTTATAAAGATTCGAGAGAAAAAGTTCTAGAAACTGTTAGTGAGAGTTTCGAAAAAGGGAAGTTCTATGCAATTATCGGTAAATCTGGCGCTGGAAAATCCACATTGCTCTCATTATTAGCTGGCCTAGATGAACCAGATAGCGGAAAAATCCTCTTCAACGGAAAAAATATTCAAGAAGCTGACTACACAAATCATCGTAAAAACAACATCTCATTGGTTTTCCAAAATTATAATCTCATCGATTACCTTTCACCACTCGAAAATATCCGCCTAGTAAATAGTCAAGCTCAGCAAGATATTTTACTAGAACTTGGCCTTAGCGAACACCAAATTAGACGAAATGTAATGAAACTTTCAGGCGGTCAGCAGCAAAGAGTAGCGATAGCCCGCGCATTAGTCTCAAGCGCACCCGTTATTCTAGCGGATGAGCCAACTGGAAATTTAGACGAAAATACAGCTAGCGAGATTATTGAAATTCTTAAAAAACTAGCCAAAGAGAGGAACAAATGCGTAATTGTTGTAACTCACAGCAAGGAAGTTGCGCGCGCTGCTGATATCGTGTTCGAGCTTAAAAATAAAAAATTAATCAACAAACGTGGGTAGAAAGGAGTAAAATAATGTTAAAAAATGCTTTTGCATACGTAACGAGAAAAGGCTTAAAATCACTAGTGATTTTGCTGGTCATCTTGACAATGTCGGCCTTAAGTTTGATTAGTTTGTCCATTAAAGAAGCCACTGATAAAGCTTCAACTAAAACTTTTAGCAACATCACAAATAGCTTTTCGATGGAAATAAACCGCCGAGTTAACCCTGGCACGCCAAGAGGCGGAGGAAACGTCAAGGGCCAAGATATTAAAAAAATCGCAAATTCTGAAAATATAGAAAGCTATGTAAAAAGAATTAATAGCGTTGCTGATTTAGACGGCTACGACATCATCGAGACAGCCGAAACTGCAGCCAGCCAATCACCTGAGCGAGCTAAAAATTTCAAAAGAGCCGTAATGCTTACTGGCGTTAATGATTCTTCTAAAGAAACTAAATTTGTTTCAGGCGCATATAAATTAGTTGAAGGCAAGCATTTAACCGCTCAAGACAAAAATAAGGTTTTAATTCACAAAGATTTAGCTAAAAAGAACAATCTCAAAGTTGGCGATAAAATTAAGCTAAAATCAAATTTATTTGATGCAGACAACGAAAAAGGCGCTAACGAAACAGTAGAAGTTGAAATAAAAGGCCTCTTTGACGGGCATAATAAAGGTGGCGTTACTGCTGCACAAGAACTTTACGAAAATACCTTAGTTGCAGATATTCACACTGCAGCAAAGGTTTACGGAAATACCGAAGACACAGCAACCTACCAAGATGCGACTTTTTCTGTTAAAGGAAATAAAAATCTTGACCAAGTTATAAAAGATCTTGGAAAATTAGATATAAATTGGCAGGAATACAGCTTGATTAAGAGCTCTTCAAACTATCCTGCGCTTCAACAATCAATTTCAGGAGTTTATTCTATAGCTAACCAGTTATTTATCGGATCATTGTTATTCGCTGGAATTATAGTTTCACTACTATTATTTTTATGGATCAATGCTCGTAAAAAAGAAATTGCCGTGCTACTTTCATTAGGAATTTCGAAAGGCCAAATTTTAGCCCAGTTTGTGGTAGAGTTAGCCTTCGTGGCAATCCCGGCTTTAATCGGTTCATATTTCTTGGCTAGCTATGCTGGAAAATACATTGGAAATAATATTCTACAAAGTGTTACTGGAAATATCGCTAAGCAAATCGCTAAGCAGTCAGCTTCAACAGGTCTAGGCGGTGGCGCCGAAGTGGATGGATTCAATAAAACTCTCAACAGTCTTGATATGGCGATAAATCCAAATATGCTAGTCTGGGTAGTTATATTCATGACTATCGTGCTCGCAATTTCGCTATATATTGCTTCATCTGGTATCCTAAAGAAAAACCCTAAAGATTTACTATCAGACGCAGAATAAAGAAACAATATCAGTACCATAACGGTGCTGATATTTTCTTTGAAGCTAATACAGTAAAGTGATATAATATTAATAGATGACAATGAAAATACTTATTACTGAAGATGATGCAACAATACGAGAGGGGATTTGCGCATATTTATCTGAATTTGGTTACGAAATAATCGAGGCGCGCGATGGGCGAGAGGCTTTATCTAAATTTGAATCAAATAAAATCGACTTGGTGATTTTGGATATTCAAATTCCATTTATAAACGGTTTAGACGTCCTTCGAAAAATTAGAGAGAAAAGCAATCTGCCAGTTCTCATTCTAACTGCTTTTAGCGATGAAGAATTCAAAATCACCGCCTTTTCGAATCTAGCGGATGGTTATATTGAAAAACCGTTTTCGCTCCCAGTTTTAAAAGCTCGAATTGACGCACTAATTACAAAAAATTATGAAAAATTCGAAGTTTTCAGTTATAAAGATCTAGAAATTAATTTTAGTAATTTTTCTGCAAAAATAAACAACGCTGAAGCGGAAATCAGCGCAAAAGAAATTGAGGTTTTAAAATACTTATTACTCAACGAAGGCAGAGCCTTAACCAGAAGTCAGATTCTAGAAAATGTCTGGAAGGAAAGTGAGAGCATACCATTCGACCGAGTGATTGATGTTTATATAAAAGATCTACGCAAAAAATTCG
>ERZ773065.691-NODE-691-length-18099-cov-4.547329_pt1 | contig 18099 bp, 19 predicted proteins | sample MGYA00580623_ERZ773065 | MGnify/ENA primary metagenome ERZ773065 (study PRJEB29015, sample SAMEA2738017) | human oral metagenome | biome: human oral; feature: human-associated habitat; material: dental | place: China | collected 2047 ... | reverse complement strand
TATGTATTGATAGAATACAATGGTATGTGGGACTTAGAAAGGGTTCTAGGTATGAAGTTTACAAGGGGCTACTACATTAAAAATCTTATAGATGTGGTAGATTACAAGACCTTTGATATATATATAAACAATATGGAAGCTATAATGGTGGATAAGATATCCAACTGTGATATCCTGGTTATGACCAAGAGTAAGGGATATGATATAGATAATATGAACCTTAAATACAAGGCTATCAGGCATATAAACAAGGCCTGTGATATCCACCTGGACAATGAACTCTTCTTGGATGATGAATTAGATATAGTATCAGATTCTATGTCCAGGTCAGATCTTGAAATAGTAAAATTTGGCCTGGCTTTTGTAGTCTTAAATATGATTATTATAGGGACTAAGTTTTTGGCACCAGATTTTTATAACGGCAAGATGCAGAGGATATTGGGGATTTTTTTAAGTCTAGTGATACAGATACTGCCATTTTTGCTTATAGGAGCCATTTTATCTAGCCTGATACAAATATTCGTATCAAGGAATAGGTTTAATAAGATTTTTGAAAAGACCAGTATTAAGTCTTTGATAGGGGCCTTGTTTGCCGGTATATTTTTCCCGGTATGTGACTGTGCTATGGTACCAGTTGCCACTTCAATAATAAAGAAGGGCTATTCTTATCCGGTGGCCATAACATTTTTATTGGCATCACCGGCAATTAACCCTATAGTAATCCTATCTACCTTTTATGCCTTTCCCAATATGCCCAAGGTTATCTTATATAGGATAGGTTTTGGCCTTTTATTTGCCTTTATGGTAGGCCTGGTTTTGATGGTTATTGAAAAGAGGAAGAAGATTAGTATAGTAAAGGATGTAATAGACAAGTATTCCATTGGTGATAGTGCCATATACAAGTTGAGGTCCAAGGGTAAGATGAGGTATTTAGAGGCCATAGTGGTCCATACCAGAAAAGAGCTATTTAGAGTAGGCTTTTATGTAATTATCGGGGCCTTTATATCTGCAGTCTTGCAGGTGGCTATATCCAAGGACTTTTTTATAAGTATGAATAAGGTAAATGCCATAGCCGTCATAGCCATGATACTTGCAGCCTTCTTTATATCTGTATGTTCTACCTCAAATGCCTTTATAGCAAGGACCTTCTATAATGTAATGCCAGCCAATGCCATACTGGCCTTTATAGTTATGGGGCCAATGTTGGATATTACCAACCTATCAGTAATGTTTGGTACCTTTAAGAGGAAGTTTATGACCTATATGATAATGGGTCTAGTATATATTGCCTTTGTGGTATTTGCTTTGTTGGGAGGAGGTTTTAAACTTGTTTAATAAATTGAATTTCCAAGTATTAATAGAAATTTTAATAGAGTTTTTTACGAGTCTCATACTAGCTATTAACCTATACACGGGTAGGATAAACAACTTTGTTCATCCAAAGTTCAATATAATACTATGGTTTAGTGTCCTGGTCCTAATAATTATGGTGGCTATATCTGCCATGTCCCTATTTAGACCTAGGCATATGAATGTACTGGGCAAGTATTTTGTCATATTTATACCTATAGTATTGATGTTTTATATTAATACAGACGCCTTGGGGACTTTGACCAATACTAACTCATCAAGTCAGATATCGTCAGATATACCAGCACCTACGCAAAATATCAGCCCTATCAAGGAAACTGTCTACAAGAGAGAGGCTGGTAAGGCCTATATAGATATTAATGACGATATGTATCTTAAATGGTACTATGATTGTACCTTTAGTTGGGGCAAGTATAAGGATGATAAATTTAAGTTCCTTGCCAGGGTATTTAAGGACCCAAGTCAGAAAAACCAGTTTGTAGTCCTTGGTAGAATGGGGATGATCTGTTGTGTGGCAGATATGCAACCATGTGGTTTTATATATAATGGTAAGGGTTTTGAAAATTTAAAGGATGGCCAGTGGTATTATGTGACTGGAAATATAATAGAAAATAAAAAGTATACTTATAATTATGAGCAGTTGGCCCAGATTATAAATGTGTCCCTAAAAGAGGCTAGAAAGCCTACAGATGAATATGTTTATATACGTTAAAATGAGAAAAATACAAGACCCAAGCAGGCTTGTTTAGTTGAAGAAATTCCTATTTAGTGGTATGATGTAAATGGAGAATTTTACATATTTTTGTATATAATTTGTAAATAATAGAAACTTAATTATAGAAAAGGAGAACTGGATGACATTTAATAGAGATAGAAAAAACTTCAAGAAAATAATAATACTATCTGTATTTTCATTGATAATATCTAGTGGATCTTTATTCCAGACTAGTGCAGATGAGGTTGATTCACCAAGTGTAGAATACATTAATGGCAGTCAATACACCGGTATAGAATCAATTGATAGGACCCAAAATGAAAATAGTAGAGAAGTAGAAAATATAAGTATAAAGCCTTTTGAATTTACGCCTACAAAGATAAGGTCTAATTCAAAGAGGGATGGGGCAAATGCTAGTAAGTTTGACCCAAGAGAAAAGGGTTATATGACAGGTATAAGAGACCAGGAAAATCTAGGAATATGCTGGACTTTTACAGGTAATGCAACCCTAGAAACCTTCTTAAAGTTAAAGGGCTATGGTGACTTTGACCTATCGGAAGAGCATATGAGATGGTGGGCCAAGGACAATGTATACGGTTGGAATATAGGAGATACTCAGGGATCTACGAATGAAACTTCAGTAGGTTATTTTACATCTTGGTTGGGACCTAAACTAGAAAAAGATATACCATACAATGGTAAGCTTACAAGAGAAAATGGTGCCAAGAAGCCGGCTAATTACGATTCGGCTCCCAAGTTACCATATAATGTAACTGGAGTAATAAGTGTAGCTGCAGACAAAACTTCTGTAAAAAATGCCATTATTAATTATGGGGCGGTAATGTCAGGCTACTATGATGATAAAAGATATATGAGTTCCGACTCAAACGCCTATTATTTAAATGAAAAATTAGGCCAGAACCATGCTATAACAATAGTTGGTTGGGATGACAACTATCCGGTTAATAAGTTTAATGGAGCAGCCAAGCCATCTTCTAAGGGGGCCTGGTTGGTAAAAAACAGCTGGGGTAACTACAACACAGAGCGTGGATATATGTGGATATCATATGAGGATAAGAATATCCTTTCATATACTGACAACTACTCTATCACGCAGGTTAAGCAAGATTCAGGTCAAAAGCTATACCAGCACGAGTATTCTATGACAGCTTCCCTGGCAGACAATACCATAACAACTGCCAATGTGTTTGAATTCGGTAAGCATGAAGCCCTACAGGGGGTTATGTTTGCGTCTGACAGTATTGGTGCCAAGTATGAAATATACCTAATACCAATAAATGGCAATGAAACTCTTAACTACAATAACAGGATACTACTAAAGTCTGGAACAGTTCCATATTCTGGATACATAACAGAGGATATAAGCAACTTCCCACTGGCAACAGGCAAGGGGGCTATAGCTGTTAGGATAGACAACAGGGCCAATAATAGAAAGTCTAAGATAGCTATGGAAATGAATGTAAATGGCTATGATATGTTTAAGGCCAAGGCCAATATAGGTCAGTCCTATGTATTAAGGGGTGGAACATTTATAGACCTTAACAAGATGTCAGGATATGCACCAGCCAACCTGGTAATAAAGGGGATTACAAAGTCCTACCAGGGTGGCAAGTCGCTAGCAGGCCAGGATAGGTATGATACTGCTGTAAAGGTTTCAAATGATGGCTGGACAAAGTCTGATACGGTCTTCTTAGTAAATGGTAAGGCCATAGCAGATGCCTTGACAGCTACACCATTGGCAAAATTAAAGTCTGCTCCTATCCTATTGACTGAAAAAGACAAATTAAATGACCTTACAAGTAAGGAAATGGATAGGTTAAAGGCTAAGAATGTAGTAATTATAGGTGGTAAGGACTCCATATCAAAGGGCCTAGAGGATAAGTTAGTAGAATCTGGTAAACAGGTCCAGAGAATATCAGGAGATGATAGGAAGGACACAAGTAAGAAGATAGCTGAAGAAGTCCTTAAAATCAAGAAGGTAGACACTATTTCTCTAGTAAATGGATACAAGGGACTAGCAGATGCCATCAGTTTCTCACCAGTTGCTGGAGAAAAAACTATACCTATAATATTGACAGACAATAAGGGACTATACTCAATGCCTGAGGACCTAAAGGATACATCAAAAATAACTAAGTCATACATAATAGGTGGCCTTGAATCTGTGCCAAGAAGTGTAACAAGCAACCTATCATCACCAGAGAGGGTGAGTGGTATAAACAGGAGTGACACAAATGCTCAAATTATAGAAAAATTCTATCCATCTGACAAGTTAGACTATGTATTTGTATCAAAAAATGGCCAGAAGAATCCAGATGAACTGATAGATGGTTTGGCAGTTGGTGCCTATGCAGCCAAGGTGTCATCACCTATAGTTCTAGCCAATAGCAAGTTATCAGACAAGCAGGTTAAGGCCCTGGAAAATAAGAAGATATCTAATATTACCCAGGTTGGTTTGGGACCTAACAGTATGGCAGTTACTGAACTTTTAATCATGAAGGCCGGTATCCACACTGATATAGATACAAAAGGTACAAATAGTGATAACAGCCAGTTAGACAGTAGCAAGATAGACAGCCTAGAGGTTAATAGCAAAACAGTAAAAAACTTTGAACTAAAGGAAAATAACTAATAAAAAGAAATGTATGTGTTGGAGGAAGTCTAATGAAAATATACAATACTATGACTAGAAATAAAGAGGAGTTTATACCCCTAGAAGAGGGCAAGGTAAAAATGTATGTCTGCGGTCCAACTGTATATAACTTTATCCACCTAGGAAATGCCAGGCCATTTACTGTATTTGATACACTTAGAAGGTATTTTGAATACAGGGGATATGAGGTTACATATATACAGAACTTTACTGATGTTGACGACAAGATAATCAAGAGGAGCCATGAGGAAGGTATATCTCCGGAAGAAGTGGCTGAAAAATATATCAAGGAATACTTTATAGACTGTGATGGCCTGGGTATCAAGAGGGCTACAGTCCATCCCCAGGTAACAGACAATATAGAGAATATAATAGTATTTGTACAAGACCTAATAGACAAGGGATATGCCTATGAGGCAGGAGGAGATGTCCTATTCAGAACTAGGAAATTCAAAGAATACGGCAAGTTATCCCACCAGAATATAGAGGAGTTGGAACTAGGCGCTAGAATAGACGTTGATGACAAGAAGGAAGACCCACTAGACTTCGTTCTATGGAAGGCTAAAAAAGAAGGTGAACCAGGTTGGCAGTCACCATGGGGTGAAGGTAGACCGGGTTGGCATATAGAATGTTCTGTAATGTCTAATAGGTATCTGGGTAACACTATAGATATCCATGCCGGTGGTCAGGACCTACAGTTCCCTCACCATGAAAATGAAATAGCCCAGAGTGAGTGCAGAAATGGTCACACATTTGCTAGGTATTGGATGCATAATGGCTACATAAATGTTGATGGAGAAAAAATGTCTAAGTCTCTAGGCAATTTCTTTACAGTAAGGGATATATCAAATAAGTATGACCTGGGTTTGGTAAGATTTTTCCTACTTGCAACACAATACAGAAACCCAGTAAACTTCTCTGACACAGTACTAGAACAGGCTAAGGCAGGCCTGGAAAGACTTACAAATGCCAGGGATAATGCAGAATTTATCCTAGGAAACCTGGCTGATTCCAGCCTTAGGGATGAAGAAAAAGACATGGTAGCAGGCTTAGATAAGTATAGGGAAAGATTTATAGAAGCTATGGATGATGACCTAAATACAGCTGATGCCATCAGTGTTATCTTTGAACTTGCCAAGTTTATGAACACTAATATATCAGACCAGTCATCAAAAGAATTTGTTCAGTTGAACCTTGACATTTTTAATGAGTTGACAGGTGTATTGAATATAGCTAACAAGTCTGTAGAGGAAGATGATAGCCTAAGCCAGAAGGTTGAAGACCTTATAGCCAAGAGGGCCCAGGCTAAGAAAGAAAAGAATTTTGCCCTAGCTGACCAGATTAGGGATGAATTAACAGCTATGGGAATAGCTATAGAGGATACAAGACAGGGTGTAAAATGGAAGAGAATATAGACCTTAGACCTAAGTTGAGCCAGGATGAGTTGGTGAGGATATCACCCCTTACCCTGGCCTACCTAGGCGATACAGTGTATGAATCCTATATAAGAGAATACCTAATCAAGAAAAATGTCTTCTTAAAGATTAATAATTTGCACAAGATGGCTATAATATATGTGAGGGCCAAGTCCCAGGCCAAGGCCATCAAGGGTATAGAAGCTATCCTAGAAGAAGATGAACTAAGTGTATTTAAGAGGGCTAGAAACCACAAGAAAAACACCAGTGCAAAAAATGCTAGTATGATAGACTACAAGCATTCAACTGGTTTTGAAGCTGTGGTAGGCTACCTATACCTAAAAGGAGATAGGGACAGGTTGGACCATATAATTTCCCTTAGCATAGGTATAATAGAGTCAGACCTGGACAAGTCCAATAAAAACAATTAAAAATAGTAAGGTGGTGAACTTTTTGGCTATAATAGAGGGAAGAAACCCTATAATAGAGGCCCTAAAAAACAATAGGTCCATAGAAAAAATAATGGTAAACAAGGCTTCAAAAGAGGGGTCTATCAAGAAAATACTTGCCATGGCCAAGGAAAATAAGGTCATAATACAAGAGGTAGATAGACACAAGCTAGATGAGATGTCAGAGAGTCATGCCCACCAGGGTGTAATAGCTATAACTAGTGATTATAGGTATTACGACCTAGATGAGATATTAGAAATACCAAAAGAAAGGGGAGAGGACCCCTTCTTTATAATATTAGACGGGATCACAGACCCCCACAACCTTGGGTCTATAATCAGGACGGCTGATGCAGTAGGGGCCCATGCAGTCATAATACCTAAGAGGAGGAGTGTCCAGATAACACCTATAGTTGCCAAGGCATCTGCAGGTGCTGTAGAGTACCTACCCGTATGTAAGGTGACAAATATTGTAAACACTATCAAGACCCTAAAGGAAAACGGCCTATGGATAGCAGCTGTTGATATGGATGGACAGACCTTCTACCAACAGAACCTGGGAGGTCCTCTTGGCCTTGTAGTAGGAAGTGAAGGAGAAGGGATATCCAGACTGGTAAAGCAGAATTGTGACTTTACAGTCAGCATGCCTATGTCAGGCAATGTTACATCCCTAAATGCCTCTGTAGCAGGTGGCATATTATTGTATGAAGTATATAGGCAGAGAAATGCAAGCAAGTAAATATATAAGCAAGACCTTTCTGGTAGTTGACGGATATAATATAATAAATGCCTGGCCTAGACTAAAAAGGGTATCTGATGAAGACCTGGAATTAGCCAGGGAAATGTTGGTAGCCATCATACATGAATACTCTAAAATAAAGGACTATGAGGCCCATGTGGTCTTTGATGCCTACAAGGTAAATGGTAAGGAAGAAAAGTATGAGGACCACCATGGTGTCACTATAGTCTATACGAAGGAAAACCAGACCGCTGACACCTATATAGAAAAATTTATATCAGGTTTATCAAAATATGACCAGGTCTATGTTGCCACTAGTGACTATGCAGAGCAGCAGATAGTCCTAGGCAAGGGATGTTCCAGGGTATCAGCCAGGGAATTAATAGAAGAACTAGACCGTTACAAGGATTCCTTTAGGAAGGCCAACAAGTCTAGGTCAAACAGGTTCAACTCTATGAATAGGTTGGAAAATAAGATTGACAGCGACATATATGAGAAGCTGGAAAAGATAAGACGCAAGAAATTATAGATAAAAGGATGGTTTATAATGCTAGAGGTGAGTAAACAAGAAAAATTGAATAATAGTTTGGAAGCTAAAGACGAAATTGAAATCATCAATTTGGCAAAACTTGGTGACTCACAGGCTATAGAGTGTATAATCGACAGGTATAGTGTTCTGATAAAGGCCAAGGCAAAGACCTACTTTTTGGTAGGGGCTGACAAGGAAGACATAATCCAGGAGGGTCTAATAGGACTATACAAGGCTATCAGGGACTATGATCAGAGCCATACCTGCTCATTTAAACACTTTGCAGATATATGTATAACCAGGCAGATAATAACAGCCATAAAGACTGCTACTAGACAAAAACATATACCCCTAAATTCATATATATCTCTAAACAAGCCGGTCTTTGAGGATGAATCAGAAAGAAGTCTCTTTGACATGATTACGAGCAATTTTGATTCAGATCCGGAGAAGATGACCATACTCAAGGAGGAGTATGAGTATATAGAGCAGAAGATGGCAGAGGTATTGAGCCCATTTGAAGAACAGGTTCTTGCCCAATACCTGGCAGGTAAGAGCTACAAGGAAATATCTGTTGACCTTAATAAGGGGGCCAAATCTATAGACAATGCTATACAGAGAATAAAAAAGAAGATAGAGAAGTTTATTGAAAGTAGTGAGCTTTCAGCCTTACCTTAGAGGCTTTTTTTATTTATATCTGTAAAAATTTTTATTAGTGGAGATTAGAAGAGGAGTTTTATATGCAGTTTGATGAAATTTTTTCTTTATTTGCAGAAAATAAGGTCAAGGGCTTTGAGGCCCAGGACCAGGCCAACGTTGACCTGGCAAAGCGCCTACATGAAGAACTTTGTGAATATGGCTTTGACTACCCACTGGCTATTTTTTCTACAATAGGCTATAGCTATGTAGAAAATGCCCAGATGAACGAGAGGATTGAAAAGTTCGGTAAGGGGACAGCCCAGTATATATGTGATGCTATACAGGAGTATGTGGGCTGGTTGTAGGTAGTTGGCAGGAACCTATTTGCTAGCAGGCTAAATAAGTTATAATGATAAATATAGTTATAAAATTATAGGGCAGTATAAACAAACCTTAATGTTTTTGAATACTGCCCTTATCTATTGATTCATATAAAGAGTTTAATGGAGAGAATGTAGAATTTCTATTTTTGTATTTTAAATGCCAGCATAATTGTATATGTATTGTTTTTTAAATTTTGTTCATCTGTACAATAACCATCCATATGTTGCATCATAAATTTTATATTATTTACACCTATTTTACTTCCCTTAATTTTAAAGACATTGTTTGATATAGTATTACTGATAAATACTTTGTATTCCATATCTTCGTACTTTGAATATATATAAACAGGTTCACTTTTATCTGCGTATTTAATAATATTAGAAAAAATATTATTATTTATCCTAGCAAGGAAATCTGAAGATATTTTGATTTTTTCATCTATAAATATCAAATTATCAGCATTTACAATAAAATTTTCATATTCTAAAAGAGCGTATAACTCTGATAAATAATCTCCTAAAGAATGCTCTATTAATGAAATTTCAAAATTTCTAGGTATATTTTTACCACTAATAAAGAAGTATTCAAACATTTGATCTGATAGTGTGTGTAAATCATTCACTTTCTCTATAATTTTTTCAATAAATGGTGAAAGCTTAGTATTATCATTTGTCTTTCTAAGAATTTCAGCATAATTTAAAATACTTGTCATTGGTGTTCTAATATCATGTGCCATGCCTGTAATAAGTTTTTCCTGGGCTTGGCGAAGTTCTTTTTCAGTCTTTTCCTTTTCAATAATATTGTTTTTCATTAAATTTAAAGTTTTAGCCAAATTAGATATCTCATTATTACCTATAACAGTAAATTCTTCATCTAAATCAGTTGATTTCATATTATCTACCTGATTACTTAACTCATTTATATAATTAATCTCTCTCTTTAGCCTATTTGTAAAAATCAATAGGATTATAGAAAGCCAAATAATAAATATAAATACCAATACAATCGCTTTTAAATAGTTACCTATATCAGCTTCAATATAAACATCAGCATACCCATCACTAAAACGCATAGTTTCTTTTTTGATATTATATTTTCTCACAAGATCTAATGATGTATCAGTTAAGTTTTCAATAGCCTTTTTATCATACTTCTCGTAGTTACTTAGGGCATAGTGGGAATTATAGCACATTTTATCTTTTTTAAATATATACAACAAAGAAAGTGTATTTTTTGAGTCTTTATTCCAATTTTGTAGTCGTTCATAGTCCTTTGTACTTATATCATTATTTTTAATGAAACTATCTAATTTATTGAATAAATGCTTAGAATAATTACTTGAAATCTTATTGGATAAAAAATAATTATCATCTATATACTCATAAGAATAAAACAAAGTTGCAGCAATGAAGGAGGAGATTAATATTCCCAAAACCAAAGTAGTAGTTAGCTGCTTTTTTAAAGGTTTAAATTTCTTCTTGTTTTTTCTATTATTAGTACTCCTTATCAGCATATTTTTTCCCAATTTTATATCCCTTTCCCCACACAGTGGCAATAATCTCAGGTTTTTTATTATCTAATTCAATCTTAGCCCTTATATTTCTAATATGGACCATAACTGTGTTTGAAGATGAAGTAAAATAAGGTTCATTCCAAATGCTCTCATATATATTTTGGATAGAAAAAATCTTTTTAGGGTTAGATGCCAGCAAAAGAAGTATTTGATATTCTAGATAAGTTAGATCAACAGCCTTATTTCTTACATAAACTTCATTATCATATTTGTTTATCTTTAAAGAAGACAGGTAGATATACTCATGTTTTGGTTCACCAACTTCATTTGCACCAGAATGGTTAGTTTTGTATTTTTGGTCATAATAATAATGTCTTCTGATAAGTGAATTTACCCTGGCAAAAAGCTCGGCATAAGAAAAGGGTTTTGTTAGGTAATCGTCTCCACCTGACATTAAACCTAGTAACTTATCTGACTCACTTGCTTTAGCCGTCAAGAATAATATAGGTACGATTGACTCTCTTCTTATGATTTCACATACTTCAAGGCCTGATATACCAGGCATCATAATATCCAATATTATTAGATTTATACTGTCATTAAATTTTTCAATACCAATATTTCCATTATTTGCTTCTATAATCTCAAAATTCTCTGATTGAAGCAACATTTTTATGCTTGTTCTTATATCATCGTCATCTTCAATGATAAGTATTTTATACTTGCTCATACAACCCCCCAATAAGTAAATATACTATTTAAGTAGATTTTATCATATATTTATATTGAAATGAATATTAATGGTAATATTAAGATTTAATTAATATTTATTAAGAAATAGTGTACACAGTATTATGATATAATGAACACAATCAAAGCTTTGAATTTCATAATAAAAAGGGAGAAAGTTAAATGGAAAAAAATTTAATGAAAAATATTATTGTAATGTTGATATTTGTTTTTGCAATTTGCAACATAATTGTTCAACCAATAAAAGCGGAAAAATCTCATGAAAATATAAACACTATGAGTGTAAATGGAATTGATTTAGAATACAATAATAATTATGAAATTGATAAAAACAGTTTATTTTCTACTAGGTATAAAGTAATAAGTGATAATGCTAATATAAGGAGTGGACCAGGTACAAAATATAGAAAAGTTGGAGTTTTAAAATATGGTGCTAAAATCAATGGTAAGGATGAATTAGGATGGGTAAAATTTAAATATTTTGGTTCAACCTGTTATGTAAATGTTAAATATTTAATAAAATATTAAGGTTTGTCAATCAAAATTATTTATTCATCTATTTTTTAGAATAAAATACTATTTAAGGTTGAAATTATATTTTTAGGAGGATTTTATGAAAGTTAAAAAGAAATTAGTTATAACGATGGCATTATTGATGTCATTATCTATGATGTCTAATGCAAATTATGCATTAGAAAACAATTTTAGTCATCAGGCTGAAGAGGTATTAAAGAGTGATGTAGATTTACAAGATGTAAGTCGTAAGGAATTAGTAAAGGAAAGGAACGAAAATTCTGATTTAAGAATATCAGAAAACACAGATTTATTTACAGTAGAAAATCCAGACACATTTATAGGTCTTCCGATTTCTATTTTCTCAAAAACAAAATCAATAACGAAAGATTCTGTTATTGAATATCAAAGAGAAGATGGAAGTATTGTGAGTTTTAAAGCATCTAACGAAGATACAGAGATTTCTAAAAATGATGAATACCATTTTAATATTATTCCAGACACAAGAGGTATATGGAAAGTATATTCTCTTGATGGCAAAAGAATACAAAATGATAAATTAACATTTATGACATATACGGATGGTCAAGATTTTGATAATATTAGGAATGAAGAGTATAGAAAGAATAATACAAGGCGATTATTGAGAGCTTTATCAAGTAAGAGCATAATACGTTATGAAGGAAACGATAGAATTGATACCTCTGTTGAAATATCAAAAAGAAACTTTAGTAGTGCAGAAAATGTTATTGTTACAAATGCTTGGAAACCAAGTGACGCTCTAGCGGCCACTGCACTTGCAAAAAGTCTAAATGCACCAATATTATATGTAAATAAAGATGAATTACCTAGTAATACAAAGTATGAAATTGATAGACTAGGTGCTGAAAATATATATGTGGTAGGAGGTGAAAATTCCGTATCAGAAAATGTAAAAAGTCGACTTTATTACAATATTAATTCTGTTAGAAACACATACAGGATAAGTGGAGAAAATAGGGCTGGAACGGCCTTGGAACTAGCAAAAGAAGCAGCTAGATACAAAAAAGGAAGTAAGGCTTTTATTGTTACGGGAACATCTGATTCAGACTGCCTAGCTGTAAGTGCTGCTTCTGGTGAAAATTCTTATTTCATGTTTTATGTTGTAAATGGAAATTTAGATTGGGAGTCAAGAAGTTACATTAGAAATAATTTTAATAGCGTGTTTATAGCAAATGGAAATGAGAATATAAATAGTTCAATTGTAAATGACCTTAGAAATAGTGGATTAAGAGTTAACCAAATCTATGGAAATGATAGTTTTGATTTAAGTATGAAAATATCAGAAAATAGTAATGAATTTTATACAACTTTACATAGTGTATACCTAACATCAGGAAGAAATGTTGCTGACGGTGTGCCGGGAAGTGTATTGGCGGCTAAATCAGGAATGCCATTGATGCTTGTTGATGGAAATAATAATAAAAATGAAATAGCAAATTATATAAACAAGAAAAATGTGGATAGAGTCTATATTCTTGGAGGTAGAAATAGTGTGCCAACAGAGGTAGAAGATGCTATAAACAACACAGGTGGAGGAACAAATCCAATTAGTAATAAAAGGGAAGCAATTGTGAATCTTGCTATGAAACAGTTGAATAAACCATATTTATGGGGGGCAACTGGTCCAAATTCATTTGATTGTTCCGGATTCGTTTATTATGTCTATAAAAATGCAATAAACATGAATTTGCCTAGAAAATCAGATGCTCAGGGTAGTACTGGAAAATCAATCCGTAAATCAGAGTTGAAACCAGGAGATATTGTGTATTGGAAGTACCCACAAGGACATGTAGGCATATATATCGGAAATAATAAGGTTATTCATGCTTCACAACCAGGAGATTATGTAAAAATATCAACTATATGGACTTCTCCAAATCCGCCTACATCATACAGAAATTATCTAAATGACTAAAAAGAAGAGGGATAATATGAAAATAAAAAGAATATCTTTAAAGTTATATATTTTAGCAGGAATAATTTTTATGTATAGCTCTAATATAATTTTTGCAGAGAACCCTATCAATATTACAAGAATTTCAGGTAGTGATAGGTATGATACATCAGTAAAGATATCTGAAGAAATTAACAATAATGGAATAATTTCAATAGCAAGTGGAGAACATTTTGCAGATGCATTATCTGCTGGTTGGTTAGCAACTGAATGCAAAGCACCACTTTTACTTGTAAAGAAAAATGAAGTTCCTAAAAATGTATACGATAGAATAGCCTTGCTAAAAGCTAATAAGACAGCCCTTGTTGGTGGAAAGAATATTATTTCGAATGATGTTGAAAAAACTATAGAAGCAACTACTAAAAAAATACACAGGATAGCAGGTGAAGACAGGTATTTAACATCCCAATTAGCGGGGGCAGCGGTTTCACCAATCTTGTATGATGGATCGCCAGCGATTGCATCGGATATTGTGGCTGTATACAATGGCAATAATTTTCCTGACGCCCTAGCTGCAACACCTTTTTTAAAGAAGTTTAATACATCAAACATAGAGGGTTATGGACTTCCTCTAATTTCAATTAAATCTAATGGAAATACTTCCGAATTAGTACGAATAGTATTTGGTGGTGAAAACTCTGTAAACAAGTATAAGGAAAAATACAGGTTTGCAGGCCAGGATAGGTATAAGACAGCTGTAGAAATAGCTAAGGCATATAAAGACCTATTAAAGATGGACATAGATACAATAGTGCTTGCTAGTGGTGAAGACTATCCGGATGCTCTTTGTGCAGGGCCTTTAGCATCAAGTAAAAATGCTGCCATCCTACTAACAAATTCAAAGACTTTAAACGAAGATACTAAGGAGTATATAAAGGCCAATACTGATATAAAGAATATTATCATTGTAGGTGGAGAAAAGTCTATATCAAGCTCTGTAGAAGAAGAGCTAAAAACACTTAGATAAATAAAAATTGAAAGGTGGCATTATTATGAATTTTTTTAAAAAAATATCTAGTCTACTTTGGGAATTTTTAAAATATCCTTTAAAAGGACTCAATTCATGAAAGAGGAAGATATAATCGAGTGTGTTAACCATTCATTTAACGGAAAGTTTGACGATTATGCGGGTTATGATTTCTATTTCAATAGAAATAAGATAGATTGTGATATTTACGTTAAAGATGTAAATGCAGATGATAGAATTATTGTTGAAAACATAAGAGATATAATCTATGATGATGATTATATTTCTGTTATACAAAAAGGTGTTAAATGGGATATCAGCAAGCAACCTCATGCTATTATTAGTGGTTTCATAATAAAGTCTATTCAAGTAAAATTGATATAATGCGAGCTTTAAAAGACATTGGTCAAATAATAGAGCAAAGAGAGTTTGAAATTTCTGAGCATATAAAAAACGAAAATGAAGAGTTTTCACTTACGGCTAAAGATATTGGATTAAAGCCAATAATCATATATTTTGACGAAGTTTCTGCCATCGTTTCCTCGCTCGATAGCAAGGAAAAAAAGGAATTTGATTCCTACTTAACGCAGATAGTTCAATTAGGTCGAAGTTTAGGTATATGCCTTGTTATAGGGCTTCAGAATGCGCATAGCGAAACAATTAAGACAGCTGTAAGAAATCAATTTTCTTTTAGGGTTCTTCTTGGAAATTCAACATCAGAAGATATTCAATTTTTGTTTGGTAATAACAAAGATACGATTGAAAAGACTGTGCCAATAAGAACGGGATATTTTACACTTGATTCAGTTACTATAAACCCTCAAGTGCTTTATATTACTGATTTATATAAGAATAAATTTAATAAAATTAAATATCTCAAGAAAATTCAAAATATAGTATAATATTTACAACATATATTTGTAGGAGTTTGTTATGAAAACAATAATTAAGTCGAGAAAAACGCTAAGAATAGTTAAATATATATTTTTATTTCTTTTTATGGTTTCAGCAGGTTTGGTAAGTTTTAAAAAAACTACTTTTATTGGTATTTTTTTAGCTTTATTTTTATTACTTTTAGAGTGGAGGTTATATAGATGTCCTAATTGTAACAAACATTTGAAAGGTAGAATGAATTTTGATGAAAAACCTTATTGCCCTTATTGTGGAAATAGGATATAGTTCAGTCTTTTTTATTTAAAATTAAATTATAATAAGTAAAATTAACTTAGGAGGATTAAAAAATGAAGAAAAAAAATCTCTCAAAATTTTTAGCATTAACGTTTTTCCTGCAATTTTGTACAATGTTGATACAACCGGTAAACGCAAATAATATTGATATTGAGGATATTCAATCTAGTGTTAGCATTGAACAAGTTGATGAACAGCTAGATGGACAGCTTAATAAACAAGTTAATGAGCAATCAGAATTAATGCTTAAAGAAAGCTTTTCTGATGAAGAATTGAATCGATTAAATCAAGAAAGACAAGAACAAGATAAGATAGAATTTGAGAATGGATTCACTAGGGTGAAGACTGAAGTTGTTTCTTCAAGTATTAAGAGCAATAATTATAATTATGGCTTAAGAGCTGCTAATAAAAATTATATTGGAGATTCTATTTATTATGTAGACGTTATAGATACTTATACAGGAAGTGAAGAAATTTTAAACAACTCTTCAAAGGGAATGGCATTTTTTTTAGATGTTAGTTGGAATTATTTTGTAAGTAAACAAGCTGGAGATTTTTGGAAAGCAGCTTCAATATTAGGAGTTGCACCAAGCGATTTTTCATCTAAATATAAACGAGGAGATAAGTTAAGTTCAACTAAAACAAAGGTTATTGCAAGAAGATGTTATAAAAAGTATAACAAGATAATGAAAAGAGATATGTGGTATTTAGAGACTAGGCGTGTAACTATTAAGAATTATGTAGATCTATATACTTTTGATAGAAGAAATAAATCTGTGAGAAGAAGCTCTACTGGTACAAAAACATTTTATTCTCAAAATTATTACAATACTAGTTGGATAAAAAGCTATGTAAATAGAGCTTGTTCTCTTAATTTGCAAGGACCTAAAATAGATACAATAATTTAAGTAGCTAAATGGTTATAATCAAAAAGGATAAGGCTAACAACCTTGTCCTTTTTTTACTTTATCTTTTTTTTATTTCATTATATTCCTTTAATTCTTCGTACTTTTGAATTAAATTATCAAGGCCATTCATTCCAATATATGTAATGTTTGGATTTATCATGAATTCTTGAGCATTTTTTGTCTTTGTAATCATATTTTTTGATTTTAATTTGCTCATAGATTTTGAAATGCTTGATTCTGCTACTGTATTGAATGGGTTATCAGAAGCCTGATTTTTATTTGATAAATTTGTTTGAACGACTACAATACAATTGTTTAAAGGCTCCATATTTTTAGCAAGGTAAAAGAACAGTTTAATATCTAATAAAGTTAGATTATTGTCCCACTCAAAAAGCTTGTCTATAAACAAATCTGTAATTGGCCTCCAAGTAAGGCTTTTAGGTGTAAATTTCATTCTTAATCCTCCAATTTCATATTATTTAAGTTAATTAAAATTGTTATTTAAATCAAAATAGCATATATATCTTGACTAAAATACAATAATATTATATATTTTTTTGACTTTAAAGTCAAGTAGCTTTTTTTGATTTTAATATTGTAAGCATTAATAATACTGGTTTTTAAAGCTTTTAAAAGACATATTGACCGGCTCTTATTATATATACAAGTTTTGAAAAACATGATATAATGAATTAAATCAATAAGGAAAGGTGGTGATTAAGATGGTTTACTGTACTGATGAAATGTTAGAAGAGTATTTGGAAGAATGTTTCAAAGAAAAAGAAGATGAAGAAAGGACGTGAATAATCATGAATAAGATAGGTCAAAATGAAATTAATTATCTTAAAAGCAAAATTGAAAACAACGAAGTTCTATTAAAATCCCTACAACAACAATATGAAGACGAGGAAATTGAAAGTTTTCCTGAAAGAAAAAAACATTTGGAAGAAAACATTAAAACATTACAAGAAGAAATTCGAACTTGGAACGATGAAATCCAAGGGAAAAAAGAATTTGGCGGATACTATTAATTTTCTTTCCGTCGGCAAAGCTGAATAAAATAAAAATTGATGTTCTGCAAGGGCAGAAGCATAGCGACCCTTGTCAGATCAGAGAAATTTTTATTTAAGATTTGCAAAAAGACGAAAGAAAATAGTATCTTTCCAGAGGTCGAGGTCTGGAGCAGAGCTCCGGATGATTCCTACTTAAATTCTTTACACTCACTACTATTTGAGTTAAAATATAGGTAGGTTTAAAAAAACGGTTGTATAATATTTAGCGTTGATGAGAGAAAATTCTCTCCCAACGCTAAATTTTTTGCAAAAAAATAGGAACACACATCAAAT
>ERZ773065.690-NODE-690-length-18101-cov-2.993129_pt1 | contig 18101 bp, 13 predicted proteins | sample MGYA00580623_ERZ773065 | MGnify/ENA primary metagenome ERZ773065 (study PRJEB29015, sample SAMEA2738017) | human oral metagenome | biome: human oral; feature: human-associated habitat; material: dental | place: China | collected 2047 ... | reverse complement strand
GGCGGAGTGCGGCTCCGCATCCGGTATGGCGGCCGCGGCGCTTGTGGAGCTTTTTGGAGGGACGCCGACGCAGTGCAGCTATGCGCTTGGCATGGCAATCGTGAATCAGCTGGGGCTGGTCTGCGATCCGGTGGCGGGACTCGTGGAAATCCCCTGCATCAAGAGGAATGCCTCCGGTGTCATGATTGCCTTCTCCTCCGCGGACATGGCGCTCTCCGGCATTGATCTGAAGATTCCGGTCGATGAGTGCATCGCGGCGATGAAGGCGGTGGGGGACAGCATGGCTCCGGCGCTGAAGGAGACGGCGCTCGGCGGCCTTGCGGCGAGTCCCACCGGGATCCGGCTTCGGAAGCAGGTCTTCGGGAAGTAGGGAGAAGGGATACGATAAGCGTTCTTGTGAAAGCACATGGAAGAGAAAAAGTCTTTTCCATCGGGCTAGTACAATCTGCCCATAAAATATAAATTATATCGAAATAAAATATTGAAGAAACATAGACTTTGTGCTAGAGTGGGAAAGGCGATGAGTCAGGTCTGTGCCGGGCTTTCTGTCCTTTCCATAGACGCTGATCCGGAGGAAACAGTTTTTCGAAAGGCCGCCTTGCGCGGCGAGAAGGGGGGTTCATGGAAACTACTGTCACAAAGAGAAAGGGGGGCGCGGGATTCTGGGTTTGCAATTTCGCGTTCACATTTGAGCGCTTCGCTTATTACGCGGCGAAGTGGCTGATCTTTCAGTTCATTGTCGCAACGGCGATGGAGGGCGGGCTCGGAGCCCATAAGGATGCCGCGGCCAGCTATCAATCCTTTTTTGTCGCCTTCACTTATCTTGCGCCGCTGCTGGGCTCCTATATCTCGGATCACCTGATCGGCGCCAAGTATCTGGTTCCGGTCGGGATGGTTCTGATGGGGATCGGCTACCTCCTCGGCTGGCAGGCACACAGCCTTACCGGCGTTGCGATCATGATCGCTCTTGTCTCCGTGGGAACCGGCCTCTTCAAGCCGCAGACAAACTCCATCACGGGGCGTCTCTTCTCGGATCCCAGGGATCTCGACAAGGCGTTTTCCACGCAGTATTCCATGGTCAATATCGGCTCCTTCCTCGGAACCACCTTTATCGGCATCCTCGCGGGAACGAATGGTTATCGGATCTGCTTCCTGGTCTGTGCGGTCGCGATGTTCATTGATGCAGTGATGTTCTTCTCGGGCTGGGGAGTGCTGGGAGAGGCCGGTGCGAAGCCCTTTAAGCTCACGGAGAACAGTGCCAAGGCTGCTCAGACGGAGAAGAAGGAAGCGGGAGAGGCGCGTCCTCTTACCAGGATCGAGAAGCAGAGGGTCGCGGCAATCATCGCGGTCTCCGCTTTCTCCGCCATCTTCTGGATCTTCTGGTACCTGGCCTACCTCCCCGTCTACGATTACTGGGCGAGCGCGGACGAGGTCCGCATGAACTGGATGCTCTTTGGCTATAAGATCCCGACCTCCTTCTTCGACTCGGAGAACGGATTGCTCTGTATCCTTCTGGGACCGGTGCTCGGCTCCATCTGGGCGAAGGATGCGAGGAGACCGGGCGGCGGCCTGAGCATTTTCAAGCATACGGCGCTCGGCATGGGAATCCTCGGCATCGCCTTTGCGATCTTTGCCCTTGCGGATGTGACGAGGGGCGGAGGACAGGCGAGCCTGATCTGGGTCGTGCTCTTCGGCATCGCGCTTTCCACCGGTGAGATGACCTTCTCTCCACTGGGGAACTCCTTCATCTCGAAGTTTGCCCCGGCGAGGATGCTCTCCGCCATGATGGCGGTCTGGACGCTCGCGATCTTCATCGCGGGACTCTCCTATGGTCCGCTCTACAATCTGATCTCAAAGTTTCCTTTCGCGGGTGCGAACTTCGGCATTGCGGCGCTCCTGATCGTCCTCGCGGCGATCCTCTGGGTACTGGATCATAAATTGAACAGTCTGGTCATTGACGAAAAGAAGTAAAGAGAGTATAAGATAGGAGCAGGGTTTTCCCGGACAGGGGAATCTGAGAGAGGAAATGTCGCTGCAGCGGCATTTCCTCTTTTCCGGCGGCGGGGAATTTGCGGGATCTGTCTCCGAAGGAGAGGGAGCCCGGGAAGTACGGGACATCAATATGGAAGAGTTTTTCAAGAAGTATCACGGGCTGATCAATATTCTGCAAATCATCGCGGGCTGCCTGATCACGTCTTTTGCCATCAACTGCATCCTGATTCCGAATCAGCTCTCCACAAGCGGAGTGACCGGAATCTCGCAGATGATCGAGAAATTCACCGGGATCAACTACAGCTATATCTACTATGTCTTCAGCCTGACGATCCTTCTGGTCGCGTTCTTGACCCTGAAGCGGGCGGAGTTTGCGAAGATCATCTTTGTGTCGATTATGTACCCGGCGCTTCTGATTGCGACGAGGCAGCTGCATTTCGTCTTCGTGGAGGGCGAGATGTTTCTGGTCTGCATCTACTTTTCGCTCTTCTACGGCTTTGGCTCCGGCCTTGTGCTCCGGGCGGGCGTCACCTTCGGGGGGACCGATACCATTGCCCGCATCCTGAACCGGAGAGTCCTTCGGAAGCTGCCGCTCAGCCGCATTATGCTGGTTCTGGACGGATGCATCATCATTATGCTTGGGCTGGTCTTCGGAAAGGACGTGGCGCTCTACGCCCTCGTAAATCATGTGATCTCCATTTATATTATGGACTACATGCTCTTTGGATTCCGCCAGAAGCTCTACAAGGTCTCCATCATCAGCAAGGATCCGAAGAGCAGCGGAGAGATCGCGGATTTCATCATGTCAAAGGGCAGGGGGGTGACGGTGCACAGGGTGGTCGGCGCCTATACGAAGGAGGAGAAGCAGATGCTCACCACGATCTGCTCCCCCAGTCAGTCCGCCGTCTTCCGGAACTATCTCGCGGGCTCCCATCCGGATGTATTTATGGAAGTCTCTCCCATCGTGACGGTCTACGGCGTCGGCGCGCGCTTTGTGAGAATCAAGGATGAGGAGAATTGATATCCTGAAATCTTAAAAAAATCAGATTTATTCTGTAAGGAACTTTAGATTGTTTTTAGATCGAGTTTTTATTTTGGCCATATTTGCGCCATATCCTTTATCCCATCCACTGGACAGCTGCAGTACGTTTTCTGCGCGGAAAGGAAGGATAAGCATGGTTTCAGGAGAAAGAGGTTGTCGATGAATAAAACGATACACCTGCTTTTCGCAGGAAGGGATGCCGGAAAGCGGAGCAGAGTATGGAAGAGGATCTATCGCAGTGCAGTTTCCGCGATGATCGGAGCGGGCGCGCTTTTTGCCGCGGTTATGCCTGCCTATGCAGACACTGCGGAGGATAACGCAGCCGCCCTGGTATATGAGGCGGATTCTGATCCGATGTCGATCGACAGCGCGAACGCGCAGGGCAGCGCAAATGCACAGAGCACTGCAAATGCACAGAGCACTGCGGCAAAGCAGGGAGATCTTCTTTCCTTTGAGAATGCGGACCCGCTTTCTCATACGGCGCAGGAGGGAAATGTCATTCAGGCGAGCACTGAGCCGCTTTTGATCTTTTCCGACAACGGGATGTTCTATAATGAGGACGGCTCCGCCGCGGATACGCAGAACTATGACAGCAATGCTCCGCTTGCGAGCCAGATCGTGAGCTTTGCCTCCCAGTATATCGGGCGTCCCTACCGCTACGGCGGGGCGAGCCTTCAAAACGGTGCGGACTGCTCCGGCTTTGTCATGGCGGTATACGGGCATTTCGGGATCTCCCTTCCGCATTATTCCGGTGCGCTCGCCGGTGTGGGGAAGAAGGTGGAAAGTCTCGCGCAGGCGGTTCCGGGCGATATTCTCGCGTATTCCGGCCATGTCGGAATCTACCTCGGAAACGGGAGGATGCTGAGTGCGCTCAGTACCAAGAGAGGAATCACGGTGGTTTCCGCGACATATAAGCCGATCCGGGCGATTCGGAGAGTGATTTGATTTCGTCATCTCCCGCGGCTTTTAGGATGGAAGGGGCGGCTGCACAGCAGCCGCCCCTTTCGGCGACGCAAAAATCAGGATCCTGAGAAATGACAGAAAAGGACATAGGACAGGGAATAGGATAGGAATAGGGAAAGGAAGAAGAGAGAGATGGAAGAGAGCATCGCGGATCGGATCGATCATACCATTTTGAGGGCGGACGCCCGGGAGGAGGATGTGAGGCGCTGCTGCAGGGAGGCGAGGGACTTTCATTTTCACTCGGTCTGTGTGAATTCCTGCCATGCGGCGCTGGTCTCCGAGGAGCTTAAGGGAAGCGGCGTGCTCTGCTGCTGCGTCGTGGGCTTTCCGCTCGGAGCGGCGCTCCCGGAGGCGAAGGCCCTGGAGGCGAAGAGAGCAGTGGAGGCTGGCGCGGCGGAGATCGATATGGTCCTGAATCTCGGGGCGCTGAAGGACGGAAGAGACGATTATGTAAGGGAGGATATCCGCGGCGTGGTGGAGGCCGCGAGGCCCGGAATCGTGAAGGTGATTCTTGAGACCTGCCTTCTCTCCGAGGAGGAAAAGAGGCGGGCCTGCCGCCTGTCTGAGGAGGCGGGGGCGGCTTTTGTGAAGACCTCGACGGGATTTTCCACAGGCGGGGCGACGATAGAGGATGTGAAGCTCATGAAGGCCGCCGTGGGAGGCCGGCTCAAGGTAAAGGCCTCGGGGGGAATCCGTGATCCGAGGTTTGCGCGGGAGCTGATCGATGCGGGAGCGGATCGGCTTGGTGCAAGCGATGGAAGGAAGCTGCTCTGATCCATTTTTTCAGGGGAAGAGGAAGAGTGCTTTCTTTTTTCTGACGATTCATTACAGTTGGGGAAAGCCTATTGATTCGGCATATTTTAGCTGATAAGCTCCTCCTGTACAAAGAAGAAGAGAGGATAAACCATGCGAAGAAATCAAAGAGCGCTCTGCCTCCTTTCCCTGGGGCTTTGCTTGAGCGCGGCATTTCCCGGAAGAGGCCTTGCGGATGGTCCTTCGCCTTCCGGCGGGCCGGGAGTTTTGATGGGACCGACGCAGGGGAGTGAGAATGCGGCAATCCCCGCGGAGGGCGGCGCGGCATCGGATCAGAGCAGCGCGTCACCGCCTCAGAGCGGTGCATCCGTTCAGAGCAGCGCGTCGCCGCCTCAGAATGGCGCATCCGTTCAGAGCAGTGTGTCGCCTCCTCAGAGCCAGGGCGCGGCATCGGATCAGAGCGGCGCGATTTCCGCTCAGGGCACTCCCGATGCGGCGGCTTCTTCTGCCGAGGGCGTCCCCTCCGGGACGAACGGGGGCGGGAGCACGAAGTCGGATGCGGATGCCTTTTCGAACCCGTGGCTTGGCTACAGCAATGAGGACGGCTCGGATCTCATCTATCTGGAGAAGGGCACAGAGGTTTCGAAGTTTCAAAACGACAATGGTGCGATCGACTGGGAGGCGGCGAAGGCGGACGGTCTGGACTTCGTCATTGTCCGTCTGGCCTACGGCCTGAAGGAGGACCCCTATTTCGATCAGAACGTGAAGGGGGCTCAGGCGGCCGGGCTGAAGGTCGGCGCCTATCTCTGCTCCACGGCGAAAAATATGGACGAAGCGGTGGCCGAGGCGGATCTCACGATCCGGAAGATTAAAAAGTATAAGCTGCAGTATCCGGTCGCCTATGACGCGGAGGTCAATGATATGCTCTCCGAGGGCGCGACGCCGGAGATCCTCACCGCCATGGCGAACAAGTACTGCGCGATGGTGAAGGCAGCGGGCTATACTCCCATCGTCTATGCGAACCGGACCTGGCTCACGGAGTATATGAATATCGCGGATATCCCCTATGATATCTGGTTTGCGGCCTATCCGCAGGACAGGGTCTACCGCCCGGTGAAGGGATCGAATACAACGATCTGGCAGTCCGGAGAGGCGGGGACGGTCAAGGGCATCAAGGGAAATGTCACGACGGAGTTTTCCTGGAAGGCCTACGGAGGGGGCAGTCCCTCGAGAAAAAACGCGGGGAGCGGCGGCTCCGCGAAGAAGGGGAGCCTTCCGGCCACGGGGAGCAACAGCGGATCGGGGAAGGTCTCCGGGAATTCCGGGGGAGGAAGCGCCGCCAACACGAATAATAAGGCGGACGGCAATGGAGTCTCCGACGGCTGGACGCAGAAAAACGGCAAGTGGTATTATTATGAGAAGCGAAAAAAGGTGAGCGGCTGGAAGCAGGTCTCGAAGCTTTGGTACTATATGGACGGGGACGGCGTGATGCAGACGGGCTGGGTCAGAGACGGTGGAAACTGGTATTATCTGAAGCAGGACGGGCAGATGGCGAGCGGCTGGACCAGGGTATCCGAGAGCTGGTATTTTCTGAAGCCAAACGGCGTGATGGCGACGAACTGGGCCAATGTCGGGGGCAGGTGGTTTTACCTTGGCTCCGACGGGCGGATGGTGAGCGGCTGGACCAAGCTCGACAAGAAGTGGTACTATCTGGGGGATGACGGCGCGATGGCGACCGGCTGGAAGACGATATCCGGAAACTGGTACTACCTGGGGAAGGACGGCGTGATGGCCGCAGACGGCACGAAAAAGATCGACGGCACAAATTACCGCTTTGATAAGTCCGGCGTCTGGCTCGCGTGAACCGACATCGGAGAGGAAAGCTGTTTTTATGAGAGAGATGAGCTGAATTCGGAAGGGAGAGTTTATGAAGTTCGGAAAGGTTTTGATCGCGGCGGCGATGCTCGGGGTTTTTTCCGCGATGCCCGCCTTCGCGGAGAATATTGAGATGGTAAAGCTTGACGTGAGCCCTTCGGGGGATGAGGATATCCAGCCGGGGCAGTCCTACGGGAGGCAGGAGCCGAAGCCGCTGGATGCGAGCTATAAGGTCGCAAGCTATGGCACAGAGAATGTGAAGGAGAACAGCAGCACCGTCGGAGGCACGCAGCAAAAGAGCGGAAAGAAAAATCAGAAGAACCAGAATCTGAAGACGCCATTTACCTATACGATCGAGCTCACTCCGACGGAGGGAAACAGTTTCTCCGACAATGTGGTCGCGGAGGTGAAGGGCTCCTATGAGGTCAGCATCGAGTCGAAGGCCCCGGATAAGCTGAAGATCAAGGCGAAGGCCTATCCCTTCTATGTGCTGAAGAATGTGAGCGGGATCGAGCAGAGCGGCAAGAGCTATAAGTGGAGCAAGGTGGACAATGCGGCGAGCTATGATGTCGTCATCTACTACGCTTCGAAGGATGGAGACGAGAAGACGGCGAAGAAGAATGTGACGACGCCGAAGATCTCGGTCTCATCCTATCAAAACGGCGGCAAGGAGGTCGATCATATCTCCGTCCGCGCAAAGCACGGCGGGGACAAGCAGGGTCATTATGTCGCAAACAGCCAGTATGTGGAGAGCGACGGCAGTACCGACGCAAACTTCGATGACACGATCCGCTTTGACCTGATCACGGCCCGCTCCAATGGGGCCGCCGTATCGAGCGACGGGACGAGCGCGAATTCTTCCGCAGCGGGTCCCGCGAGCGGAGACGGCTGGAAAAAGGTCGGTGAGGACTGGAGCTATCTGAAGGGAAATCAGAAGCAGACCGGCTGGATCAATCCGGAGGGGGATGACTGGTATCTCCTGGACCAAAACGGAAAGATGCTCACCGGCTGGAATCAGATCGACGGCAAATGGTATTATCTTGATACGGATGCGACGCAGAAGCTGGGCAGGATGCTCAGCGGCTGGAGAAATATCGGCGGGAGCTGGTATTATCTGAATCCTGAGCGGGGTTCCTCTCTTCCCTTCGGGGCGATGTATGCGGATACGCAGACTCCGGACGGCTATCATGTGAATGCGAACGGTGTCTGGCAGTAAGAGCAGGAGGTAAAGAATAGATGAAGAAAATGACGGGAAGACTTCTTTCGATCAGCGCAGCACTCCTTCTCCTCACAAATTCCGTGACGGCGCTTGCGGATCAGGGAGGCGCGAATATCGTCTCTGCGGCTTCCGTGCCGGAGAGCGCTCAGAGTGCCCAGGCGGGCTCGGGAGGGAGCGCATCGGAGGGAACGACGGAGAAGAAGTCCGCTCCGATCATCATGAATCAGGGGGTTCGGCAGAACAGCTTCGAGCTCGGTCTCGGGGGAGCCACTGTCACCATGATTAAGGGAAAGGAGAGCGGACAGCAGCTCGCCATCGTGGTGAAGTCCAATGACGGGAGGATCATCGTCGTGGATGGCGGCTTCAAGACGAATGCCCCCTATCTCGGGGAGTCTATCAAGGCAAACGGTGGAAAGGTCGCTGTCTGGCTTTTAACTCATCCCCATGTGGATCATGTGGGGGCACTGGATGTCATGCTGGAGCAGCAGAAGAGCGGAAACCCGAAGGACTTCGCGAAGATCGATCTCGGGGAGATCTACTACAGCTTTGCGCCGATGGATTTCTATAAGGCGCATGAGCAGGAGTACCGGCTCCCGGTTATCCAGGAGAGCTATGACGATATCGCGGCTTATGACCAGAGCAAGGTCCACTACAATTCTCCCGCCGGCACAAGCTTCGATATCGGAAATGTCAATGTCCAGATCCTGAATCAGCCCTATCTCTTTGATATCGATACCGGGAACAACAGCTCGATCTGCTATATGCTCACGATCAACGGGAAGAAGATTCTCATCACCGGGGACCTCCCCTATGAGGCGGCGGAGCAGCTTCTGAAGGACCGCGGGGCCGCGGCTTTGAAGGCCGATGTCGTGCAGCTGGCTCATCACGGGCAGCACGGCGGCTCCTTCGCCTTCTACAGCGCAGTGGGAGCAAAGTACGCCCTCTGGCCGACGCCGCAGTCTCTCTGGGACAAGAGGGACGAGGCCTTTACGGAGGATCAGCAGACCTATACCATCGCACTGACCCGCCACTGGATGAATAAGCTCTCCGTGGAGCAGAACTTCGTCATGGCGGACGGCGACTGGACCTTCCGATAAAGGGACGCCCGCTCCCGGGCTTATCCTCTGCCGACTGCGGCGCTCGAAGAGCTCTTTGGCGGAGCGGACCAACTGGAAGAATCGGAAGTCGGAAAAGGCAGAGGAAGAAGACAGAAGGAGAAGAAAGAGCATACAGGGAAAGCCTCCCCGGAGCGGGGAGGCTTTTTGCTGGTTAAAACAGAGAGCGGGGATCCGGCCTCATGCCTCTGCGGCGCTTTCGTCAGATGGACAAATCCGCTGAATTCAGCTATACTTTTCTCGAATACAAACTGCTTCCCGGCAGAGCACAGGGAGTTATCGGAAGGTCTTTCAAGGAGGATAGGATGAAGAAGACAGCACTTGTTATTATGGCGGCGGGGATCGGCTCCCGTTTCGGAGGCGGAATCAAGCAGCTTGCCAGACTGGGCCCCTCGGGGGAGATCATCATGGACTACTCTGTGCATGACGCTCTGGAGGCGGGCTTTGACAGGATCATCTTTATCATCCGAAAGGAGATTGAGAAGGACTTCCGGGAGATCATAGGGGACAGGATCGCGAAGGCAGCGGACTGCAGCTATGCCTTTCAGGAGACGACGATGCTTCCCGAGGGCTTTTCTCTCCCGGAGGGGAGGACAAAGCCCTGGGGAACCGCGCACGCCCTGATCCAGGTCCGGGAGCAGATCGACTGTCCCTTTGCCGTGATCAACGCGGATGACTTCTACGGCAGAGAGGGCTTTCGCCTGATTCATGATTATCTCGTGGAGGAGATGGATGAGACGAAGCCCTATGCGGATATCTGCATGGCGGGCTATATCATCGGAAATACGCTCTCTGACAACGGAAGCGTAAACCGCGGCATCTGCAAAATGGGGGAGGGCTCTTATCTCTCTGAGATTCAGGAGACCTATGACATCAAAAAGGGAGAGGACGGCGTGATCCGGGGCATTGATCTTTCGGGGAAGGAGGTCCTCGTTCCGGAGAAGGCCATCGTATCGATGAATATGTTCGGACTGCCGGAGAAATTCCTGGATACTTTGATCCAAAACTTCCCGGACTGGCTCCGGGAGCACGGGCAGGAGATGAAGTCGGAGTATCTCCTCCCGCAGGAGATCGACAGGCTGATGAGAGAGGGGAAGGCGAGAGTCCGCGTGCTGGAGGACCACGACCGCTGGTTCGGCGTGACCTACGCGGAGGACAAGGCGCTGGTTGAGCGCTCGATCCGGGAGCTGGTAGAGGCCGGAGTATATCCGAGAGCGCTGTATCAGAACTAAGCGGGGGAAGAATCGCCTATGGCGGAGACGAACAGGGAGCGGAGAAAGCAGGAGCTTCGCAGGAGGATGCTGGACTTTGCGGCGCTGGAGGAGAGAGACCGGCAGAAGGAGTCCAGGGATAAGGAGAAGCGGAGGCAGCTGGCCGCAGGGGAGCGGAGGCTTCGCGCGATATGCTTTTTCTTTCTGGGACTTGTCCTTTTCCTTATCCTGCTGCTTTTTCTCCACTTTCTCCTCTACCGCTGCTACCGCCGAAGCTCTGTAAACTGGAGCAGGGATTTCCGGGCGGAGCGCCGGGATACGGACAATAATTATGAGAGCTATCTGCCCTATGGAGAGGGGATGCTCCGGATCACGAGGGATGGAGCGAGCTATCTCGGACTAAAGGGGAAGCAGCATTGGAATCAGGCCTTCGAAATGAATCAGCCCTTTGTCTCGGTAAACGGTGATTTTGCGGCAGTGGCGGAGCAGGGCGGAAATGCCATTTATATCATGGCCAAGTCCGGCCCCACGGGCTCCGCGAAGACGAGCCTTCCGATCACAAAGCTGACGGTCTCCGGGAAGGGAGTGGTCTACGCGGTTTTGGAGGATCGGAACGCAAGCTATATCAGCGTCTTTACGAAGGAGGGGAGAGCTCTCGATATCAGCATCAAGTCCGTATTGAAGGGGGACGGCTATCCTCTGGATCTCTCGGTCTCGCCGGACGGTACGGAGCTCATGGTTTCCTATGTCTTCCTGGAAAACGGCAGCCTGAAAAATAAGATCGTCTTTTATAATCTCTCGGAGGCCGGGAGGGACGCCGGTGCAAGCCGTGTGGTCGGAGGCTTTACGAACGGCCTCGAGGGACATCTTGCGGGGAGGGTTCATTTCTCCGATGCGGGACATGCGGAGGCCTTCCACGACGGCGGCATTCTCTTCTACTCGACAAAGCAGCCGTCCAGTCCGGTGGAGAAGGCCTCGGTGCAGGAGAAATCCACGATCCGGGCGATTGCCTGGGGGGACAGGGCGCTTGCGCTGATCACGGACAGCGGAAGATCCGAGGCTTCCTCCTCCGAATCGGAGAGCAGTGAGGAGAGCACGGATCCCTCTCAGGAGGAGAGCGGCGCTTCGCAGGGAGAGGAAAGCGGCGCGGCGGAGACAGAGGGAAAGACGAAGGAAAAGGAAAAAGAGAAAGAAAAGGAAAAGAAGAAAAAGACGGAGCCCTACCGCCTGAAGGTCTATGATCTCGAGGGCAGGGAGCTTTTGGACCGGGGCGTTTCCCTCGGCGCCGAGGGGCTCTCCATAGACGGGGACAAGGTCTTTCTCTACCATGACACGGCGCTTTTGATCTATGATATCCACGGCAGGCTGCGCTTCCGGGGAGAGCTGGATCTCCCGATCGAGAGCGTGCGCGCGACATCCTCCTTCGGCCCCTTTGGAGGCAGCATTTTGGTGGGGAGCGACGGAATCCTGAAAAGCGTTCGGCTCCGCTGACGGCTTTTCGGGAGAGAGGGAGCGGAGAAAGAGTATGAGAGAGGCGGAGCATTTCGAGCAGATCGGAGAGGGCCTATGAATCAGTATTGTGTCGGTATCGATGTGGGGGGGACCACGGTAAAGTGCGGGATTTTTACCTATAACGGGCTTCTTCTGGATAAGTGGGAGGTGCCCAGCCGAAAGGCGGAGAACGGCCGCTATATCCTCCCGGATGTGGCGGATGAGCTGAAGAAGCATCTCTCGGAGAAGACCATCGAGGAAGAAGATATCGCGGGGATCGGGATCGGCGTGCCGGGGCCGGTCGAGCCAAACGGATATGTGCATATCTGTGTGAATCTGGGCTGGGAGGACCGCTGGCCCGCGAAGGAGCTCAGGGAGCTCATGGGCGGGAGGATTCCCTGCGCCTGCGGGAATGACGCCAATGTGGCGGCGCTCGGGGAGATGTGGCAGGGCGGCGGCAGAGGGCATGAGAATCTGCTCATGGTGACACTCGGAACTGGCGTCGGAGGGGGACTTATCATGAACGGCCGCATCGTGACCGGGGCGCACGGCGCCGGGGGAGAGATCGGCCATATCCATGTGAGAGAGGAAGAAGAGGAGAGCTGCAACTGCGGGGGACGGGGCTGTCTGGAACAGGTCGCGAGTGCGACAGGCATCGTCCATGAGGCCCAGCGGAGGCTTTCCCGCCGGAAGGATCATTCAAAGCTTCGGGTCTACGGGAAGGCGCTCAGCGCGAAGGATGTCTTCGACTGCGCGAAGGAAGGGGACATCATCGCCCGGGAGACGGTGGAGTGCAGCATGCGCTACCTCGGCATCGTCCTCGCCCAGGTCTCGATGATCGCGGACCCCGAGGTCTATGTCATCGGAGGCGGCGTCTCGAAGGCGGGGAATTTCCTGCTCGAGATGCTCAGAAAGTATTACGAGGAGTATACGCCGATTCTGAAGCCCGAGCAGAAGGCGGAGATCATGCTGGCGACGCTCGGAAACGACGCCGGAATCTATGGCTGTGCCCGCCTGATGCTGGAAAACGATTAGAGAATCGGGCTGTGCCCCGCGGCTTTTGTTTGTTTGAACAGACTTCTCCGGCTTCTTTAAAGGAGAAGAGATATTGGGAGAAGGGATATCGCCGGAAAGAGCGGAATGAACGAAAAGGTATATCGGACACTGGAATTTCATAAGATTCTCTCGGCTCTCTCGGAAAGGGCGGACTCCGGGGAGGGAAAGAGGCTTGCGGAGGGACTTCGCCCCGCTTCGGAGTCTTCGGAGATCGAGAGAAGGCTGCAGGAGACGGAGGACGCGCTGGATCGGATCCGGCTCTATGGCCCTTTCCGCTTCTCCGGACTCAGAGAGCTCTCCGCCTCTCTTAAGCGCCTGGAGATCGCGTCCTCTCTCTCGATCCCGGAGCTTTTGCAGTTTTCCGCGCTTTTGGATCTTACGGAAAGGGCGAGGAGCTACGGCAGAGCAGAGGAGAAGGCGGAAGAGAAGGGGGAAGAGAAGAGAAGCGGGGGCAGGGGACATTATACGAGAAATGCCGCAGAGAGAGCGGCGGAGGAGAGGGAGAAGAGGCAGCGGGAGGACAGCCTGATCGGATATTTTCGGGCCCTTTTGCCGCTTTCTCCGGAGAATCGGGAGCTCAAGAGATGCATCCTCTCGGAGGAGCAGATCGCAGATGACGCCAGCGCGGGACTTTCCTCCGTGAGGAGACGGATCCGCTCTTTGGAGGAGCAGATTCATTCTCAGCTTTCCTCCCTCCTTGCGAGCTCGCAGAAGATGCTTCAGGATTCCGTCATTACGATGCGGGACGGAAGATACTGCCTTCCGGTGAAGGCGGAATACAAGAGCTCCTTTCCCGGCATGATCCACGATCAGAGCTCGACCGGCGCGACGCTTTTCATCGAGCCTCAGAGCATCGTGAGGCGGAATAATGAGATCCGTGAGCTGAGGGCAGAGGAGAAGAGGGAGATCGAGAAGCTGCTGGAGAGGCTCTCCGCCTCCTTAAGCCCGCATACGGAGGGGCTTTCGGAGAATATCCGGCTTCTCTCGCATCTCGACTTCGTATTCGCAAAGGCAAAGCTTTCTCTGGGGATGAAGGCCGTGAGGCCGCGCTTTTCCGAAAAGCGCGCTCTCTCCCTCCGGGAGGCAAGACATCCCTTGATCCCGGGGGACAGGGTCGTGCCGATTACGATCCGACTGGGCTCGGACTTCACGATGCTTGTGATCACGGGACCGAATACGGGAGGAAAGACGGTCTGCTTAAAGACGGCAGGGCTTCTCCAGCTTATGGGGCAGGCGGGACTTTTCATCCCGGCGGCGGAGGGCTCGGAGCTCGCGCTTTTCCGGGAGATCTTCGCCGATATCGGAGATGAGCAGAGCATTGAGCAGAGTCTGTCCACCTTTTCCGCCCATATGAGCAATACGGTCCGCATCCTGCGGGAGGCGGATGAGGAGAGCCTCTGTCTCTTCGATGAGCTCGGCGCGGGGACGGATCCCACAGAGGGGGCGGCGCTTGCGATGGCGATCCTCCACACTCTTCATGAGAGAGGGATCCGGAGCATTGCGACGACGCACTACGCGGAGATCAAGGTCTACGCCCTCTCTACGCCCGGCGTGGAAAATGCAGGCTGCGAGTTTGACTTAAACAGTCTGAGCCCTACCTACCGGCTCCTGATCGGTGTGCCGGGAAAATCCAATGCCTTTGCGATTTCCCGGAAGCTCGGACTCCCGGAGGAGATCATCGAAGACGCCGGGAGGCGCCTGGAAGCGGGGGATGTGAAGCTTGAGGATGTGATCGCGAGCCTGGAGGAGAGCCGCATCACCGCAGAGCGGGAGAGGCAGGAGATCGAGCGCTATCGCGAGGAGATCGCGGAGTATAAAAGGAGGGCGAGAGAGTCCTCAAAGGGCGTCGAAAAGGGGCGGGACAAGATCTTAAACCGCGCGAGGGAGGAGGCCGCTTCGATCCTCGCGGAGGCGAAGGAGACGGCGGACTCCATCGTGAAGGAGCTCAGGAAGAGAGAGCAAAGCGGCGGCTCCACGCTGGAAGCGGAGAAGCTCCGCTCCGGACTGAAGCAGGAGCTTCGGGAGCTGCAGGGGGAGCTCGGGAAGACGGAGAGGGCGAGGGGGCCGGCGAGGCCGCTCTCCAAAAATAAGATCAGGATCGGTGACATCGTGCGGGTGCTGCCCCTGAATCTGACGGCGCGGGTCTCCACCCTCCCGGACCGGGATGAGATGCTCTTTGTGACGGCGGGCATCATCCGGACGAAGGTCGCCCTGAAGGATCTGGAGCTTTTGCAGCGGGCCCCGGCCCTGCAGACGGAGTCCGGACAGAGAGGAGGACAGAAATCCTCCGGAGGGATGAGGGTGCAGAAGGCCCTTCGGATCTCTCCGGAGATCAAGCTGATCGGAAAAATGACAGCGGAAGCCATGCCGGAGCTCTCTAAGTATCTGGACGATGCCTGCCTCGCCCATCTCCCGGAGGTCCGCATCGTCCATGGGAGGGGGACGGGTGCCCTTCGGAATATGGTGCACGGCATGCTCCGGAAGGATCCGCATATCGAATCCTTCCGCCTCGGGGAGTACGGGGAGGGCTCGGACGGGGTGACGATCGCCTATTTTAAGAAGTAGGGAGGATCGGAGGCGCGCTTTTTGCGAGAGAGGAGAGAAGCTTGACGGAGAAGCAGAGGATATTGATCGTGGATGATGACAGCTCTATTTCGGAGCTGATCTCTCTCTATCTGGAGAAGGAGTGCTTCGACACCCGCATGGTGGAGGATGGGGAGGAAGCGCTCCGGATCGTTCCCGAGTACCGGCCGGACCTCATCATTTTGGATCTGATGCTGCCCGGCATCGACGGATACGAGGTCTGCAGGAGGCTTCGCATGAGGTCCTCTGTGCCGGTCATCATGCTCTCCGCCAAGGGGGAGACCTTCGACAAGGTTCTGGGGCTTGAGCTCGGGGCGGACGACTATATGATAAAGCCCTTTGACTCCAAGGAGCTGGTGGCCAGGGTGAAGGCAGTGCTTCGGCGCTGCCCGAAGAAAAGAGGAGACGCCGCTCTCCCTGGGGAGAGCGCGGAGACCGTCCGAAGGGCGGAGCCGGAGGGAGGGCTTCGGAGCGGAAATTATATCGAGTACCCCGAGCTCATTATCAATCAGAGCAATTATTCCGTATTCTACCGGGGGAAGCCGGTGGAGATGCCCCCGAAGGAACTGGAGCTCCTCTACTTTCTCGCGAGCTCTCCGAACCAGGTCTTTACGAGGGAACAGCTTCTGGACCATATCTGGGGCTATGAGTTCGCCGGGGATTCCCGCACGGTGGATGTCCACATCAAGCGCCTCCGGGAGAAGATCTCCGGAAACGGGGCCTGGGAGATCGCGACGGTCTGGGGGATCGGCTACAAATTCAGGACAGCGCAGGCATGAAGAGATCCTTCTACCTCAAATTTCTGCTCACTTATCTGGTCTTCGGGCTTCTGAGCTTCCTGATCAGCGCGCTCGCGGCCTCCCCGATGACGAAGCGCTATCTCTTCCGGGAGCAGGCGAACAATCTCTACTCGGAGGCGACGCTGATCGCGACCGCCTATTCGGATCAGAACAAGGCGGGGCTCTCCGAGGAGCTCATCAATGAGCAGATGAGGGCGGTCGCGGCCTTTCTCCGGGTGGACATCTGGCTTGTGGACAGGAAGGGACGGATCATCTCAGACTCTGACTCGGAGAAGCGGAAAGATCAGCAGATTCCGGATTTCGATGAGGCGATCCCCGGAGGGAGGCGCTGGACCATCGGGAACTACCGCGGGATGTTTTCCGAGGAGGTGCTCAGTGTGGCGGCCCCGATCACGAGGGAATATTTCACCGGAGGCTATGTGCTCATCCACCTTCCCTCCCGAGAGCTTCGGCGCTCGGAATCGGAGATTCTCGCGATCATCTACCGGACCAGTCTGATTCTCTTTCTGCTCTCTCTCCTCATCCTCCTCGTCTTTTACTTCATCGTATTCCGCCCGCTCCGCTCCATCACCACGGGAGCCATGAAATACGCCGCGGGGGATTACGCCTATCGGATCGAGGTGAAGTCCCGGGACGAGATGGGATACCTCGCGGAGACACTGAACTTTATGTCGGAGGAGATCGGGAAGGCGGATGAGTACCAGAGGCAGTTTATCGCCAATGTGAGCCATGACTTCCGCTCTCCGCTCACCTCCATCAAGGGCTATCTGGAGGCGATTCTCGACGGGACCATCCCGCCGGAGATGGAGCGGAAATATCTGCAGCGCCTGATCGTGGAGACGGAGAGACTGGAGAAGCTCACAGGCTCCCTCCTCTCTCTGAATTCCGTGGAGCAGAAGGGCTTTCTGATCCGGAGCAGCTTCGATGTCAATCAGGTCATAAAGTCGGTCTGCGAGAGCTTTGAGATGAGCTGTCAGAAGAAGAGGATCACCTTCGAGCTCACCTTCTCGGAGAAGCGGGAGCCGGTCTATGCGGATCACGCCAGGATACAGCAGGTGCTCTATAATCTGATCGACAACGCGCTGAAGTTCTCCGGGGAGAACTCCGTGATCGGGATTCGGAGCGGGCTTCGGGGCACAAAGGTCTTCGTCTCCGTGAAGGACAGCGGGATCGGGATTCCGAAGAAGGATCTGACGAAGATCTGGGATCGTTTTTATAAGACAGATCTCTCCCGGGGAAGGGACAAGCAGGGCACGGGGCTCGGACTTTCCATCGTAAAGTCCATCATTCACGCGCACGGCGAGAATATCGACTGTGTCTCTACGGAGGGAGTCGGGACGGAATTCACCTTCACGCTGACGGCGGCGGACCATGAGGACGGAGAATCATGAAAGAGAAAGACTTCATCAGGGAGAAAATCGTGGGTCGGAGAGCAGGGCGGGGAAAGCGCCTTCTCCGCCTTCTCATGCTCCTTTGCTCGGCCCTTCTGTTCGGCTTTGTCGCGGCCCTGGCCTTTGCGCTCTCGGAGCCCCGCCTCGCAAAGCTCTTTCGAACGGAGACTCCGGAGTCCGTAGAGCTGCAGTCGGAGGAGTCGAGTGAGGAGAGCAGGGAGGAGTCGAGCGAGGAGAGCAGGGAGGAGACGGAATCGGAGGCTCTGGAGAAAAGGATACGCACGGAGATCGAAAGCTATGATTTCCCGGTCTCCGCCTATGAGAGGATGATTTCCAATCTGAAAAAAGTCTCCTCAGATGCCGAGAAATCCCTGGCGGAGGTCCGTAGGCGGGAGAGCGGGACGGATTTCCTCGGGGAGAGCATGGATTCGGAGAACAGCTGGGCCGGCATCATCCTCGCAAAGACCGGGGATGAGCTCCTGGTCCTCTGCCCGATCGACGCGGTGCGGGAGGGAGGAGATCTGAGCATCTCCGTGCTCCGGGAGGAGGGGCATGAGGCCTCCGTAAAGGCGAGGGACAGGACAGATCGGCTCGCGATCCTCTCCGTTCC
>ERZ773065.689-NODE-689-length-18102-cov-4.730094_pt1 | contig 18102 bp, 13 predicted proteins | sample MGYA00580623_ERZ773065 | MGnify/ENA primary metagenome ERZ773065 (study PRJEB29015, sample SAMEA2738017) | human oral metagenome | biome: human oral; feature: human-associated habitat; material: dental | place: China | collected 2047 ... | reverse complement strand
CCGAAGGCACTCGCCTCGAAGCCGCACTGACCGCCATGTCCGCGCCCTTCACCCGCACGCCGCTCGCATCTGATGCCACCGCTGATAAGACGGGGAAAGCTACCCTATCCCTCCCCATCCCCGCGCAGCTCGAGCCTGGGATGTACACCCTCTCAGTTGGGCGCCCCGGTGAAGAACACGAGGCTTTCGCCCTCGTCACCATCACCGCTCGCCCCTCAAGCCCGCAACAGCCCGGCCCTGAGGCACCCACACCCCCGCAACAGCCAGGCAATCCCCTCCTCCCCACCCCCGAGGAAGGTCCCTCTCCTGAAGGGATCATCACCACAAAGGACAAGGTCGAAATCGACCACGGACACCTCGACCTTCTCACCGCGATCGTCAAAGACCACGCCCTATACCTCGTGGTGAAAGACGATTCGACGGGTAGGCCCATCCTGCGTGACCCCGCAGATGTCACCCTGCGAGTTCGAGGCAATGCGTTGAGGAACTTCGACAAGCAGATCGCCCCGGGCCTTCCCGAACAGGGCTACCTTCTCGACGCCGGAGGTCTGAACCAGCAGGAGATCCTGTTCCCCGGATGGGACACGAACGGGGTTCGCCCCGACTACGGGGAGGTCGACTTCGAGATCGTGTCAATGAGCGCCCCCGAAGGCGCGAAAGCCTACATGTTCAACACGAAGACCTTCGGCGGAGCCGAACCCGCCTTCACGAATGGTGAACTCGAGATCACGCCCGGCGCAATCATCCACCAGTCCCGCCCCGCCCACGTGCACACGAATTGGCTGTTCTCCGCTCCGGGCGAATACACGATGACGGTCCGGGCCACGGCCTCGCCACTTCTTGCCATCGGCTCTGGCCCCTTGAAATCTCGGACAGCGACCTACACCTGGAAGGTCGACGAGGCCGAAGCGGCACCCGCTCCGCCCACGACCTCACCCTCCCCTGCGCCCGCGCCCTCTCCTGCGCCCGCGCCCTCTCCTGCGCCCGCACAGGACACGAGGGAACACTCCTCCCCCTCTCCCACTCCTTCACAAGCCTCCGCTCCTGGGGCCAAGAGCGCGACATCGACCCAGCGTTCGAGCGGCTCTGCCCTCCCCAAGGCGAAGTGCTTCCCGAAGAGTCAGGGCGGTTCGGGGGCCGACACCCTCATTGCGCAGATCAAGGACGATAGGACTTCCCCAGGAGAGTGGGTCGATCCCACAACCTTGAACTTCTCCATCGGAGAGGCAGGGAAGGTCACCACCCCGATGGACATCGGAGGGATTGCGAAGGGCACCACCGCCTGGATGATCTCCATGTCCCAGGTCAAGGGTGTTCCCTGGATCGGCGTCAACACTCAGCATCCGAGCCTGCAAGAGAAGACCCAAGGGGCGACAAGCTTCGCATTGACCTCCTTCTCAGGCCCGGGCAGGGTTGAGGTCTTCGAGTTCGGCCCTCCCCCCATCTCCTCAGTCGGCGAGATCTGGTTCTCCGGCTCTGAAGGCTCCGCGCAAGGATCCCATTCGGTCGATCCGAATACCCACGTCCACCCGAACTGGATCTTCACAGAACCCGGGCACTACACACTCGGAATCACCATGACAACTCAAGCGAAGGACGGATCCGAGTTGAAGGGTTCAACGACTCTGAGTATCGACGTCGGAACTGAAGGCGGCGTCAACGACGGACACTTCGACCTCGGGCCGAGCATCGGAGCGGCAGGTTCCACAACCGTGTGGGTCGACGCGAACGGCAACCCCTGCACCCCCGACGCGAACGACCTCGCAGCCGCAGGACTGGCGAAGACCGGGGCTGCGGGCATTGGAGAGCTCGAAACAGCCGCTGCTGCCCTTGCCTTCCTCGGAGCACTGCTCCTCGTGCTCAAGCGACGCGGCTCACTCCGCCTCAGGCGGCAAAGGGCCTGAGACGCACTCAAAGGGTGGGGCTGTTTCTCCTCAAGAGAAGCAGCCCCACCCTCAGTTTGTATTCGCCGAAATGCACCATCCGCGTCATCGAGGTCTCTATTGAGAGGAGTCCAGATGGTGAAGGAGGCGCTCAATCAGGTCGGGCAAATCCATTTCAGCCGTCCTCCACAAGATCTGCGGATCGATCTCGTGATAGCCATGGGCCATTCGGTTGCGCATGCCCCGCACGAGGGGGAAAGGCAGATCGGAGTTGTTCTGAGTGAAACCTTCCGGGAAGTCCTCAATGATTGCCTGCAATCTGATCACCGCGTGGCTCGCCGCAAGCTGGAGAACACCCGCCTCACTCGTAGAGGCAACAAAAGCGCCGTGTCCGCGCTCGACAATCCACTCGACCTGCGCTTTCAATTCATTGAGCGCTGCAATGAGCTCTTCAACGCTAACGGATTCGCGCGTCATACCAGTAGCACCGCCTGACGACGAGCATGGTCGGCGGCGTAGCCGCTCGCCCGGAAGGACATGATGTCGACAGGTCTTCCGAACAACTCCGAGAGTTCAGCCTCAGCGGCCACAACGTCAAGGAGCGATGTCCCCTCCCCGAACTCGACCAGAAGATCGATGTCCGACTCCTTGGTCGCCTTGCCCGTGACTTGAGAACCGAAGACGGCGATTTTTCCCGTCCCGTGGTGTGCACGGACGATGGCGCGAACCTCATCGGCACGCGACATGATCTCCCCCATCACCACAGGAGGGGTGAGATGCGTGCTCGTGCTCATATGGCCAGCCTATCTTCTCGCCCAGTTCATGTCAGTCCTTGTGACGCGCCGAGGCCCAGCGCCAGGCGATGGCCCGGATGGCGCTGAGGCTCATAGCACCTCGGGCGACGAAAAGCCTGAGACGCACTCAAGGGTGGGGCTGTTTCTCCTCAAGAGAAGCAGCCTCACCCCTGCGTTTGTCCGACGGACGCCCACTGACTCAGCAGGAGACGCCGATCATGACGGGCTCACTTCGCGCTCGCGAGCAGAGCCTCCTCGGCCTCCTTCGTCCACAAGCCGTCATTGAGCTTGGCCGCAACCTCGGGGAACTTCTCGGCGAGCTCGGAAACGGGAGTCAAGCCAAGATCGTGGAGCATCGGGAAGACCATGATCTTCCCGCCCGAGGTGCGCTTGATGACCGAGCCAATGGCATCGCCGAAGCCCGCCATCCCCGTCACCGCCCACAAGGAGATCGTCGTGTCGATAATCCCCTCCTCGATCTTCTTCAAGACCGTGCGCATATCGGACACATCCGAACCGGAAGTGCCGAGCATGAAGATCTTGCGCTCAATAATCCCCTGCAGATCGAAATCGCCGAAAGTCCCGGCGGGGATGCCTGCGAAAGCGTTAAGAATCGCCCCCTCGGCGCACATATCGACCGCCTGGGAGACGAGGGGCGGGACCGGCACGAGGCAGGTGACGTAGGTGTAGCCATACTCGAGGGGCTGAGTCGAAGTATTGAGGATCTCGAGGGGCACCCCGTTCTTCTCAGCGCTCGGGCCGACAACCTTCTTGAGGTTCTCCAAACGCTCATCCGACAAGTCAGTGCCCACGACACTCAGGCCCTTCACTCCCGAGGCGACGGCACGCATCGTGTGCATGACGCCCATCGGACCGGCAGCGCCAATGAAGGCGCACGTGTCGTTCTCACGCAGCTCGCCGTTCGCAGGGATCCACGCGTACCCCTCGGCCGGGTCCGAGCCGGTCGTGCCGCAAAAACGAGTGAAATCGTAGTGGACTCGACCGATGTCCAAGCTGAGCTTACGGCCGATCCTCTCTCCAGAAAGGACTGTGCACATCACGCCGCGAGTCCCCAGGAGCAGCGCGGCTTTCTCGATCCCCTCCGGGTCGGCGCCGAAGAAGACGATGTCGTCAAAAGACTCGCCCTCGAGAGAATCGAGTTCGCCGACCTCGACGCGCACGATCTCAGCGGGAGTGTGTTCGGCGGTCAGGGAGTCGATTGTCCCCTCGCCCACGACGAGGAGGCGGCCACCATCAGCGATGTGGTTGCGCTCGGCCCAGGCATAGGAGCCTTCGACCGTCGCCCAGGGTTCGATGAGGCCCACGGCCGCGGCGGAGGGGCCCTCCGAGACGTGGATGAGGAACTCCTCCCCATCGGGTGAAACGACGCAGCGTTCATCAACGACGACGTACTCTTCGAGGGCTCCATCGAAGTTGTAGCCGAAGGCAGCATTCGACTTCGCGGTGCGCAGATGCTTCCAATCAGCCTGGACGAGGAGGCGGTCGCCGACGGCGAAATGCGTGACCTTCTCGCCGACTTCAACGACGCGGACGACGGGCTCGTGACCGGGGGTCGTCGGCTCTGTTCCGGGCCGGTAGCTCGGGATCTCCTTGAGGGCCTCCACGTCGATGCCGCTGATGACCTCAGACTTGCGGGGGTGGGTGTTGAACTGGTGGAGCAGCTTCGTATCGGAGAAGCAGATGCCGCATGCCTCAACCTTGAGCATCATCTGGTGCGGGCCAACAGGATCGATCACCTTGTGATCGTTGACGATGAACTCGTCGGGTCCGACGATCTGGATCGCGCACTGGGTCTTCGGGTACTCAGTCATGGTGTGTTTCCTTTGCTTCGGTTGTTCTGCGGCGAGCCCTGGCTCTCCCGGTCTGCACAAGGCGTGGGGTGGAAGTGACGCCCGCTCGCCAATTCACACGGCGATTGCATTCGAAGCCCAGCCGGGCCCAGACGCACCCACGCGTTCTCATGAGGATTCAGTTCATCATCACCTGGCCGCCCGTTACGGGCAGAGCCTGGCCGGTCTCATACGCCTGTTCGACGATGTAGTAGATCGCGCGCAGCACATCAATGCCCGAAGCTCCGCGGCGCATCGGGACCTTCGCCTCGTAGAACTCCTTAACATCCGCGACCGTCTTCGCACCGGGAACCTTGCCGGACTTGAGGTATTGAACGAAGAGTCCACGCTCCGGGTCGGACCACAGCGGCCCGTCGTAGAAGTTACCCGGGCAGATGGCGTTGACCTTCACCCCATGTTCAACGAGCTCGAGGGCGAAGGATTGGACGAGTCCAATGCCGCCGAACTTCGAACCCGCGTACGCCGCGTTCTTATTCGAGCCGACGAGCCCGGACTTCGAGTTGATCTGAATGATGTCGGTCAACCAGGCGCCCGAGGTGGCATGCTGACGACTCAGCACACCACCAAGATGCTTCGTCACGAGGAAGAAGGCAACGTAGTTGATGTCCGTGGACAGACGGAAAGCGGAAGCATCCTGTTCGAGAACGGAGCCTGCGCGAACGATGCCCGCATTCGACACGACGAGGTCGATGCCTCCGGTGATTCTTTCGATCTCTTCACTCATCGCGGCGACGGACTCCTCGTCGGCGACATTCACTGTGATCGGGTGGGTCGTCTCGCTTCCCAGTTCCTTCGACTTCGCGAGCGCGCCCTCGGCGTTGAGGTCCGCGATGTAGACGAAACAGCCTTGATCGACGAGGCCTTTAGCGATTTCGGCTCCGAAACCTTGGGCTCCGCCGGTGACGAGGGCGACGCGCCCGGAGATTTCACGCTCGCCCCGCTTCGTGGCGATCACCTCGTAGGTCTCCTCACCCGTGGAGACGACGACGGGCAATTCGACGTCCTTGAGAGTCTTAGCGTCGACGCTGAGAAGATCAGCGTCGAGTTCAAGCGTCGCGGGCTGATCGGTCTGGCGCACAATCACCGGGCGGGAAAGGGCGTTAAGGAAGAGGCCCCGAAGGAGCGGTGCGTTGGTCATTGTCGTGTCCTTTGTCATGTCGACGTGGTCTTCGGCGTCTGAGTTTTCACAGGAGAGCAGCGGTTTTCGCAATCTCAGCAGGATCGGCACCATCGGCGATGGCCCGCCCCAGTGGGGCGTAGGCCGCGATCCGGGCGGCGAGCCCCTCTGGGCTGAGACGCCTCTTCCCGAGCAGATGGAAGTCCGGGGAGATATTCATCAGGGCCTCGTGTGCGACGAGCGCCCAGGTCGCATCGTTGAGCTCGCGGAACTGGGGTTGGCGCAGTTCAGGACAGTTGAAACTCTGACGGGGCTGATTGATGTCAACTCCAGAGATTTCAAGCATCCCGTGCGCGGCGGCGAGTTCGTGGACTCGTTTGAGCTGTTCGGGTGTGTTGCGCGGCGGCATGTAGGTGACGGCGCGCAGCCCTTTAGCTTCCATGGCGTCGAAAAGTTCGTCGAGGAATTCGTCTTCGAACTTCTCGGCCTTCTTATCTCCCGTCGGAGATGCCAAGACGTCTCCGAGGTAGGCGTAGGTCGCGATCGCACCAATAGAGTCGGCGAAAGCAACGACCTCTTCGGCACTCGGGAGTTCATCGCTCGGCTGAATGTAGATGCGCTCAAGGTACTCGGCTTTCAAGACTCCGAGGAGGTCGTACATGAGGTGCGGGTTCTCTTCGGAGCTGAGGGCTTGCTCAAGGGAGGGGGGAATTGCAATCCCCATGGGTTTTAGGCCCTCGAGGAGCTGTGGTCCTTTACCGAAGCCTTTGATGAGGGCACTCGCCATGGCGGCGAGCAGGTGACGTTCGGTAATACCCCCACCATTCGCGTACTGCGAGATGGCGAGCATGTCCTTGTCGGGGTCGAAGGGAGCCAGGCCCAGGTTGATGAGGATCTCGTTTGCGGCCTCGGCCATTTTCAGGGTGCGTTCGAGGCGGGCGGCACGCTTCGGGGCGAGCCATGCTCCGACTTCTTCGCGGGCTTTCGCCGGAACACCCTGAACCGTCATATAGGCAATCCCCATGGAGTCGGGGTTGTTGAGCTTACGCGTCGACAAAGGGCCCTCGGAGTCGAAGACTGCGCGAATCTCGAAGCCGGTGACCGAGCCCATCGAAAGGGCTCGGCATGCGGCCGTCATCTCGGGGGCGGCGGCAATGGAGTCATGGTCGACGGAGCCGACGACCCTCAGTCCGGCACGGCGGGCGTTCAATGCCGCGGCGGTCGGCGTGTAGGGGCTGAAGGAGTAGCAGGTGTGAATGTGGTTGTTCGACTCGGCAACCCATTCGGGGAATGACTCACTCTCAATGACTTGCCCAAGGGCGTCGAGTCGTTCCTGCTGGCTCAGACTCGGATCGTTCGTGGCGTCCATCGGTTCCTCGCATCGCTGGGACAAGGGTGTAGGAAAAGGGGGAAGCGGTGGTGACCGCTTGAGGATCGGGCGTCTTTGCCCTTTCGTGAGTCGGCTCTGCATTCGCTCTGATGGAGCCGAAAATCGTGCGTTTCAGGACGAGGCGTTCAAGGCGCGCGTCGTGCGCGAGACGAGGACGGGGCCCGGTGGGTCGGGGTGGATGCCCGGCCCACCGGGTGCGCCTCACAGGCCGAGGCGGTTGCGACGAGCGATCTCGCCCTCGGTCTGGTTGCTCGTGGGCGTGTGGCCCGGGAGCGGGACGATGCGCTCGTGGATCGCATCGATGATCCACTCGACCTGCGGGAAGAAGTAGGACTCCAACTCGGGGCCGGGGGTGATGCCATTACGCGATCCGACGACCGCGATCGGCGCGTCAAGCGCATCGAAGGCGAGGGTCTGCACATTCGCGGCAACGGTGTTGAGGAAGTTGCCACGCTCGACCGCATCCGAGGTGAGGAGCAGGCGACCGGTCTTCTTCACCGAGGCAATGAGCTTGTCGTAGTTGAGAGGTGCGACGAAGCGAAGGTCGATCACCTCGGCGCTCATGCCGTACTTCTCCTGGAGGACCTCGGCGGCTTCGAGGGCGCGGTACATTGTGGCGCCGTAGCCCGCGATCGTGATGTCGCTGCCTTCGCGGCGGATCGCCGGTTCGCCCTCGGGCGTCTCGTAGTAGCCCTCGGGAACACCGCCGGGTTCGAATTCTTCGCCCTTGTCGTAGAGGAGCTGGGATTCGAAGAAGACCACCGGGTCGGTGCCGCGCAGGGCGAGGTTGAGCATGCCCTTCGCGTCCGTCGGGGTCGTCGGGAAGTAGACCTTCAGGCCCGGGATGTGGGCGGTGAGGGCCGACCAGTCCTGAGAGTGCTGGGCGCCGTACTTATTGCCGACGGAGACGCGCAAGACGAGGGGCATCTTGAGCAGGCCTGCGGACATGGACTGCCACTTGGCCATCTGGTTGAAGACCTCGTCGCCGCTTCGGCCCAGGAAGTCGCAGTACATGAGTTCGACGACCGCACGCCCGCCGGCCATTGCGTAGCCAACACCGGCACCTACGATCGAAGCCTCGGCGATCGGCGAGTTGAAGAGGCGACGGTACGGGAGGGCCTCGGTGAGGCCACGGTACACGGCGAAGGCGCCACCCCAGTCGCGGTTCTCCTCGCCCCAGGCCGCCATCGTCGGGTCCTCCTTGAAGCGGTGGAGCATCGCTTCGAAAAGGCCGTCGCGGAACTGGTACATCTTCATCTTCGAGACGGGCTTGCCGTTCTCGTCCTTCGCGGTGCGAACCTTGCGGGCGATCGCGGCGACACGCGGGTTGGCCTCGAGGTCGATCTCCGCTTCGCCCTCTTCCATCTTCTCCGTGGGGGTGTTGGAGAACATGACGGTGTCAATGTAGCCGTCGGCGATGCGCGGGCAGTTGTCCTCGTCGATTGCGAGCTGCAACACCTTCGTGAGCTTCTCGGTCAGGCCCTCGGTGTAGGCGTCGATGTCGTCTTGAGTGGTGAGGCCATTGGAGATGAGGAGCTGGGAGTATTCCTTGATGCAGTCGACGTTCTCCCACAGTTCGACCTCGTCCTTCGTGCGGTACGAGGACGCGTCCGAGGGCGAGTGTCCGGAGAAGCGGTAGGTGATCGTGTCCATGAGGACGGGGCCGCGTCCCTGCTCGAGGATCGTCTTCTTACGGGACACGGCGTCCGCGACGGCGAGGGGGTTGATGCCGTCGACACGCTCGGCGTGCATGGCTTCGGGGTTGAGGGCTGCTCCCACGCGGGCGAGGACGTCATAGCCCATGGTTTCGCCGTAGGTCTGGCCGCCCATGCCGTAGAAGTTGTTGAAGAAGTTGAACAGGATCGGCGGGTAGCCGCCGTCCTCTTCACGCCACAGGGTGCGGAACTGGTCCATGGACGCGAAGTTCATGGCCTCCCAGACGGGGCCGCAGGCGAGGGCCGCGTCGCCGACATTGGACACGACGATGCCGGGCTTGCGGTTGATGCGCTTGAAGAGGGCCGCGCCATTGGCCACCGGGGCCGAACCGCCGACGATGGCGTTGTTCGGGTACGAGCCGAAGGGCAGGAAGAAGGTGTGCATGGAGCCGCCCAGGCCGCGGTTGAAGCCGGACTTGCGGGCGAAGATCTCAGCGAGGGCGCCGAAGAGGATGAAGTTCTCCGTCAGTTCAGTCGTGTTCGCGTAGTTGATCTTCTCCGCGAAGGACAGGGTTTCGCCGCCGAGGAAGCTCTTCATGATCTTTTCGAGCTGATCTGCGGGGATCTGGCGCATCGCGGAGTAGCACTTCGCGAGGATCTCACCGTGCGAACGGTGCGAACCGAAAACGAAGTCCTCTGGGGCGAGAACCGTGGCCTGGCCGACATAGGCGGATTCCTGGCCGATGCCCAGGTGGGCGGGGCCCTTGTGGTTGTAGGCGATGCCCTGCCATTCGCCGGTCTTCTTAATGGAGTCAAGCATGGATTCGAAGGTGCGCACGACGATCATGTCGTGGAGCATGTTCACCATGCCCTCGGCGCCGTGGCGCTCGAGCTCCGTGTTGAGGTCGAAAACGTACTGGTTGATGGGGACCTCGGGGAACTCGACCCGCCCGGCCGCCCGCACCTTCGCGGGATCAATGATGAGTGACTTAGTCATTGTCTTGTTTCTTTCGTGAGGAAGGATCAGAGATTCAGAGTTTGACGGCCCAGACGGCTTCGCGAATGACTTCGGAGACGGTCGGGTGGGGGAAGACGACTTGACGGAGGTCTTCGACGGTGAGTTCCATTTCGAGGACGGCCTGAGCTCCCCAGATCATTTCTGCGGCGTAGGCGCCCAGGACGTGGATGCCGAGGATCTGGTGGGTCTTCGGGTCGACGAGGATCTTCGCTTCTCCGGTGGCTTTGAAACCGTTCTCCGCGATGAAGCGCCCCGACATTTGGGCGGGCACCTTCGCGACGAGGACGTCTCGGCCTTCGCGTTTGGCAGCCGATTCGGTCAGGCCCACGCCTGCGGCCTCGGGGATTGAGAAGACCGCCCAGGGCACGGTGTTCCAGCGCATGACCTCGCCTCGTTTGGAAGCTTGGGGGTCGAGGATGTTCGCTGCCGCGATCTCGCCCATGCGGTAGGCGGCGTGGGCGAGGAGGGAGCGTCCGGTGACGTCGCCAATGGCCCAGACGTTCGGCAGATTCGTGCGCATGCAGTCGTCGACGACGATGCCGCGGTTGATTTCGAGTCCGGCTTCTTCACCTCCCCAGCCCTGGGTTGCGCTGCGGCGCCCGACGGCCATGAGGATGACATCCGCTTCGAGGCTCTTCTTCTCCTCGCCCTTCGAATAGTGGATGGTCGCGCCCTCGAGGGATTCGACGCGGCAGCCGAGTTCGAAGGTGATGTCCTTCATCGCTGCGCGCATCCTGGCGGTCATGTCATCATCCATGAAGGGCAGGATCTCGGGGGTCATCTCAATGACGGTGACCTCGGAGCCGAGGGTCGAGTACAAGGATGCGAATTCAACGCCGATGACTCCGCCGCCGATGACGGCAAGGCGCTTGGGCACCTCAGGCAGGGAGAGGATGCCCGTGGAATCGACGACCACCGGGTTGTCTTTCACTCCGGGGATCGGGGGGACGGCGGGCACAGAACCCGTCGCGATGATGACGTGTTCTGCGGTGTATTGAACACCGTTGACGCTGACTTTGCCGGGAGCGTCGAAGTGTCCGCGCCCTTCAACGACGGTGACACCGGCGCGTTTCTCGGTGGCTGCAACTCCCGACACGAGGCCCTTGACGACTGTGTTCTTCCAGTCCTGCAGGCGTTCCCAGTCGAGGGCGAGGCCTTCCACATTGACGCCGAAGGTTGTGGCCTCCTTGGCGTGGAGGTAGTTCTTCGCACCGGCGAGCAGGGTCTTGGTCGGGATGCAGCCAACGTTTAGGCAGGTGCCACCGAGGTACTGCTCTTCGATGAGCACGACCTTCTTTCCGGCGTGTCCGAGTCGTTCGGCTGCGAGGTAGCCGCCGGGGCCTGCTCCTAGAACGATGACGTCGAAGTTCGTCTCAGTCATGACTCAGTTTTCTCCTTTAAATGAGCTTCAGGCGAGAACCGTGACGTCGATGTTTTCGATCGCCCGGACGAGGTCTTTGAGGAAGCGGGCGCCGTCTGCGCCGTCGATGACCTGGTGGTCGATCGTGAGGGAGAGGCCCAGACGCTGCTCGACTCCGATTTCGCCTTCGGCGGTGACGACGGGGCGGGGCGTGATGGCGGCGACGCCAAGGATGGCGGTCTGCGGGCGGTTGATCACGGGGGTGAAGGACTCGATTCCGAAGGAGCCGATGTTCGTCACGGTGAAGGTGCCTCCGGACAGGTAGTCGGGGGCGATGGTGCCTTCAATGGCTTCGGAGGCGAGACGTTTGGCTTCAGCGGAGAACTGCTTGAGGGAGAGGGCTTGCGCGGAGCGGATGACCGGGACGAGGAGTCCTCGCGGGGTGTCGGCCGCGAAGGCGAGGTGGACCTGTTCGAAGAGGGTGAAGTCCAGGCCTTCGAGGGTCGCGTTGAAGGCGGGGTACTTCGGCAAGGTTTTGACGACCGCGTAGCAGACGAGGTCGTTGAGGGTGATCTTGCCAAGGCCCAGGGACTCCTCGGCGTTCTTGAGTTTCTTGCGCAGCGCGAGAAGACCTTGGGCGTTCGCGGAGGTGTTGAGGGTGAGCTGGGCGCTTTCTTGCAAGGAGGCCATCATCCGCTGGGCAACGACCTTGCGCACACCCTTGAGCTTTTCCGTGGTGGATGCGCCCGGGAAGTCCGCGCTCGTCGCTGCGAGAGGGGCCGGGACCTGGGGCGCGGGCTTGAGGAGGTCGGCGGTGGTGACTCGTCCACCAAGGCCAGTCCCGCTTACTGCGGTGCCACCGAGTTGGGTGGCGGCGGAGGTGTAGGCGGGGCCCTGGGCGATGACGGCCTGGACATCGCGTTCGATGACGCGCCCGTGGGGGCCTGAACCCTCGGCGATGGAGGAGGTGTCGATGCCTTTGGAACCTGCGAGGGCGCGTGCTCTGGGGGAGACGGCGCCGTTGGCGGCTGTGGTGGCGAAGGAGGGGGCGGGAGCCGCGGGGGCTTCGGTCTCTGGGGAGTCTTGGGGGGCGGGGGCTTCTTCGGCAGCGGAATCGGAGGGCACGAGGGCGGAGATGTCTTCACCGGCTTCACCGAGGATGATGAGTGGGTCCTTGACGGGGACTTCGTCGCCTTCGGCCCACAGGAGCTTCAAGACGGTTCCAGCGTCGGTGCTGGGAACCTCCATGGTGGATTTGTCGGTTTCGATCGAGCACAGCGTCTGATCGACGGCGACCGTGTCACCTTCGGAGACGAGCCATTCGACGATAATGCATGACTCTACAGAGTTGCCCAGCTGGGGCATCACCACGATGGTGGCCATGTGTTTCCTCCTAGACGATGCGCAATTGCGTGCGCTCGCTCAGTTCCTTTTGTGGTTCTTCAGTAAGGGCGTCGTCGGTGATGATTCCGCTGACGTCCTCGACTCCCATGAAGCTGACGAAGCCGGCTCGTCCGTATTTCGACGAGTCGCTCAGCAGCCAGGTTTCCTCGGTCCTTTTGCTCATGAGGGCACCGATGTGGCCGCCCTCGACGAGCTGGGTCGTCAAACCCCGTTCAACGGAGAAACCATCGGTGCCGAGGAAGACGAGGCGTGCGTTGAAATCCGTGATGGACTTTTCTGCGACCGGCCCAACGAGGGATTCGGTTTCAGGGTGGAAGCGCCCGCCCGTAAGGGTCACGGTGATGTGAGGGTTCGGGCGAGCGTTTTGAAAGACAAGGAGAGAGTTCGTCACGACCTGGATCCCACGTTTGCCGGTGAGGTACTTGACCACGAGGGAGCAGGTCGTCCCCGCTTCGATCATGATGCGGTCGTCGTCACGGATCATGGCAGCGGCGGCGCGCGCAATCCGTTCTTTCTCCTTAATACGGTCGTTCTGGCGCAGGTGGATATTACGGTAGGCGGTCGGCCTGGCTCCTCCGTGCGTGCGAACGAGGTAGCCCTCGTCTTCGAGTTCTTTCAAGGTGGTGCGGATGGTGACGAGAGAGACGCCAAGATCCTCGGCGAGGGCACTGACGCTGACCTCGCCGTTCATGGCGAGGCGATCGAGGATGTAGCTCGTTCGCTCTGGACGCCCCACACCCATCACCTCTTCGTGAACCTTCGAGAAACTATCGCTTTGCTTCCGCTACAGCGATTTTAGCTAAGAAATCGAAAGTGCACAAGCGCACATTCACCTCAAATCCACCTGCGCGAAGTGAATGATGAAGAACCCGCACCACATCATTCTTTCGGCTCTATTGCAGGGTTTTCTCAGGAACAAGAGCACCCCCTCCGGAGGTGAAACCTATCCGAAGGGGGTGATCCTGAAAAAGAAAAGTAAGCGAAAGTCTCTTCTTCCCCATAATGAGTGAGAAGCAGGTCGACAGAGCTCACTGTCCAGGCATACGAACTCCCACTGTGAGCAGCAGATTGCCGTAGAGACGCTGCTCACCGGTGGCAACGATGATGCCGACATCCTCGCTGCGGGCAGCGTCATAGAAATCAAAACGGGACAGTTCAGCGAACTCGGTGTCGGGCAGCTGGGCCTTGAACTCCTCATGGATCGGGATCTCCACCTGGGGAGTATCGGGAGCCGGAACCATGATCTCGGCCTTCTCGATCGGGCACACCTGTTTCAGAACTTCGAGAATCTGGACGACATCAAGCATGCCGGGGGCGAAGTTTAAAGAAACGAGTTCACAGCGCGGGGAGACCCCGGTCGTATGGGGATAGTTCGCGTCCGCGAGTAGGATCTTCGAACCGTGTCCGGCTGCGGCGAGTGCGCGCAGCAGCTGGGGATGGGTCATTGCGCCGTAGATCATGGCAGGCCTTTCTTCTGGGGGATTTCTTCTACAATGACGGGTCTTAGAGAGTTGAACTCGCCCGGATCACGAGTTCTGGGTCAATGGTGACATCCTCGGCCTTGCCGCCCTCCATGAGTGAACGCACAAGGCGTACCCCGGTGCGCCCCAAGCGGTCGAAGGGCTGACGGATCGTCGTCAGGGGCGGCGTATAGCAGTCGGCGCCATCAACATCATCGAAGCCGACGACGCGCACATCCTCGGGGACTTTGGCACCGCGCTCATGAATGAGGCGCATCGCTCCCAAAGCGAGTTGATCGTTGGCGCATTGAAGCGCTTGAGGCAGATGCGAAAGGGAACGCATCGCGTCATAGCCATCGTGGGAGTTCCACGAGAAGGACTCGATCACCTGCCCCTCCACGCCCGCCTCTTCGCAGGCCTGCGTAAAGCCTTGGCGCCGCATCACCGCATCCGACCAGTTCCGAGGTCCGGCGATATGCACGATTTCGGACACCCCCTGACGCAAGAGATGCTCAGCTGCTAGCCTCGAGCCTCGAACATTGTCAATGGATGCCGTCGAAATCCCCTCGAGATTCTTCTCCGAGGACAAGAGCAGGCAGGTGGGAATCCTCTTACCGATCTCAATGGCAAGTTCAACACTCGGATCCTGGCCGGCCAGAATCACGACCCCGTCCACGTCAAAGGGGGCGACCTGCGTGTGCAGCGCCCCATCGGGACGGTATGCGTTCGACAACGAGACGTGATACCCGGCTTCAGAACCCGCATTGAGGACGGAGAGCAGGACCCTGCCGTGCCCGTGGAACATCGGCGCGGCAAGGAGAACGTGCAAGACCCCCGTCTTCTTCGACGCGAGTGCCCGGGCCGCATAATTCGGCCGATACCCCATCTCATTGAGGAGTGCGGAAATCCTCGCCCTCGTCGCATCCGCGACTTCCGGATCCCCTCGAACGACGCGCGAAACCGTGTTCGTGGAGACTCCGGCGTTGGCCGCAACGTCAGCGAGCGAAACCTTCTTAGGACTTGGAGGGCGCGTGGACATGGGTCTTCGCTGTTTTCGCAATGAATGCGCTGCGCTGGGCGGGATCAAGATGGCCGAGGGTTTCAAGCTGGGCGATGAGCGAGCCAAGGGTCGAGGCCTCGATCGGACCGCGGATCACGGTCACGCCCGAAATACTCGCGGTCAGATCACACAAGAGACGGTTACGGGCCCCTCCGCCAACGAGGTTGAGCTGTTGAGGGCGAGTGCCCGTCACTTCGGAAAGCTCATCAATTGCTCTGGCGTAGCGTCGGGCGAAGGATTCGATAATGAGGCGCACGTATTCGGGCATGGAGGAAGGATGGGGGGCTCCTTGCTCGTCAAGCGCAGAGTCGATCTTCTCTCGCATCTCCCCCGGCTCAGCGAAACGTGGATCATCAGGGTCGAAGAATGCCGTGCAGGGCGCGCATTCTCGAGCCTGAGCAACAAGTTCATCCGTGTCGGTGGGAGTGCCTTCACGCTCCCACTGACGCTGAATCTCCTGGAGGATCCACATGCCGGTGATATTGAACAGGGGACGCACTCCCCCATCAGTGCGAGACTCGTTCGTCACGCCAAGCTCATAGGCGGCATCGCTGACGAGCGCATGATCCTCGAGCGCACCAAGAACGGACCAGGAACCGCACGAAAGAAAGTAGGCGCGAACGCCCTCGTCAATGGGTAGGCCGTGGACGGCGCAGGCCGAGTCATGGGCTCCACCGCGGACGACGCTGAGACCCTCAAGACCTGGGACGGTGCAGGGGCCGACAATGCTCAAATCATCATTGAGCTCACCGAACCAAGAGCGCGGGATCCCCAGTCGCGTGAAGATTTCATCGTTGAAACGCGAGGCTCCGGGAACGCACAGGCCCGAGGTCGAAGCAATTGAACGCGACCAGCCTTTAACCCCGGTGAGTTTCCAGGCGAAGTAGTCAGGTAGGAATAGAACACTTTCCGTCCGCTCGGCCAGTTCAGGATCTTCGATGGTGAAGGCGAAAAGCTGATTGGCAGTGTTGATCGTCGCAGGCTGGTTCCCCGACATGTCGAAGAAAGAACGGTCATCAATGCGGGAACGGAACGCTTCGAGGGTACGAGTTGTGCGCTCATCACGATACGCGCGGGCAGCACCGCATCTTTCCCCCTTTGCATCGAGAGGCACGAAGTCCACGCCCCAGGTGTCAACGGAAACGCAGACTGCGTCGGGGAAGCGAGCGACCGCCTTCTTCAATCCCTCGAGCGTCTGCTCCCACATCGTGTCGACATCCCAGATCAAGGAGCCAGAATCATCACGAGTCGCCTGGTGCTTGAAACGGTGAATCTCCTCCACCTCGAGGCGGCCGTCAAGGATCGTACCCGCGATCACGCGGCCCGAAGCCGAGCCGAGATCGACTGCGAGTGCAGTGGTCATGTGTCTCTTGCCTTTCGATGTCGAGATGGGGCGTTTCTTCTCACCCGGGAGCGTGAAACACTGGGCTCCAGGCTTCAGTATCCGAGCTAGGCGCTGCACCTAAGGTAGATTCTCTGTCCGACTGGGCGCTACGCCCACGTGAGGCTCTTCTTTGCGCCGGGGGTGATTCGTCTTCGAATCGATCCGAGGGTGGGTGGGCCCCTCGGCGGGGCCCACCCACCAATCATGAATCAGCGGTAGAGCGGACCGAACTCCGCGCAGGCACGGTAGTCGGCACCCTCCGGATCGGCAGTGCCGAACAGAGACCAGGCGCGCGGACGGAAGACCTGATCCTCAGGGACATTGTGCATATTGACCGGGATGCGCAGCATCGATGCGAGGGTGATGAGCCTCGAACCGATGTGTCCGTAGGAGATCGCACCGTGGTTCGCACCCCAGTTGTTCATCACGTCGTAGACGCTCTTGAAAGCGCCCTCACCTGTGAGGTTCGGAACGAACCAGGTCGTGGGCCACTCGATGTTCGTCCGTTCTTCGATCGTGGTCGCAACCTCATCGGGCAGCTCAACCGTCCACCCTTCGGCGATCTGGAGGTAGGGCTTTCCGTTCACGAGGTTGATGCGCACCATAGTGACGGGCATTTCGCCGGAAGTGCGGAAGTGGGTCGAGAAACCGCCACCGCGGAAGTAGCCAGTCGAAGCCGGATGGAAGGTTGTGGCCTCGAGAGTCGCCTTCTGGTCATCTTCGGTGATCTCCCACCAGGGTTTGATGACGTTCTTGCCATCACGGGTCGCCTTGCCAGCCCCATCCAGGGTCGTCGAGCCCGAGTTGCGCAGGTCGAGGAAGCCGACCGCAGCGCGGCCTTCGGGCTTCCAGCCGGTGACGCGCTCAACGGCTTCCGGGCTCCAGTAGGTGCGAACATCGGAGAAGATCTGAGGCGTATTGGTCAGCAGGTAGTTAAAGAGCATCGACACACCGTTGAGCGAGTCGTTCTCGGTGGCGAGGACATTGGGCTGACGCGGCCCGTTCCAATCGAAGTTGGTGTTGAGCAAAGTCTCCATGACATCGCCATTGGGGAAGTGATCGGTCCACTGGCGCTGCCCCTGGAAGCCCGCGGCGATTGCGCCGTGGCCACCGGCCTCTTCTTCGAAACCGAGTTCGGCGAGGCGAGGGTTGCCCTGCATGAGATCACGGCCAATGAGCGTCATCTTCGTGACGAACTTCCACCAGTCCTCGAATTGCTCAGGCTTCTGCCATTCTTCGGGGTTCCAGTCCTTGCCGAGGGTGAGGTTCTCACGAATCCACGCGTATGCCTTCTCGTACTCCTCCGGATCGTAGATACCCTCTTCGATGCGGCGAGTGAACTCGGACATGTCAATGTACTCATTGCGCATGCCGAGGTAGGGGCCGAAGAACGAGGGATCAACCATGGAGCCCGCAATACCCATGGCGACACCGCCCATGGACAGGTAGGACTTGCCCTTCATCTGAGCAACGGCGAGGCCTGCGGTTGCATAGTCAAGGAGACGAGCGCGAACGTCCTCGGGAATGGAATTGTCGTCGCCGTCTTGCACATCCTTGCCGTAGATGCCAAAAGCGGGGATGCCCATTTGCGCGTATCCGGCCAAAGCTGCGGCAAGGTAGACGGCACCGGGACGCTCCGTACCGTTAAAGCCCCAGATGGCGTGCGGCATTGCCGGATCCATGTCGGTGGTTTCGGTGCCGTAGCA
>ERZ773065.688-NODE-688-length-18132-cov-18.121038_pt1 | contig 18132 bp, 15 predicted proteins | sample MGYA00580623_ERZ773065 | MGnify/ENA primary metagenome ERZ773065 (study PRJEB29015, sample SAMEA2738017) | human oral metagenome | biome: human oral; feature: human-associated habitat; material: dental | place: China | collected 2047 ... | reverse complement strand
TCGTGCGATACTTTCTTTGAAAAAATAAATAGCTTAAAGACCAAAAAATTCCAAACAGCAAATACAATGGTTGTGACAATCTTTGCCCATTGAATCTCTAGGATATTCATTTTTACTAATAAATCAACAGCCGTAGAGGTCGCCATCAAATTAAAAAAACTTAGCAAAGCATATAAGCAAATTTGTGATTTTAATGAAAATCGATCGTCTTCGCTGTGATTAAAAACTCGTTTCCTGTTCATAGGAAAATTAACACAAAACCCCGATAAGAAACCAATGCCGCTCGCCATAAAAGCTGGCATTTTAGCTATATAGTACAATATGGAGGTAACTAATGTATCAACCGCCAGCGTCGTCACACCGACAACGCCAAATAAAAGTATCTGTATAACAAGCTTTTTCATACTAACCAACTAACCCATAATACCATATTTATAGTATAATGAGAGGTATGTATAGAAAACTAGAGACCGCAGTTGTTATACCTTGTTATAACGAAGAAAAAATGATCACTCAAACGATCAAGAAATTACCAAAGTACATTGATCATGTTATAGCCGTTAATGATGCCAGCACTGATGACACCATTGGCGTTCTAAATAAATTAAAAAAGCAAAATGATCGACTGATTGTCGTTGACAACAAAACAAATCAAGGTGTCGGCGGCGCTCTCATCTCAGGATATAATTACGCTATCAAGCACACCAAAGCGACCGCTATCGGGATCGTGGCGGGCGACGACCAGTTTGACTCGTCATACCTTGAGGCGATGCTAGACGATTTTATTGATCAATCAGCAGATTATGTTAAAGCCAGCCGCTTCTTCCACCGAGAGGCCTTTAAGACTATGCCGAAATACCGCCAATTTGGCAATATTTTCATATCACTGCTGACAAAATTCTCGACTGGATATTATTCCATCACAGACATCACTAATGGCTGCGGTTGGCTACGCCGCGACATAATTGAAAAAGTCGATTTTTCCATAGTCGAAAAGCGCTACGACTATGAAACCAGCATGCTGACCGCTCTATCCATAGTCAATGCTAAAGTCATTGATCACGCCGTGCCAGCACATTACGGCAATGAAAAATCAACCATTAAGCTTATCCCGACGGCATGGCGCAATTTAAAAGCAGTTTGGAAAGGATTTTGGCGGCGCATCTATTATAAATATGTACTGTACGGTTTTCACCCAATAGCGCTATTTTTGTTTGCGGGGTTGTTTTTCTTTGTATTATCTGCAGGCGCGACGATATTCTTACTGTGCGCCAAGTTATTCGCGCATCAATCACCAACCGCAGGAAGCGTTATGCTCGCCGTACTTCCGTTCATATTGAGCGTTCAGTTTATCTTGACCGCACTCTCTATGGACGTCGCAAACGAGAGCAAAGTAAACCGCTAGGTTTACTACAAGATATCACCGACTGATCTAATGATAACATCTGGAGATAATTTTTCCAGGAAATCATAATCACGTATACCGCTTGTCACCGCAATACTCATTGCGCCAATTGATTTCGCAGCAGCTACATCTGCTTCTGTATCACCAATTATCACTACATTTTGCGGGTCTACTTTTTGGCTACATATTATATCCGCCTTCTTCCTAAGCGTACCGCTTTTCGTATTGCTATGTCCGGAAAGTATGTCGCGAAAAAAATGCCGTACACCTAAATGATCAATCTGTTGAGCAAGAGCCTCTTTATCTCGCCGTAAACTCAGAAGGTACAGCGCGTTTTTATCAAATAATCGTTCAAGCGCCCCGAAAGCGCCTGGTAAAAGTTTATCTTGAAAAAGCTCGCCAGACTTTTCGATACGGTTCCTAAACTCTTCAAGAAATTCTCTTTCACGTTCGGGCGACAAACTACTTTGCTGCAAAATATTATTCCACGGCGTATCACACCGTTTCTGCCACCAATACTGCTCAAAAGGAATAGGAGCAGTACCCTTAAACATCGCTAGTGACTCTGTATAGACACGGTAATGGCGCGGTGCTATATCAACAAGCGTTCCGTCTAGATCAATAAAAATAGTTTTATTTTCGATATTCATCTATCATCTTCTTGAGTTTAGCAGGAAACAGTATACTAGGCTCGTATCCGATTGATTTCTCAGCCTTCTCGATATTAAGCACAATATCTGCACCACCCGCCGCTGATTGTATGTCAATCTTACTACGAGAATCCGTATTATTCACAATTTCTTTCGCCGCATCGTAAATTGAGACACCCCTACCGGTACCGATATTTAAAACGCCAGACCCTTGCGACGTAACCGCGCACATGATGCTTTTCGCGACATCATCAATATGTACGTAGTCCCGCAAGACTTCAGCACCACGGATGGTAATAGTTTCACTATTCAGTGCTGCTCTGATGAAATTTGGGATCGCTCGCGCAATAGGATCAAAACCGCCATACATAACAGAGAAGCGAAGAATAGAAAGCTCTTTATTATTCTTTGCCGCAAACGACTGCATAATAAACTCGCTACTCAGTTTCGTCGCTCCATAATATGAATATGGTTTAACGGCATTCACCTCTGTGATTTCGCCGCTTATCATTGATTGATCATACACTTCAGCTGTGCTACCAAAAATAATTTTTGGCGCGCGGCTGCCGAAAAACTCAAGCAAATTTACGGTTGCTGTAATATTACCGGCAACCACATTCTCTATTGTATCCTCTTCTGCGGTTTTTGGTACAAATGCCGCTAAATGAACAATGGCATCAAATAAACTATCTTTTAATACATTCGCCGCCTCACGTACACTGATTTTATCAGATAAATCGCAGATGACCGAGTTGCTACATTCCAGTTTCGTTCTTCCAAGCGTTGTTATACGCCAATCAGACGAAGCAATATCTAAAAATCGTCTGCCAACAAATCCGGAACCGCCTGTTAATAGAATATTCATTTACAGCTTCTCTAGAATGCTATCGCGTTCGGCAACAGCAGCATCTACTGTATTTATATCGGAGAGTACTGGTAAGAAATCCATGCCGCGTATCCATACTAAGCCATCTGGGAGCGGATTTGTATTTTTCTCAAGCACTGGTACACTTTCATTATAACCAAGCTTCACGAACATCTCCGGCATATTTAGCCCAGCCTGAGTGAAAAACTCATGCGTCGTAAAGAAACGACCGATGTTAATCTCTGTCGGATTCGGTACGCCGTTCTTATCGTACGCCATATCAACCCCAAACAACCCGTCTGGCTTATCGTCTACTGCCAATACGGCGCGTCTTGCAATGTCGTCAAGCTCCTCGCTTGAGTATGTTAAACCTGTACCTGTCGCGCCTGTCACGCCCGATGGAGAAATCTTCGCAAGCTCCCAATACAAGCGTTTGCGGCCTTGAGCAACGACCAACTCACCGTCTTTCCACAACGACATCCATGTCACAGTTTCCGGTTCAAGCAGCTCAGACGCTGTAAAGTTACCGTTCCATGAGCCATTTTTCTCTTGAAAATCAAGCCAATTTTTTGCACTCTTCACATCATAAACCGGCAAAGACCCTCGTCCGCCCGCGCCAGAAATCGCGCGCAACCACATAGAACCACCCATTTCATCAAGCAAAACGCCAAGATCAGTATCCTGTGTTATCAACTGAGTTTTCGGCACTTTAATGCCAGCTTTTTCCCATAGTTTAAACGACTCGAATTTATCTTGTAGAATTTTAACAGTTTCTTTTGCCGGGAAGAATGTCTTCGCTTTAATTTTTTCGCGGTTTTCGCTCAAAAAACTAACTTCAACATCATTTTGAGCGTGCACAAACTCAACTTCTTCTTTTTCAATAATATAGTTCAAAAAATCAATATATTTTGGATCGTTGGCAAGCGGCGCCAAATAACGCCTATCAACCTCTGCACGCTGCAGGTAATATTTATCTGCATCGGTACCAATGATACAATATTCCTCATTTGCCGCCCGCAGTGAACGAATAAAGTTCGCCGACGGCGATCCGCCAGCACCCGTCACTAAAATACGTTTCATTTATTCTCCTCCTTCTTTTATTCATTATGCTCAAATGGTTTCACCGCCTCAAGTGCAATTCTCAGCGCCTCTTGGGCATCCCTTGGATCAACTACTGAGACGGTGCGCCCAAGCGCCCTCGCCAAAAATGTTTTCAATTCCACGGCAAGCGGCTCTTCAAAATCAACCTTTATAACTTTCTTCTCAGGCTCACCGACTTGAAGTACAAAATTCGTAAAGCCATCTTTTGTATTTTTTTTCATATTATGCTTATAGAATTGGAGTTCTTGCGTGATATAGTTCGCTTCAAGATAGCCTTCGGAACCGGTTAGCGCAATCGTTCGGATTTTCACCGGCGTCAGCCAGTTTGCCTGAATAAAACCAGACGCACGACCATAATCCATCAAGATTTCTGCCGAATCAATATTCTTACTGTGACGCGTCCGCGAACCGTGGCTTGTAATACTTTTCGGCTTAGCACCGAGCAGATAGCTCACAAGGTCAATATCATGCACCGCTAAATCAATAACAACATCCGTTTTTGGCTCTACCGCAGGAAAACCCCCTACACGCTTACACACAACTGATGTAATATCACCAATGGCTTTCTCATCAAGCATCTGCTTCAGCTTACGAATTACAGGATTAAAGCGCTCAATATGCCCAACCGTGAAGACGACTTTGTTCTTTTCCGCACATTTAATAAGCTCGTCCGCCTCTTCAACAGACGATGCGATTGGCTTTTCAAGCATACAATGAATGCCTCGACACATCACTTCGCGCGCAACTTCAAGGTGAAATGGCGTCGGCACGACAACCGATACTGCGTCAGGACGAACCTCGTCAAGCATCTTTTTATAATCAGTGAAGAAATTTGTACGGTATTCGTCAGCAAGCGCCTTTGCTGCGGAGTTTACGTCAGCAATACCCACTAGCTCAGCTTCCGGAAGCATAAAATAATTCCGTACATGATTCTTACCCATGTTGCCCGTACCGATGACGGCAGTGCGCAGCCTTCCTTCTTTTTGCTGACTAGCCATTTGCAAGCACCTCCTTGACCGCCTTAGCAATAGTAATAACATCCTCATCCGACACTTTTGGATGAACTGGCAGCGATACAACTCGAGCCGCCAAATCTTCTGCTACAGGGAAATCGCCGACTTTATAGCCAAGTTTTGCGATGTGCGGATAAACATGCAGCGGCTTTGGATAGTAGATCCCAGCACCAACGCCGCGCTCGCGCAAACCGGCAACAAACTCATCGCGCGAAACGTCCGCGTCATCAGTCAGCACAACCGTATATTGATGGTATACATGCGAACGACCCGGGGCAACGCTCGGCAGTTGAATCCCCTTTATATCACTGAGCGCTTTATTCAACTCGCTCGCAACATGCTGGCGGCGCGCTGTAAAGTTATCAACTTTCTTCAGCTGCTCGACAGCAATTGCGGCATGCAAATCTGACATCCGGTAGTTATAACCAAGTTCAGCGTATTCATACGGCGCGATCATACCATGCTGGCGGAACGATCGGATTGCCGCAGCCTGCTCGTCGCTGTTAGTTGTGACAATGCCGCCTTCGCCGCACATAATATTTTTAGTAGCATACAGCGAGAAGCAGCCTAAATCACCGAGCGCACCTGCTTTCTTGCCTTTATAGTCAGCACCGATCGCTTGGCAAGCGTCTTCTATAATCATCAAATTATGCTTATCGACAATCGCGCGCAATTCGTCCCACTCGCACGGTTGACCGTACAAATCAACCGGCACGATCGCCTTCGTTTTTGATGTTACCGCTGCTTCAATTTTTGCAACGTCAATGTTAAACGTCGCCGGATCAATATCAACTAGTATTGGACGGGCGCCAAGCATCAAAATCGGGTTAATCGTCGCAATGAAGCTGTACGGTGTCGTAATGACCTCATCACCCTCGCGCACGCCAGCCGCATACAGCGCGGAATGGATTGCAGCCGTACCGCTATTTACCGCGAGCGCGTATTTTGTACCGCAGTATTTCGCCCAATCTTCTTCCAACTGAGCAGTCTTTGGCCCCTGAGCCAACATCCCCGACTCAAGCACGTCATTAACGGCTTTTATTTCCTCGCTCTCTACAATTGGCGATGCGATTGATATCATAAATACCCTCCTTATCAATTAACTCTATTATAGCACTCATTAAGCCACAAGCTAATAGCTGTTTTTGATAATTTTAAAATTAAGCTACCACCTCAAGTTATCATTATTATGCAATATTATTTTATGCTATACTGTATGGAACAATGCATAAGCTTAAATCTCTCGTAAAGCGCGTTAAGCCAGTTTGGATTTTTCCGATAATTATTACTGTATGCCTCGGTGCAGCAACAGTCGGTAAGCTTTCAGGGTCGTCATTTGGACCGTATTATGACACTTTTTTGACAGGAAGTGCGACTCCACGCTTAATCGCAGGTTCAACTCAACCAATACGTAGCGACGAATGGTTAGTGGTGACGCAGTTTACAATTGCTCAGGAAAAGGCTGGCTACCCGCTTATTAATCACAACCTAGGCTCCGGCAAAAATATGAGCCTAGTAACAGATGCGCCGTACAAAGAATGGTCGGTAATATTTAAGCCACAAAATTTAGCATTTTTTGCTATGCCTTTTGAGAATGCTTTTGCGTTTAAATGGTGGTTTTTGCTTGCGGCGCTATTACTTGCTATCTATTTTCTAACTTTACGGTTTCTACCGGATAAATATCTAACTGCTTCACTTATTTCAATTATTGGAGGCTTTGCCCCGTTTATATTCTGGTGGTATCAAAGCATTACCGTACTTTCGGTTGCATGGGGCTGCTTTGCGCTAGTTCTAGCTATGCGCATCGTCGAGATGAGATCACTTTCCATTTTTTCAGCAAAAAAGCGCAGCCTGCTATTCACCCAGATTCTACTCAGCTCGCTGCTTACCTACACAATTACTGCATTCCTACTTCTGCTCTATCCAGCCTTTCAAATACCAGTACTTATCGTTATCGGACTTATATTTACCGGCTGGTTTCTTAACGCAGTATTCTCTACCCGCAAAAAATCACAAGCGCGACGCGCGCTGTACAAAAGCTTATTCATGCTAGCTGGCTCAGCAATAGCAGCAATACTTATCGTAACAATATTTCTACTCACTCGGCTTGATGCCGTTAAAGCACTTACTCAAACTTCATATCCAGGCTCCCGCGTCGTTGCGTCCGGCAACTATTCTAGTGTCGATCTGCTGAGACAGGCTGGGTTTAATCAATACCGTCTGCAAGATCTAGCAGCGGTATCCAGCCTCGGAAAAAAATACGAGCACAACCCAAAAGCTTCCAGTATCAACCAGAGTGAACTGTCATCGTATATCGTTATTCCGTTTATTCTACTACCGCAAATTATATTCTTTATATGGGCTCGCTGGCGTAGCAAACGTAAGGTTGACTGGCTCGGTAGCGCTATTATCCTATGTAATATCATTTTCATGGCTCATATATTCATACCGAATTTCTCTGTTACTGTTATTTTCAAACCACTTGGACTTTACCTTATTCCAATTCCCCGCCTACAAATTGGGGTTGGGTTACTTGGTATTATGTCGCTTATCTATGTCATCAAACGAATGCGAATTCTGCCGTTAAAATTCACGCCGTACCTTTACATATACAGTGGTGCCATCGTACTGTTCTACATAGCGGCAGCTATAATATTTTCCGTGAAGACAAGCGGTTTTAGCGGCGACATTCGTGTCGCATTAATTGCAGCCATCACACTAGCCGCCGGGCTCGTACTAGTAGCGACGAAGCATCGCTACAACACAGGATTATCGCTTATCGTCGCGCTATCCATAGGCTCAGTCGTATTTGTACAGCCGCTATACTCAGGACTTGGGGTCGGCTATCGCGACAATACAATAGTAAATAAGATCGCTGCTATTTCGGATAAGGCGTCTGTTTGGGCGGTTGCTGATACTGTTGTACTCGAAAATTATCCATGGCTTGCCAACCGAAAAACGATTTCCGGCGTACATCCATACCCTGATCTAGCATTTTGGAGCCAAGTTTCATCAAATAAAAAAACTTACAACCGCTACGCACATGTGCTCGTGTCCGATTCCGTGCAAGAAGAGCTTGCACTCATACAGCCAGACGTTTTCATTGCTAAGCTTTCATGTACAAACCACATCGGCAAAACCGTCACGCATGTTTTAACTGCTCACCGCATGAATTTACCTTGCTACCAGCTAACTGGCGAAACGACGGTCGGCAGCGGAACATACTTCTTCTACAAGAAAGCTAAACAAGCATAGACATCATAATTTCATCTTGATATAATTATTAGGCAAGAGGTTCAGTTATGAAAATAAAAAATAAAAAAAGAATACCAAAGAAAATTACTATAACCATAGTTATACTAGTCGTCTTAATCGGAGGCGCGTTGTATTGGTGGTTTGTTTTACGAAATCCAGGACCGGTTGTCCCTGAAAAAACAACCGAGCAAACCCATTCGGAAAAAATCCACTCGAAATCAAACGACAACAATAAAAATAATACAAAAAACGCCACAGAGACAGCGCCAAGCTCACCAATCGGCAATTCAAAAGAGCCCGCTACCAACAATACCCCGCCGTCATCTAACACTACCCCGCCAGAAACGCCAAGCGGCACGTTCGTTAGCAACCACTTTGTAAATCTAACCTCTTACACGTCGCAGAATTCAGTATGTCATACTTCGCCTGGCGCAAAATGCACAATTACTTTCAGCCAGGGGTCGACGATGCGCTCACTACCCGCTAAACAAACCGATGCAAATGGTAATACTAGCTGGGATTGGGACGTAAAAGAACTTGGGCTTACTACCGGAACCTGGACAATCACTGCAAAAGCAACCAACGGCAAGTACGCTTCAACAGCCGTTGACCAGATAAATTTGGAGGTGAAATAAATGAAACGAGCTTTTCTCACGGCGATAGCACTTACACTTGTTGCGACATCAGCGACTGTATTCTTAAACCAAGATAAAGCATTAGCTTCAGTCGATAATATCATTAGTGATGCAAATTTTATCAACGAAAACGCCATGGACGAGGGGCAAATCGCTGCTTTCATCAATAAATTTCCAAAAAGCTGCCTACTGCCGCGAAATTATCCGCAAGACTTAAGCCCAATCTCATTTATCGAACCAAATAATTATTTCGATCACGGTTCGCAGCAAACATCAGCTGCGCGTATTATTAATAAAATGTCGAAGTATTACCACCTTAACCCGCAAGTTATCTTGACAACTCTTGAGAAAGAACAGGCCTTAGTGTCTGGCAGTCAAGGTTGCGCATCATGGCGCTACAATTCAGCGATGGGATACAACTGTCCAGACGGCAGTGAGAATTCACTTAAAGATTATCCCGATTTAGGTATCTATAGAACCTGTGTTAAGAACCCTGGAAATGCCGGCTTCGCTCGCCAGGTCAACCGAGCTGCCTGGCAATTACGATTTGATCAGGAGCGCGCCTACGGCAACCTAAGCTGGGGGGGTGACGGGAACGTATACTATTACGGACGTATGACAGAAGGACTTCGCTCCCGTAGACAAGGAGAACCTGCCGTATATTACGACGGCGTTATTGCAATCGGCGGGAAATCATTCAAGCTCGCCAATGGCGCAACCGCTGCGCTTTATAACTACACGCCTCATTTCAATAGTTTTGAGCGGATCTTTACCGCCTGGTTTGGAGATCCGCACGCTACGCCAGAAACTGCATACGTTTGTAGAGATGGAGCAAATTTAGCTGGCGTTGCGACTGGCGCTCGTGTCGTACCAAGCCGTACCAATGCCGAAAACGACAACCTCACCATTTCAGCGCCGAACAACACCGGCACAAAATGCGCCGAGTTTCACACTTGGGCGAACGCAGGTTTACAAACATGGGGTAAACATACTGCGTCAAACTCGTACACTTTCAACCAAAAATACAGCAAAGTGGTCTCGTACAAAACGGACGCAAAAAACTCGCTGCTCACCAAAGTCGACTACTCCGGCACCGCCAGCGGGCGCGTTGAATTCCACACGTGGACACAGAATAACCTCCAATGGATCGCCCACACCGCTACAACAGCCGGTCCTATTGATCCGCTCTTGTCGGAAGTTATAACGGCTGATACCGACGGAGATGGACGCGACGAGTATTATCTCGTCAATTACCAGCAAACAAACTCTGGCATGATTGAGGTCCATGGCTGGAGCAACGGCGGCAATAGTTGGTTCCGCCACACTGCGACCAATCACCCGAGCGTCAGCATGCAGGAGGGGCGCGTCATTGCTGCCGACCTCAACGGCGACAAAAAAGATGAGTTCATTTTCGTGCGTTTCGGCAAGACTTCAAGCGGGCGCGTTGAATTCCACGTATGGGACAATAGTCTACAACATTGGGTACGCCACACTGCAAGTAATTACCCGGAAGCTGGCTACGATGTCAACCCAGATGTCAATGAAATTGTCGCCGCGGATCTTAGTGGTCGCGGTAAAGATACTATCTACTATGTAAAATATTCAAATACCGCAAGTGGACGGCTAGAGGTTCACGGTTGGACGGATGGCCAAGAATCATGGATAAGCCATATCGCTACATCATCAGGCAGTTACTAGCTTGCTAATCAGCAAACTAAAAATACCCTCGCAAAACCTGTGAGGGCATTTTCACAATACATAAACTGCCGTCCGGCCAGAAACGTAGCCGGGTGCAGTACAACGTTTAACCTCTTGTTCCTTCCGTTACTCTTTCGGCAATCGATACCCCGGTCCAAATTGCTCAAGGTTATCATTATAAAATGGATCTCGCTTCAAATATTCGCCCCAACGTTTACGCATTAACTCTTGCGCCGATTTAAGTTCAGTCTGATCGCGGCTGCTCGTATTGACGCGGCCAACACTCACTGACTCGTAGTGAAATAGCTCAGCATACGGCGTGTAAAGATTATTATACCCAGCTTTTCGCAGTTTCAAGTTAAGGTCAACATCATTATAGGTCACACGCAACTTTGCATCAAATCCGCCAACCTCTTCAAATTTTGAGCGCGCCACCATACTACATGCTGCTGTTACGGCCGACACCTCACGAATATTACTAATAAATATGTATGTAAAGATATCAAGCAGCGGATTGCGCATATAGAACGGGTGGAATGCAATATCGCGCTCACTCAGCACAATACCAGCATGCTGCACTTCTTCATTCGGGAACAGTAGTTTTGCGCCGACCATGCCAATCTCTGGACGTTGAGCATATTCCAGCATTGCCTGAATCCATTCCAAGGTGATAACTTCCGTGTCATTATTGAGGAACAAGAAGTACTCTCCCCTTGCTTTCTTCGCACCGTAGTTGCATGCTTTCGAAAAGTTAAACGGCTGTTCGACAAACTCAACAACATTCACCGGCTGCTTTTCTTTCGCAAGCTTTTGATAATATTCTGCCACTTTCTTATCACTGCTGCCCGTATCAACCACGACAATCTCAAAATACGGATATGTCGTTTTCTCGATGATTGAGTCGATGCACTGCTTGATAAGCTTATGGTTGTCTTTCGTCGGAATAATGATCGAAACCAGTGGCGTCTGCTCAATAACATAACGCTTGCGCCAAAAACCAAGCGCCATATGCTCTTCAATGTAAGCATTCTCTTTTCGCGCTACGACACTCTCACGCAACACGCGCTTTTGGTTGATATATGCATACGGCTTACTGTCGGCATTCATCGCAGTTGATGTTTCCGACTTGCGCCAATGGTACAGAATCTTTGGAATGTGGTAGACATTTTGCGTTTGTTGCGTAATACGCAAGAATAGATCCCAATCCTGCGCACCATGCGTACCAATAGTAAAGCCTCCGATGCGTTTCATCACTGTAGCACGAATCGTCGCAAAATGCGTAATCACATTACACGAGTTAAGGAAATTCGGGCTCCAGTCAGGCTTGAAGAACGGCTCAATGTGATTACCGTCGCCGTCAACCTTATCTTCATCGGTATAGATTAGGTCAACGTCTGGTCGCTCATTGATAACCTTAACCGCTTCAAATAACGCACTTGGCGGCAAAATATCATCATGGTCAAGCAGCGAAATAAATTCACCTTTTGCCATCTTGAGCGCAACATTAGATGATACCGAAATATGCCCGTTTGTTTTGTTGAATGTCGCGTTGATGTTGCTATATTTTTTTACAAATTGCTTAATAACATCACGCGTCTCTTGGCTCGGTGATGCATCGTCTGAAATACATAACTCCCAGTTGTCGTACGTCTGCGCCAGCACCGACTCAATGCATTTCGTCAAATACGCTGGATCGGTATTGTATGTTGGCAGCAAAATACTAATCAATGGGCGCTCGCTCAATTTCGCTGCCTCATCACGTTGTACAGCTAGCTGTTCATCGGATAGCTTTTGGCGTTCAAACCAGTCAGCATACGACTTTTCGCGCTCCATGTCGATCTGCTTGCGTATACGGTGCAAACGCGCCATCGTCATACCGTAGCGCGGATTAGCTACTGATTTTAATGCGATTTTTATTCGATGCCTCATATCACTCCTTTACCTGCTGATTTGACCATTGCCCCTCAAGCCACATCGGTCCATCGCGCGAAGGATCATGGCCTTTAACCATAAATGAAAACACGCGCGGCTTATGCTCTAATAGCTTATTGTCGCGTGTTCGGTGCAGCGTCAAATGTACATCATAGCGCCCGCCGTTAAGCCCCTCAAGTTTGGTCTTAAAAATAAACCATTTACCTTGCTTCAGGCTATCTTTTTTGTCGTTATACTTTGAGTTTCTGTCGGCGATAACAAAGCCGTTATATACTAGCGAGAAGTTCACGAATGCTGGCGATACAAGCTTTGGACAGCGCACGCGCAACGAAACCGTATCGCCAACTGAATAGGCTTTTTTAGCGTCCAATATCTCATACTCAAACAAATCTTTTCGTTTTTCCTTTTTAGTTTCTTTCTTTTGCTCAATATTTTTCTCTGTATATATCTCAGCGATCTCTTCCGGCGTACCGATTTTTTCAATTTTACCTTCAGAAATGATCATCGCTTTCGAGCAAAACCGCTTGACCGCATTCATGTCGTGCGTCACGAGTACAACCGTCTGTTTCTCTTGCCGTAATGTTTCGAAATAGTCGTAGCATTTTTGCTGGAAAGCCGCATCACCCACCGCGAGAACTTCATCAAGTAATAAAATATCGCCATGGGCTTTAATTGCAATAGAAAAAGCCAGGCGCACCTGCATACCGCTTGAGTAATTTTTGAGGCGCTCCTCCATAAAATCTTCAAGCTCAGCAAACTCAACGATTTCTTCGTACATTGCGTCAACTTCCGCATGGCTAAAACCAAGCAGCGCGCCGTTTAGGTATACATTTTCTCGCCCCGACAACTCAGGATTAAACCCGACGCCAAGTTCAATGAACGGCACTAGCGTACCTTTTGTCGCAACCGATCCCGCTTGAGGACTGTATATGCCTGCCAATGTTTTGAGCAGCGTACTCTTACCGCTGCCGTTTTTGCCAACGATACCGTAGAATTCACCCTTCTTGACTGTAAAAGATATACCGTCTAGCGGTGTAAATTCTCGATACCCCTTCCTTCCTTTTAGCACATTGATAAGCTTTTGTTTTATCCCAGACGAAGCTTCAAGTGGAATACTAAATGACTTTTTTAGATTCTTCACGACAATAGCATCACTACACGACTGAGACATATCAAATTTTCTCCGCAAAACACTTTGAATGTTTATTAAAATACAGGATTCCCCCAATAAAAACAATAAATACAATAAGCAGAGGTATCGCCATTGATTTTACCCCGACAAGGCTGCTAGTCGTAATAGTCTCTTTTGTAATGAGAGCGTAGCGCGCATCCTGAATCGCCTGTGCAACAGGGTTCATCATGATAAGTTTTGCTATCGCCTCGCTTTTTGCAATGACAATACTAAGCGGATAAATTATCGGCGTGCCGTAAAAGGCAGCCTGCATGATAATCTCCCAAATATGCCCCGTGTCGCGGTATTTTACATTGACTGCCGACAAGAAAAAAGCAATGCCAAGCGCGAATAAATATATCTCCAAAATAAAGATCGGCGCCAGAAGCGCAGACCAATGAATCGCCACGCCATTTACTACAGCGAGAATAGCGACAATAACGAGATTAAACGCAAGGTTTACAAGAGCAGAAATGCTTGTAGATATTACAATAATATATTTAGGAAAGCTAATTTTTCGTATCACATCACCGCGCATAACAATTGAATTCAAACCTTGCCCCGTTGCCTCTGCAAAGAAGTTCCACAACACAATCCCAAATAATAAATATACAGAATAATGCTCAACGCTGCCCAACTTAACAAGCATGCCAAACACGACATACATGATAGCGAATAAGAAAAGCGGCTTAAGAATAGACCATAGATACCCCAATACCGACCCCTGATACCGCAGCTTGAAATCCGTCACCACCAGCTCACGCAGTAAAACGCGGTTGCGTTTATTAAAAACACCCGACACATTTATCATACTGGGTCTAGTATAATATAAAAGAAGATTTATGAGTAGTGCACTAAATAAGCCCGCGATTATCATCCTCAACTGGAACGGCGCCGATGACGCGTTAGAATGCGCCGAATCGTTATTGGCGCAATCACTACAGCCCAAACTTATCATCGTCGATAACCATTCGCACGATGATTCTGTCGAGCGCTTCAGGAAATATATGAACGCTCATCCAAAGGCGACTATTACGCTACTTGAGAATAAACGTAATCTCGGCTTCGCCGGCGGCATTAATACCGGTTTACGCTATGCAAAGGATCACCATTTTGAGTACGTCGGCGTTCTCAACCCTGATGCTATTGCCGATAAGCACTGGATGAAATCACTCTATACAGAACTTGCTTCACACCCCAGCGCAGGTATCGTAACTGGGCTATTATTGCGCCGCGACGGTAACACAATTGATACATCTGGCGACTTTTATACCACCTGGGGTCTTCCTGGGCCGCGAAACCGCGACGAACCGACAGTTAATGCGCCAAATCAGCCAGGTGAAATCTTCGGTGCAACAGGCGGCGGCGCGCTGTATCGCACAGCGATGCTCAACGACATCGGGTTGTTTGACGAGGATTTTTTCATGTACTACGAGGATGTTGACCTCAGTTTTCGTGCGCAGCTCGCCGGTTGGAAGGTGCGTTATACGCCAAAAGCAATCGCATATCATAAAGTTGGCGCGAGCAGCCAAAAGGTTCCAGGTCTCGCCGTGTTTAACACGTTCAAAAACCTACCGCTTGTGCTCATCAAAAACGTCCCAGGACGGCTATTCTGGACGATTGGCGCGCGCTTTTTCCTAACGTATTGGCTGATTTTTGCGAGCGCTATCCGACACGGCAACGGCTGTCCGGCGTTCAGAGGTATTTTTGCATCGCTCATCCGCCAACCGCGCGCCTGGGTACATCGCGTTAAAATTCAGCGTAACCGTAAGGTTTCAATCAAATATATCCGCAGCATTATCCACGATGGACCGTTGTCGAATCAGACGGGATTGCTTAAATTTAGGAAATTTTTTACCGGTAAGTAATATGCGCCTGCTTGAGTACGAAGCTAAAAAAATCCTATCAACGTACAGTGTTCCTATTCCGTACGGCGTGATTATTAAAGTAAACGACCTGCAAGCAAATATCACCGACCCTGTTATCCTGAAATCACAAGTACCGACCGGTAGGCGTGGCAAAGCAGGGGGCATCATTATCGTACGCAAACCAAGCGATTTGCAGCCCGCTATTGCCACATTATTTGGTCGTACGATTCACGGGTTTACGCCGCAGAAACTTCTTGCTGAAGAGCTGATTGATATCAAACGCGAGTTCTATTTCTCGCTTATCATCAATCGTGAGACAAGCCAAATTGAGCTGCTCGCCAACACAAACGGCGGCATTGAAATTGAAGAGCAAGACAGCGAGGCCTTCTTCCGCCGCTCAGTTGATCCGCGTTCATTTGAAGCATTAAGTGACGAACTGGCTGATTATCTTGATATTCCCAACAAGGCTTTCTTGCTGCAAGGCATTATCGTCAATACGTATCATTGCTTTATAAACAACGACTGCTTACTGCTTGAAATCAACCCGCTGATTTTGACCACGGATGAGACACTAGTTGCAGGCGACGCTAAAATTACGCTTGACGACGCAGCACTTTTTCGCCACCCCGAGTGGCATTTTAACGAAACGCCCGAAGGCAATAACTTCGTTACGCTTGACCCAAACGGTACGATTGCGACAATCGCTAACGGCGCTGGGCTTGCGATGGCAACGGTTGATGCGGTTGCAGATGCCGGCTTTACGCCCGCGAATTTTTTAGATATTGGTGGCAATGCTACGCCGCAAAAAATCATAGACTGTTTTCGGCGTATTGACACGCTACCGCATGTAACGGCAATTGTTATCAATATTTTCGGTGGAATCGTCCGCTGCGACGATGTTGCGCAAGCTATTCTAGACGCAGAAGAAACGTTTCCAGACTTACCGCCGCTGCACGTCCGCCTCGTCGGTAACCGCGCCGACAGAGCAAAGCAACTGCTCACCAATGCCAACATACCACTACACGACGCTCTCGCTGATGCGCTGGAGGCACTTTCATGACGCCAGAGTTATTCACCCGCCGAAATGTCATCATTCAGGGTATTACTGGCAGTAGCGGCACAGCACACACCAAAAATATGCTCGCGTACGGCACGCGGATCATTGGCGGTACGTCGCCGAATCAACAGATCAAAGATGTCCACGGCGTACCAGTTTACCGTACGATTGCCGACATTCAGGTCAAACACACCGTCAATATCTCAATAATTTTTGTTCCCGCGCCGCACGCCAAAGCCGCAGTCCTTGAGGCAATTGACGCGCATATTCCGCTCATTATTTGTATCACCGAAAATATTCCCGTTCACGATATGTTGTATATTACGCAACGATTAGCACGCTCGTCGTCAGTGCTCGTTGGTCCAAATTGCCCAGGCGTACTAATTCCCGGCGTCCATAGCCTCGGTATTATGCCGACAGCGCTCACGACACCAGGCGATACAGCAATTGTCAGCCGCAGCGGCACCCTTACGTACGAAACGATGAGCCTACTCACTCAGCGCGGCTTCGGACAAAAATATATCATCGGAATCGGCGGCGATATGGTGCGCGGTATGGGCTTCACAGACTGCCTTAATCTCTTTGAGCGCGATCCAGACGTTACACGTATCGTTATGATTGGTGAAATTGGCGGCACGAGCGAGATTACCGCCGCCGATCATATTAAGCAGCATATCAGCAAACCGGTGTATGCATATATCGCCGGACACCATGCGCCGCGCGGCGTACAGCTTGGACACGCCGGAGCAATTCTCGGCACAAACGAGCTTGAATCTGCCGCCACAAAGACAATTCGTTTACAAGCCGCCGGTGCTGTAACTGCGACATCGATCGACAAACTAATAGCACGTGTAAAATGATATAATAATCCCATGAAAAAGACTATCTCTGTCCTCATTCCTGCCTATAACGAGCAAGCTGTGCTCGCGGCGCTTTTTGAGCGACTTGACGTGCTCGCGGCATCGATCAAGGGCTATAATTTCGAGTTTCTTTTTGTCAACGACGGCAGCCGCGATGAAACGCTTGAGATCATCAAGCGGTACGCCAAAACTAACCATCGCGTGTCATATATCAATCTATCGCGCAATTTCGGTAAAGAGATCGCTATGATTGCCGGCATTGACCACGCACAAGGCGATGCGCTCGTCGTCATTGACGCCGATCTGCAAGATCCACCCGAGCTAATCCCCGACATGATCAAGCTATGGGAACAAGGATACGACGACGTCTACGCACGCCGCAAGAGCCGCGATGGCGAAACCTGGCTTAAAAAGAAAACGTCGCAGTGGTACTACAAGCTATTGCAATCATCAACCACGATTCCAATCCAAGTTGACACCGGCGATTTCCGCCTGCTTGATCGCCGCTGCATTGATGCGCTTAAACAATTTCGCGAGTCGCAGCGCAACACCAAAGCAATGTTCAGCTGGATCGGTTATAAAAAGAAAGAGATTTTTTATGACCGCGATCCGCGCATCGCCG
>ERZ773065.687-NODE-687-length-18174-cov-3.440918_pt1 | contig 18174 bp, 24 predicted proteins | sample MGYA00580623_ERZ773065 | MGnify/ENA primary metagenome ERZ773065 (study PRJEB29015, sample SAMEA2738017) | human oral metagenome | biome: human oral; feature: human-associated habitat; material: dental | place: China | collected 2047 ... | reverse complement strand
AAAATTAGGTTTTTTTATTGCTAAAAATAAAAAAGGCCCATGGGCCTAATTAATATTTCATGAATTTCTGATGTTCAAATATGCTTGTTTTTGTTACAGTTCCATCTGGATTTTGCACTTCCTTTGAAACTCTTCTTGTGAAAGCGAAAATAGCAATAACTTTGGAATTAGAATTGATAACATTGTGGACTACGCCTGCCTGTCCCTGAATAAGCATTATGTCAGGATTAATTTCAGCAATTTCACGATTAATTTCATCAATAACGTTGTTATAGTTTTCAGCTGTTACCTGTTCGAAGCTTTTAATTCCTTTGTCAGAAAGTGTTACGATTTCATCAACATTCCAGACATCTTTAAGTTCTTTCGCTTGAACGTCGCTCAGATTGTGGTTCATAATTTTTAGCATTTTCATAGTTTTTTCTCCTTTGATATTTTATTTGAGGCTTTCAGTTCCTCATCTTCAGAAACATTCTATCAGAAGTGAATTACGAAATTTTTATCTTCCTTACGAAAGTTTCAAAAATATCTTATCACAAAGAAATAACCTGTTTTTTCAAAAAATAACCTATTTAAAAAAAATGCTTGATAAAAAAGAAATATTTCAAAAAATATGCTATAATTTTATAAAATGTTTAAAAGGAGATGATCTTTATTAGAAGAATTATGAAAAAATTAATGGAAGAACTTTTCAGGATAAATGGAAAAGCAAAAATGAAACCCAAAGGAAGCATGATGGTTCTGTATTCCAAAAGAAACGGCAGTAAAGTTAATCAGAAAATGGAAATGGTTAAAAAAATGCTGGAAGAATGTGATGCTGAAATAACAAAAGTTGTGGAGCATTGGCAAAATGTGACGGTAGTTGAATTTGAATATGATCTTGAAACTTTTGAGAGAAAGCTGAAAAAAATATATGAAAATAAAAAAATTCTTGATATGTTCCAAAATTTTCCAGGCACAAAATTCCTTCTCGTTTGCAGCGAATATAAAGACGGGGCCTTCACAGCAAATAATATCTGGTGCAATTTCGAGATAAATTCTAAAAAAGTTCTTGACAAATAACCAGAAAATTGATATACTAGACAATGTCAGGCGAACCTGCTGAAGAGCCGATGACCTCGGTGGCAGGGTGTCCCGGAAAGCTGCGGTACATCTTCAGGACAGATAAACTGGAGAATGTAACAATCCGTTGCCCAAACAGAGATGGGAGGGCAGAAGGATATACATTTCCAACGGCAAAGGGACGGCGGGTTCATAAAGAATTGAAAAGCAAAAGGCAAGGGGAACGGGAGCGGCATCCGACAACAGACGTCGGAGGTTCCGAAGTAACCGTGCGGGCCCTGGAGTGAGACCCAGAAGCAGCACGGCATTCAGGACGGATGCATCAGGTTGAGGCCTTGAAAAAGGCGTATAAGCTTTACCCCCTGTTTAACGGGCAAACCCTGGAAATTTTTTTAATATGTCATTTACATTTTATAAAAAATCTGAATGTCGCCCGGAGATGCAGGTAAATTCCTGCACATGCGTAGCAACTCCAAGCACTTGTGTGTGAGGAGCTGGTTGTCCAGGAAGTATGGAGGTAGCTCCCCCATGCTCAGACCTGGGCACATGTTGGCTGAATATTGCGGTTCTTATATTGGACTTAGGGGGAAGCCCCCGCTTGATGTCTTAATCCTTTGAACATCTGTTCAAGAAAAATAAAACCACTTACGTGGCTTTTTTTATTTTCAAGGCTTTCAGCCTTTTTTTATTTAAAATTTTGTGATATAATAATATAAAATTGAAAAGAAAGGAAGATGAAAATGAATTTAATAAAAAAATTTTTTCGTAGTAATGAAGAAATTAAAGAAGAAAAATTTGAAATTTCAAATGATGAATTTGAAAAAAGAAAAGAGAAATTTATCGACAGGACATCCAAAAATGACAATTTTCTCTACTTGAAAATGGATAAATATGATCTTGGTGAATTTCTTTTCCCAACTATTTTTGCAGCAATTAACAGCGAAGGAAAAGAAAGAATATTTGACATTGAAGAAAATAAATATATGCCTTTTGAATTTGCTAAGCTGAAACTAAGTTCCCTTGAAAGCAAGAATAAATTTAAAGTCGTAATTGAGGAAATAAAGTTCATAGGAAATGACTATGGATTTAATTTTGAACTTACGTTGCCTTTTAAGGATAATATGCCTGAATACAAAAAAGTAAGTGCATCCTATGAAATTCCAAAAATAGAAAAGTTGAAATATGAAAAATATCGGAACTATAAAAAAGTTTCCCTTGAATATTTTCTACTGACTTCAAAGGCAGAAGAACTTTCCTATCTGCTTAATAAGGATGAAATAAAATATGTCAATGTTTTTCAGAACGGCAAGGAATTGGAATTCTTAGATGAAAAGAACAGGATGAAAGAAAAAATTTCTGGAAATGCTTATCAGATAACAATGACCTTAAATGAATTTAAGGAAAGTTTATGGCAGGACGCAATAAAACTTCTTAGCCTGACTAAGAAACAGATTGAAAAAATTGAAACAGTTATTGTTAAATGCCTAAATAAATCAGATAAGAAAAATTCTGTTAATATTATTACTTTCCTGATGGATGAGAAAAATAAATGCACCTTGAAATTTAAAAATGGAAAGCTGTTGACATCTCATTACAATATTTATTCTGTAAACGATGCTCCACTTATAAGAAAACAGGAAATTAATGTTGAAAAGGAATGTCAAATTTTATTAAAAAAAGACAGTCCTAAAATCGAATTTTCAGCGATAGAAGTTAATGCCCTGGATGAAAGTGAAGGATTTGTCCAGTTCCAGCTTGGAATGGACATGGAGCATAACTGCTGCGAATGGTTCGACGTTGTCCTCGAAAAGGAATTTGAAAAAGTTTATATTGAATGGATTGAACTTAAAATAGAAGAGAATATGGAAAACTACATTGACCTCAAAAAAATGAGAAGCAGGAGAGCTGAAACCGGTATTATATGCAAGATTTTTGGAAAAAACGGCAGCCTTCTGACAAAAGGTTATGTCTATAATGTTCATAATGGTTATTATTCTCATAAGGTTGTCCTTCAGGAAAATGGCGAATACGATATTATAGAAATCTAACTTAGAAAGGAATAAAAAATAATGATTGATTATATTAAAATTTTAAATTATTATGAAAATCTTGCCGAAAATGCTTTCAATCCAACTGGAATTCAAATTACAATTGGAATTATAGGAGCAATTTTCGTGCTTATTCTTCTATTGGCGCTAGGTTCTTTGGCTAGATCTCTTGGAAATAAAGCTTCGGATGCAGATGTTATATTTTATTGTTTTTCTTTAGTTCTGCTTCCTATTATTACATTTTTTGCTTTTGCAGGACCTGGAAATAAAAAAGTATTAGACAAGCCTGAATATTTGAGTGAAGTGAAAAAATATAACGTAAATAGTTTAGAAAATCTAAAAGATAATATAAAATTATTGAAAGAAGAACTGAAATTCAGTACATCAAACAGTGATGAAGAAATAAACAAAATTTTAAATGAATTTTATAATCCGGAAAATAAAAGCGAAAATAAAAACGGTAGCAAAGAACTTATTAAAAAATTGAAAAATTAAATTAAAAGAAATGAGGTATAAATTATGTCAGAATTATGGAACTTATTAGAAAGCAGATGGGATTTTACGGAAATTGACGAAATAAACGAATAAAAATTCAATCAATTCTTTTTCAAATTTAAGTTTTGTGATATAATAAGTAAAAGAAAGTAAAATATTTCAAAAGGAGAAAAAAATGAGCAAAACAAAAACATTAATTTTAACAATACTAAGCCTGTCAGTATTTTCATGCAGCGAAGATTTATTAAGTTCAAGCGGTTCTTATGAGGATACCCAAAAAACAATCAGCGTCGGAAACAGGATGTCCAATAATCAGCCTACGCCTAGCGATATTAATTATAGTTTAGAAAGATATAATTTAATAAAAAGGGCCTACTGGGTGAATGGGCAGAGGGAAAAGGCCTTGAGCTTGCCAAGCCCTGTCAAAAGGCCTCTTGGTTATGTTACTTTGTTTACTGAAAATGGCGGAATTGTAGGAAGCTTTGTCGTTGACGGCAAAGTGTCAAGTCTAAACAGCTATCTGACACCTGACAGTGAAAAATATGCAGGCGGAAGTTATTCAGTTGATTGGCTTCCTGATGTTGACGGAACGTATGGTAAAAACGACAGCGGCATATTCTTTTTCACGCCTGACGGGAAATACATTGAGTGGAACGGAAAATATGTTTATTCTGACATTCCAATGGAAGTAAAGAACACAGTTGTTGATTTTAAGAGTAACGGAACTGTGAATAAAGAGGTGAAATAATGAAAAAAATTTTGATTGTATTAACTTTGTTGTCTGCAGCTTCCTGTAATCCTTTCAAGGGGATAAACGGAGCTGTAAACAAGATTGACTATGAACTTGAAAAACAAAATGACAACCAGAGGTACGAAAGAAGAAAACAGGTTGAAGATACGGCACGTGCAATGGTCGCCTCCTATGAAAGTGACAAGCAGACATACCTTGCAATGAAAGATGTCAACAAGGAAGTGTCCTTGCAGGCTAAAATACGTGCCAACAGTACAGCCATAAGCTATAATGAATATATCTTAAAAAATAGTTTTCTATGGGCTGATAACGTTCCCGAGGATATAAAATCAAAGCTTGAAATAATTGAATAAAAAATAAAAAAGAGCCTTCCGGCTCTTTATTTTTTATTTTCTTCAGTAGTTCCATCAAGATGTTCAGAAATTTTATCAAGAGTTTCATTATTGATTGGCGCATGAATTGTTTCAAATGAAAGGTGTCCGTCATTATTTAATTTGAAAAGTTCAACTTCATGTTCAATTTCATTCAGAGATTTTTCTGCTTCATTATAATTTATTTTAAAAGGTTCGCTGAAATCTTCCCATAATTTTTCAATGTAGTTTTCAAAAGTTTCCGGTGAATTTAAAAATTTATCAAATAATCTGTCAATTATAATTCCGTTTTTTATAATTATAAATTTAATCTTATTTATTCCTGTTGAAACTACATTTTCCAAAATTTCAGATGAATTTGTTATAAAAAACTGTTTCGACAATTTTTCTTCCGTCCCTTTAATAAAAATAAGTCCTTTTTCACTATAGGTTATTTTATAATTTTTAGTCTCGAATGAAAATTCCTTACCATCTTCCTTCATAAATGAAATTTTAATATCGTTTCCAACAGGTGTTACAGAATTAAAAGTGAAAAATCCGCTTTCAAAAGAATGTGCTGCATTTTTTTGGCAAATAAATTTTTTTCCATTATATTCAAATTCCTGATTTTCGTTTTCTGCAATTTTCAAAATAAGATCCCAGTAATCCTTATTGTATTTTTCTCCATCAGTTGTAATTGAATTAATTGCTTTCGCTTTGAAATCTTTTCCAATTTCTATTGTTTTTTTTAAAATGTTATTAAAGTCCATTTTCTTCTTCCTTTCTTTCATAATATTTTATATTTTCAATCATCAGAGTGTTGTCGAAAGTATTATCCTTTAAAACAATTATTATCACATAACTTTCAGATAAAATTATAACTTCCTTCGCTTGATTTTCAATTATTCTGGCATTTTCAAAAAGTTCTGCCATTTTTCTTTCAAGATCTTCCGAAAAGAACTTTTTCCCTTTCACAAGGTCCTTAAATTTTTCCAAGTTTTCCATTTTTTCCCCTTTCTATCTAAAAGAAAAGAAATTTCTTTATTTCTTTTACAGTTTTCAGAAATTCTTCCCATTCCAAATTTTCTTTCCAGATGAATTTATAAAAAATTTTCTCAAGCTGCTTCAATGTCTTTTCCTTCAAATTTTCATCAATCTTATAGTATGCCTGAGCAATGCTTCCAGCAATAGCCGCAACCGTGTCGCTGTCTCCTCCGCTTGAAATTGCTGTCCTTATAGTGTCCTCAAAGTCAAGGCCCTCCATAAAGCAGGATATGGCCTGTGGAACGCAGTATTGACATGAAGCATCAAATCCTACTGAAGTTCTTATTTTTTCAACAGGAATTATTTCACTGTAGTAGTTTTTCTTTACAAGTTCCAGCACTTCCTTCTTTGTTTTTCCTTGCCTTAACCAAAATATGCACATTGCTGTACATTCAGCCCCCTTGTATGCTTCGGGATTTTCATGGCTTACGGAAGTTATGGCTCTCGAAAGCTTTTTAACTTCCTCCTCGTTCCTGGCAATATGTCCGGCAGGGCCTATCCTCATTGCGGCTCCGTTTCCCCAACTGTCATAAGGCTTATGATCCTTGTCAAATATCCATTTCCTGAACATTGTTCCAAAACCGCAGTATGGGAACTGCTTTCCCAGTTCAGTCATATTCTTGACTGTGTTTTCAGAAAGCTTTTTATAAAATTTATCATTCAGCTTTTTTCCTCTGCTGAAAAGGTCAAATTCCTTTTCAGTTTCCATTATAGCCCTTGCCACTGCCACAGTCATCATCGTGTCGTCCGTGGGCGTGCTTCCTTCGGCATATATTGGAATATCTTTTTTCCTGACATTGTTAAATTCAAATCTTGAACCAGCCATGTCGCCTATTATTGTTCCCAGCATTTTATCATTCCTTTCCTTTTTTCAATATTTTATCATATTGCAGATATTTTTTAAAGAATTTTTTTAACCCAAAATTGACTTTTTTTTTACATGGCGATATAATAAAAATAAAAAGGTGGTATTCAATGAGCAAAAATAAATTTTTATATTATATGCCTGCTTCAGAAAGAAAGAGATATGAGAATGAAGCAGATAAAAGACCCGTTCAGGCCACATATAAGCCGGACAGCTATTCTGCCGGAAAATTTGAACGTTCCAATGCGAAAGGGCTCACTATTTCTTTTAATGACCCTGTAGCCCCGTTCAAGATGGAAGACAGGAAAGCCGATGAGCTCAAACGAAGGAGAGACCTTAACGGAGACACTGATAGAACCGCAATTCTTGCCTACAGCCAGTTTACAGGGGACGAGCTGAGAAACAAGATGAAGTTCATGATGATGATAGGGAACAGCGAAAAGAACAAGTCAAAAGTCTGGCTTGAAAAGGCTTCCTATGACAAGGGATATTCCAAGAGGATAGCTTCAGGCGATGCATCAGCTATGGGGGAGCTGGCAGGGAGTGAGGAGCAGATAAGAACATTGAAAGCTTATAGGCAGCCACTTCCTACCAAAGAGGATATAAAAAATATGGCAGACAAGCCTATTACAAAGAACGTCTCGAAATATCACGAAGACATCGTGAACCTTTATGACAGTTATGAAATACTTGAGGAACATACTGACAAGAAAACTGGAATGACTGCCTATGTGCTTGGAGAAAAAAACAAGCCGGCAGGTGAAAAGGGAGTTGAAATATTTTATTCAGGAAGCATAGGCTTCAATCCAACTGATCCTAATTCAGTTAAGGACTGGAGCAATAATGCCGCAAGCTATGGAATGGTTCCAGAAAACTATGAAGCCGCGCTCAGGTTTGCGGACCAGGTGAACGCAAGGTACAGTAACGGATATAAAGGATACAATAAAGGAGTTGTAGGAGTGAACGGCCATTCAAAAGGCGGAGGGGAGGCAATGTATGTAGGGAGCAAGAGAGGTTTCAAGACTCTTCTTATAGACCCCGCTATGCTTGTGGATCCAGGTAAGTATATTGACTCAGGCAAAATTCTTTCAATTCAGCCTGGAAACGGAAACTCTTCACTTAACAAGGTTGAGCATTCATCAGGATCTAATTTCAGCACGCTGAAACAGAAAGCTGGAGCTTCTGAAGGTAAAGGTACAAAGAAAACTTCAATGATTACAGCTCTTCCTGTTCCTTCCTCAGACAGAGGGAAAGGAGTGTTCAAGGACCACTTCCCTGACATAGAGGCGAGTGTTGAAAAATTTGAGGAAATGAAGGAATACGCAATGAAAGTTCAGAAAACATATTACCCCGAACTTCTTAAAGGTACTTCTGAAGTAAAAAATAATCAGGAAGAGGAAAAATATTTCAAGGAAACAGGTAAGTTCCATGCGTTGAAAAAGGAGCTAAACTATTCAAGGAACGAGAGCCTGAGTGATTTCAGGAAAAAGAACGGAATACAGAAAATTGAGGATAGTTCTCAAATTAGGGAAGCAAGCAGTAGAAAAGAAAATTCAGCAAAAACATTATAAAATAAAAAAAGGAGAAAAATTATGGACAGTCTATTTGGATTTATTGGAAACTCAGAAGAAAAATACAGGAAAAAACTTGAAAAAATGTCAGACAGGGAATTCATGGATGAATATTATAAATATTCACGTACAGAAAAGAAAGGCGGAGCGCTTTTCTCGGAAATGAACAGGAGAAGAACTGAAGGCGGGCATTCCGAAGAAATATTCAGAATGAAAAAGTCCGGAAGAATGGCAAGGAATGCTGGAACTCTTGGAGAAAACAACAAATTTCTCAAGGAACGTAAGACAAAACTTATCATCGAAGGCCCTGACAAGCCAAAAACAAGATAACGAAAGGAAAAATATATGACTGAACTTTTTGATGACAATACAGGATATGAAAAGCTCCCTTTTCCTGAACAGGAACTTAAAAGATTAATGGTTCCAATAATAGTGAGCGGCTTCCTGGAAGTGCTTCAGAGCGTCAAATATGACAACGTAAAAAAAGAGCTTCATGTGAAGTCGGAAAGATTTTCTTTCGACCTTAACAGCAAAGGCGAAGCAAGGAACGTCAAGGGAAGCTTGAGCCAGGTTGAAAAAGGCAATTTAAAGAAGTGCGGAGCTTATTTCAAGGAAATGCTGCAAGTGCATGATAAGGAAGATGAAAAGAAAAAAATTGTGGAAGGACAGAGAACGCTTTTTTAAATAAAAAATAGGCCCACAGAGGCCTTGTTTTATTAATTTTTTAAAATTTTTCTCGAAATTTTTAAGTTGAAGAATTGTCATAAAACATCAAAAATGTATGTTTTTGAAAAAAGATATAACAAAATTAGCTCTATTTTTTTCAAAAGCAGAGCTAATGATGAAAATTCAAAAGCTTGTAAAACGCAAGCTTCAAAACTTGGTGTCAACAAATATATGGGAAATCCCAAATATAATGACACCAATTCTTCTGAAAAATCCATTAAAATTTTTGAAAAAACTTATTCTGATGTTCTCAGAAACGAAAATATTTCTGATTTCTATAAAACTTATCTGGAAAATATTATAAACCCTAATGTTCCTTTATTTTCAAAATTAAGGCCCCTTAATATTTCTTTTGATACCGAATATACTACTATTGACAATATAAGATATACAATTTGTGCTTCCTATTCTTTTGAGCTGTTTGAATGTGAATTTTTTATTATTCACTTTTTTCATGAAAAATATCAAACTGAATTTCATGATTTTAGCCGTGTTATATTTGCTATTTTTAAAATTTTAAAATTCATATTTAATTTCAAAAAAATTCCTTATAGAATAAGCAGGGTTGTTTAATAGTTATTTAAAAGTTATAAAAACTTTACTATATGATAAACTTTATCAAAAAGTTAAATATGTAATTAAAATCATTGTTTAAAATATAAATTTGTGTTATAATATAACTATCTTAATACAAAAGGAAATTAAAAATGAAAATATATAGAAAAGTTTCAACATTTTCGGCTGTGCTTGAAACCAAACATAATGAAAACGTTATTGATTATTTTGAGGACACTGTATTCAAATACAGTGCAATGAAAAGACATGCCCTGCATGTCATAAGAAACAATCCTGAAATGAAAGAGAGTGTTTTAAACAGATATTTGCAGAGCAAATACGGAGTAACCACACGTACAGCAAATTCATGCATAAAAGAAGTGAGAGGAATTATTAATTCAGCTTTAGCACTACTTTCTTTGAAAATTGAAAAAATAGAAAACAGAATAGAGGACAAAAAGGAAAATCTTGAAACTAAAAAAAGACAGCTTGTTAAAATCCATAATGGACGTAAAACCAATACTAAGAAATTACGGAAACTGAAGTTTCAGATATACAATATCTGCAATTCAATTAACAGGTTGGAACAGAAAAAGGAAACATTTCAAAACAGAATTGACAAAAAGAAGCCCAATATATGCTTAGGGACAAAGAAACTTCTTAAAAGAAACAGAAACAAGTTTATTGCACGGCGGGACTTCCAAATTTCTTATATTGGAAGAAAAAACGAAAAATCTGGAAATCAAATGTTTCAATTCTCTTATGACAGAAAGTATAATTATTATAATTTTAAAATCAGGAAAGACTTCGGGAAATGGAAATATGACAGAAGTTCTGAAAGATATGTGGAAGGCAGATGTTATTTCAAATATATGTCAAAAGAACTGAGGAAAATACTTGAGGATAAAAGTTCACCTGTAACTGTATCAATGATAAGAAAAAACAGCAAATATTATCTTCATGTTTCAATAACGTTGCAATATACATCCGAAACAATATGCACCAGAAAAGAATATGGAACTGTCGGTATTGATTTTAACAAAGGCATGCTAGCCATAGCTGAAACAGATCAGGCTGGAAATCTTAAAAATGTTTGCCAAAGGAAGTTTTCCTTTGGCAAAGGAGGAAAAACGAAAGCTCAGCTTTCGGAAATACTTTCTGATATATGCAGCTATGCAGTTGCCGAAGGAAAGGATATAGTCATAGAGGACCTGAAAAGCTTTAAAAGGAAAAAGGCTAAAACAAATAAAGCTAAAACTCAACAGGGCAGGGAATATAATGATATGCTTCATAAACTGCCGTATTCAATATATTCACAATTGTTAGAGGATATGTGTTTTAAAAAGAAAATTTCCTTAATTAAGATAAATCCATATAACACTTCAAAAATTGCAAGGCAGAAATTCTGTAAAAGAATGAGCCTGAATATTCACAGCGGAGCAGCCTATATAATTGCAAGGCGCGGAATGAGGATAAAGGATATTTATATAAAGAAAGCTTCATAACAAGGATATAAGAAAAAATTTCCCGTGAGCTTCTGGACTGTGAGCAGGATGCAGGACAAAGCTACCTGCATTGTGCTACCGCAGCTCCTAAGAGACATGGGAAATATAAGGCAGAATATCCGCCGGGATTTAATATCCAGCTTAAACATTTCGGATGGAGCGTGGCGGAATATCTGTCAGGCTAGGCGTACGGCCTATGGCACAGCTGTGCCATGAAAGCAATCCTGAATAACTGTACCGAAGGTAAGGTAGGAATGGAAGCGACTACTTCAGATAAGTTTTCAGGTTACGCTTTGGAACTGGTAATGCCAGCAGTTATCTTTATTAAGTTTGTATTCATTTTTAACAGTTATAATAAATAATAGCATTTTTACTCTAATTTTTCAATAAAAAAAGCAGGAATTTTACTTCCTGCCTTTTTATATTTTTTAAAATGGAAACTCTTCGTCGTCATCGTCGTCTTCATATTCCACTGTTTCTTCAGGTTCCGCCTTTTTAGGGGCAGGTTTTGAAGAAGATTTTCTTTTGATGTTCTCAATTTCGTCTTCCTCTTCAGGAATATCCGGGATGCTTTCTTCCTCTTCGTCTTCTTCATCATCGAACGCAGCATTGAACATTGGGTTCTTAGGAGCTGATCCAGTTCTTTTAAACGCCGGTGCATCTTCCCTCTCGAAAGCCTTTTCGATGTCAGCTCTTGCCTGTTCCAGCTCTTCTGCAATGTCTTCAAGTGTTACCTGGTTCTTAATGCTTCTGTCAAGAAGTTCAAAGTTGTCCATTAAGGCATTTTTATTAGGCAGCGCCAGCGAATTTAATGAGGATTTTTTTATTTTTTCTGCTAAAGTGATTATTATTTCCTGCTTAGTTTCCTCAATCCATTCATTTACCTTAACCTTTTCAAATGAGAAGTTTTCTCCAACTGCAGATTTTATACCTCTTACAAACGCGTCTTGGAAAACTTGAGTCGATAACTGAGCGCTTGATGCGTATACGGCTGCTATAGGAACTCTTTCAATAAGGGCTATACATCTTGCCAAGGCAAGCTTGAAATTTCTTGGCTCTATCACGATATAAGGAGCTGGCTTTTCATCTCCATTTCTTATTTCGTCAATATATTTGTTAAGAGCCTTTTCAAAAGTTTCTACAGGTCCAACAACAAGACACTGTGCCATAAGATTTTGGACATTTCTTCCGTATCTTCTGTGAAACGTTCCCAGGTTATTGTCGAACATTCCTATAAGTCCAGTTGAACTGTACTCTTTTCCTTCTGCAGTTTTTACTCTTGTACATGGGACACTGTACATTTTCTCGCTTTGAGAAATAGTTGCCCATATTAAAGGTTCCTTGTAGTTGCCAAGAACATTCGGAAGAGCTTTTTCTTTCCCCTCTTTATTTATCATTGAAACTGGTAAAAAGTATTGCAGTACATTTTTATCTTTATTAATTTCAAGCGTTCTATTTCCAAGTTCAACGCTTGTTATTTTATTTTTTATATTTCCGTTTGAGATGTTCCATGAAACTATGAACCTGAATTCCCCTTTATTAAGATTTTTATTCAAGCCATAAGTTAGCTGGTTTATATGTGAATATCTTTCATCTTTAGAAGGAAGCGTCAAGTCTTCCCACGCAGTTTCAAGTTTAGGTCTTGAAACCTGCTTTTTTTCTCCTGTCTTGGTATAGTTTCTGATGATTAACTTTTTCATAATTTCTTCAGCCACTCCTGGATATTTCTTTTCAGGCAGCTTCTCATAAGCAATTTTTTCTAATTTTTCATAAAGTTCTTTGTAGCTTTTCATAATTTTTTCTCCTTAAATTCGTTTTATTATCAGGTTGAACTACTTTCCTGATAAATATATTCTATCATTTTTATTGTTTGATGTCAAGAAATATATTGGATTTTTTAAAAGAAAATCAAAATAATTTTTAGATGTCAAGACACCTTTTTATAATTGTTTTCTATTGACTTTTTATATATAGTATGATATTATTTTAATATAAGTTTATTAAATAGCGCAAGAACACTCGTGACTTTAGTCATGAGATGAATTGCACGAAAATTTTAATAAACATATAGGAAAACTTGTATATAGGCACGTAGAGAAACCGTGCAACAAAGAAACTGAATTGCCGGGAACTCTTAAAGCTAATTTAAAATTTAATATAATTAAAGTTTAGCATTACTTGTTAATAACAGTAAAATATAGTATAATATCTCTATATGAAAGGGGGTGTTAGAATGTATTTAACTGTGAAACAAAAAGTAAAACATCTTAGTAAAGATGAATATAAAAGCATAAAAGAATTATCTCATATAGCTAAAAACTTAACTAATGAAGCTATATATAATTGTAGACAATATTATTTTAATGAGGGTTTGTATTTGAACTATGAGAAGAACTATACCTTGTTAAAAAATAGTGATAATTACAGGCTTTTAAATTCTAATATGGCACAGCAAATATTAAAGGAAGTTGATGGTAGTTTTAAATCCTTTTTTGCATTATTAAAACTAGCTAAAAAAGGAAAATACAACTTCAAAGATATTAAAATGCCTAGTTATCTTGATAAGAATGGCTTTACTACTCTTGTTATAGGTTTTATTAGAATTAAAGATGATACTCTTATAATACCTTATTCATACTTATTTGCTAGTGAGCATAAGAGAATAAGTATTAAGATACCTACTATTTTAAAAAATAAGAAGATTAAAGAAATAAGAATAATACCAAAATTAAAAGCTAGGTACTTTGAAATACAGTATGTATATGAAAGTAAGATAGAAAAACTAAATCTAAATAAAAAAAATGCACTAGGAATTGATTTAGGTATAAATAATCTTTGTACTTGTGTTACTAATAATGGTAGAAGTTTCATAATAGATGGTAGAAAATTAAAATCTATTAATCAATTTTATAATAAGAGAAATGCTAATTTACAAGCATTAAAAGATACTAAGAAAAAGATAAAAGGAAAAATAAAGTTATTACAGGCAAAAATTGCTATGAAAAGGAATAACAGAGTAAACGATTACTTATCCAAGACAGCAAGAAGGATAATGAATTATTGTATAGAAAATGATATAGGAAAGATAGTAATGGGTTACAATGTAACATTCCAAAGGAATAGTAATATAGGAAAGGTAAACAATCAAAACTTTGTAAATATACCATACGGAAAATTAAGAAATAAATTAGAATATCTGTGCGATATGTATGGGATAGAATGCATATTACAAGAAGAAAGTTATACTTCAAAAGCAAGTTTTTTTGATAGGGATGATTTACCAATATATAATGCAGATAATCCACACGAAAATATATATTTAGTGGCAGAAGAGTAAAAAGAGGCTTGTATATGACTAAAAAAGGTAATCTTATAAATGCAGATGTAAATGGAGCGTTAAATATATTAAGAAAAAGTAATGCTGTAGACTTAAATGTCTTATGCAATAGAGGTGAGCTGGACACACCTAAAAGAATTAGAATTATCTAATTCTTGTAAGATAAAATTTTAATTATATTAAGATTTTAGAACCCCGCGACTTCTGTCGTGGGAGGTTCAGTCTGAAGGAGAAAAAAATGGAAAGAAAATTCTTTATAGTGGAAAGCGTAAGAATGGATCGAAAAAATAACATTGTTCGGCTTTCTGGAAATTATAGTAATAAAAAAAAGGAAAAAAAATATCTTGAAATCGAAGGTGAAACATTCGATGATAAGCTTCAGGCACTGGCTGAAATGCTTGCCAAGGGAATTATAAAACCAGGAAACCTTAACTCAAGCGTGTCCCGTTTCTTCTATGCGTGGATAAGGGCCTGTGAAACCGTAAACTTTAATAAGAAAAAGTTTTCAAAGTACACAAGGGAGAAAAAGGAAAAAGTGTTAAGTGAACTTGCCGAAGAGATTGAAGGACATTACAAGATGAAAAATTTAAAGAAAAGCTATCTTGTAGCCTGTGAAACTGACAGCGGAGATCCCAAATTCTTTATAAAAACTGGAAAATTTTTTCCGAAGGAGCAGCGTTTCTCAGGATACAGGCTGGGAAAAGCGGAAGACGTTAAAAAACTCTTTGACTTAAGGTATGCAGTTACATTATGTGATATTCTAAACAAATCCTATAGTAAAAAGTTTGATATAGTCGAAATAGAAAAGTAGTTGACATAAAAACTAATTTATGCTATAATTAATACAGATAAAAGTTAAGGGAGAGATTTTATGAAAAAGATAATCAAGTTTGAAAAGAAGGACTGTAACCCTTGCCAAATGGTATCAGCCTGGTTCGACGCAAGGGAAATTGAATATGAAAGAATTAACGCATTTGACAACCCTATGGCAGCTGCTGAAATGAAAGTCAGAAGCGTTCCGACAGTAATACTGGTTGAGGACGGTAAGGAAATAAGAAGAAGTACAGGATTTAAACCTGAAGAGCTTGAAGAACTTGTGAAGGAATTATAAGGCATCCAAAATGGATGCTTTTTTTATGGAATTAATTTTTAAAAATATTTTTTAGATAAAAAAACAGGCCCTTTTGGGCCTTTCTGTTTACAAATAATATTGAAGTTTTCTGCTTATGTTTTCATAACCTTCAGGAACTTCTGAAGCGTATCTTATTTCCTCATCTGTCCAGCTTCCTGCGATTTTGATGTCAACGTCAAGTTCGTCACTTAAGACTTCAGGATCTCCGCAAAGGATTGCAAGTGGAGCTATGGAACCTGTATAGAGATTTACTGTTTCAAGGTTAAAGTATTGCTTTTTCTTATCATTAACAATAAAACCTTCATCTATTATGCCTTGCATTATTCCGGATGTTCTTCCTCTTTTCCTTGAAATTCCGTTTGCAAACTCCTCTATTGCTTTCCTGTCGCTTCCAGAAACAAAAATATCTTCTGAAGTCAGTTTATTTTTCAACGTTCTTTTGCCAAAGTCATCCACAAAGTTTATAATCATAGGCTCTCCGGTTCTTTTTAGCCAGAAATATAATATATGTGTTACTTTTTCTGAATTAAGATAACCCGAAAGTTTAATTCCTTCAAAGTCAAACAGTTCGACTCCGCAAACGTCCCTAAGTTCAAATATGTTTACATGTCCCAGGGCCTTATTTCCGAATGTTTCGTAGTGATAATATCTGCTCATTGTTCTACTTCCTTTCCTTTTCTTATCTTTCAATTCCTAAAAATATATTTGCATCAATTTCAAGAAAATCACACAATGCAATTGTATATTCAGGAGTAGGGTAGTGGTCCCCATTTTCCCACTCTGAAATTATTCCTTTATTAAGAGGCTTTTTATATTTCTTTTTAATTTCTTTTGCCAAATTTTCCATGGAAAGTTTCTTTTCTTTTCTTTTTTCCCTTAAAAGATGTCCAGCGTCTTTAATCCTTTCTTTCACGTCTTTCATTGTTCTTCTCCTTCCTAAATATTATTTTTTAAGTCCTAAAAGCCAGTTTGCGTCCACTTTAAAGAAATCGCATAAATAAGAAATATATTCAGTGCTTGGAGTCTGGCTTCCTTTCTCCCATTTTGAAATTGTGGCCTTATTTAAGCCGATGTTATATTTCTTATTCATCTCTTCTGCCATCCTTGTTCCACTAAGTTTTTGGATTTTTCGCAGATCACGGATTTTTTTTCGCAGAATGTCTATTTTAATTGTTGTGTTCATTATTCTCATTCCTTTCTTTTGTACACTATTCTATATTTGTATATTATCATACTTTAGTTTTTTTGTCAACAACATTTTGAATTTTTTTTATTAAAAAAGGCAGGAATTTAATCCTGCTTTTCTTTTAAGTTTTTTATTTCTTCAAAAAATTTTATTGCTTCCTTCTCTTTCAAATCATTTACCTGTCTTTTAGATATTTCTTCTGCAAGTGTTGAAATATCTTCCTGAATTTTCAGAAGCTGTTCTCTTATTATTTTCCAAGAAATTTCTGGCCGTTCTAAAATTTTCTTGATTTTAAAGTTGAGCGTATCCGTTAAGTCGCTTTCAATTACATAGAAATTTTTCAGCAATCTTTGATTGTTAAATTCAATTAATTTGAAAATGTCTTTTATTTTCTTATGTTGTGTGGGTTTTTCTTGAGAAATTTTCTTCATATAGTTTAGAAGGTGCTTATTTACTAATTCAAGTTTTATTCTCTCTTCAATAAAAGGATTTCTTTTTTTCAACGCTTTTATCTCATCAGCCGCTTCTCTAAGAAATTCCATATATTCAAGATAACCTCCAAGAAAGCCGAGATGTGTTTCCAGATGTTTGAATTTATAATTTTCTCCTAAATTCGGCTCATAAACTACATGGAAGCGACATTCTTCATAGGTCATGTTGCTTGTTTCCTTTATGATTTTTACCGAAAATTTTTCAATCATTCCAGCAACATCTCCGAGATAGTCAGCTCCATAAATTCCAATTTCCATTAATTGTTCTTTAGTGTTAAGGCCCTCAAAAGCATTTTTAGTTCCAAACTTATGTTTCAGAAGTTCCGGAAAATCCTCGTCATTCAGTAACGCGGCAATGTAGCGGTCGCTGATAAACTTTCCGTTTTTAAGTTCAAAAAAACCGTAACCAATATATTTCGCCTTTATAAAACCTCCACCAAATTTCCGTGGAATTAATATTTTTACGGTATCATTTACAGAAATTGCTGCCTTTCCATCGGGATTAACATCATAATCTGAATAAATATAAGTGTACTTTGTCATAATTTTACTTCCTTTCAAAATATTATGGTTGTATTTTAACATATTTATGTTTTTTATTCAATGACTTTTTGTGTTTTTATGAAATTTTCAGAAAGATTTTATTTGAAAATTTCAGAATTACATGATATTATTTTTTTGAATTGAAATATATATTTTTTTAAAAAGTAAGGAAGTGAATAAAATGAATTTAATATGGATTAATATTTTATGCTTAAGTGCAAACATATTATTTTTATTCTTTTTTGCAAAAGAAATATGGAATATAACTGCGAACTTCGTTCCAATAGATTTTGATTTGTTATTAGAAATAATTACTGGATTGGCGTTATCATCAATCGGATCTTTTGTGAATTTTGAAACAGGTAAAACAATAATAATGATACCTGTAATTCAATTGATTTTATTCATAACAGTATTATTTACAGCTTTAGGAACAGCTTATTATAAGCGGAAAAGAAAATGATTAATTTTAAAACGGTTATTTTACAGTTTTATCTTTAATAGAAAATAGGCCCG
>ERZ773065.683-NODE-683-length-18183-cov-7.187224_pt1 | contig 18183 bp, 13 predicted proteins | sample MGYA00580623_ERZ773065 | MGnify/ENA primary metagenome ERZ773065 (study PRJEB29015, sample SAMEA2738017) | human oral metagenome | biome: human oral; feature: human-associated habitat; material: dental | place: China | collected 2047 ... | reverse complement strand
ATGTCCCGTATGTGGGAACATATCCACTGGGGTTCCTTTTACATACTCATAGCCGTTTTCGCTCAGATATTTGATATCTCTGCTCAGGGTTGCCGGATCACATGATATATAAACGATTCTGTCGGCTTCTGTTTCCATTACCGCTTTTAGCAGGGCTTCGTCGCAGCCTTTTCTCGGTGGATCAAGGATTACAACATCTGATTTTTCTATCTCACCTTCTTCTCTAAGCCTTGGGAGTTCTTCTTCGGCCTTACCTGTATAGTAGATGGCGTTTACAATTCCGTTTATAACCGCGTTTCTGTTTGCGTTTAGGACGGCTTCTTTGACTAGCTCGATTCCAACTACCTTGCCTGCTCCCGCCTTTGCCATAAAGAGTCCTATGGTTCCGACTCCGCAGTAAAGGTCTAGGACTGTTTCTCCACCCTTTATTCCTGCGTATTCAACAGCCTTTTCGTAGAGGCGCTCTGCCTGAATCGGATTAACCTGATAGAAGGAGTATGGTGAGATTTCAAATCTAAGACCTAACATCCCGTCTTCTATCACATGCCTTCCTGCGATGATTTCTGCGCGGTTTTTGTGCTGCTTTGATGGCTTATTATCGGATACGTCTAGGGCCACCGACGAAAGATAGTATTCGAATCCGTCATCAAAGCCCGGAATAGCATTTATCCTATCGTCTACTGTATAGATGAAACCCTCTAGGTCCACATCCTTTTCTTCCACGGCCAGCACGACCATAACTTCGCCGCTTGTGAACGAGGTTTTTACGACTAGATTTTTTATCTTTTTAGCATCCTCGCACTCATCAAAGCTATCTCTAAGCGCATCTGCTACCGCTACCACCGGTTCACTCTGGAGCCTGCACTCATGACAGTCTATAACCTTATGGCTCATGCGCCCTAAAAAGCCCACTGAACGGGTTTTAGGGTGAATCGCAAGCCTTGCCTTATTTCTATAGAAAAAAGGCTCCTCCATCGATATTATCAATTCTAGCTCAGGGCTTTGTAAACCACCTATACGCTCGAGGACATCGCGGACATGTCTTCCCTTGAGCTCTACTTGCTTTTCGTATTTCAGCTTTCCAAAGGCGCAGCCTCCACACTCATCTATGTAAGGACAGACATCATCCAGTCTGTACTCTGACGGTTCAAGGATTTCCTCAACCCTAGCGAGTGCATAGCGCTTCTTTATCTTTGTAAGCCTTGCACTGACCCTGTCTCCGACTACGCAGCCTTCGGCAAAGACAATAAGGCCATCGCAGCTAGCGATGCCCCTACCGTCCTGACTTTGATCTTTGATTGTAAGTTCTATTAATTGATTCTTTTCCATTTACATTCCATAAAAATCAGGGTTTCATTAACTCATTTCTGTTCCGCAAAGTTTAAAAATTAATCAAACGATCGCTATTACGTAAAACTAAATTTCACTGACCGAATGTTATTCCGCAAAATTGAAAATTCGTCTACGGATTGTTATTCCACAAAATTCAGAAGTTCATCGACTGAAAGTCTTGCCGGTGCCGGGTTATCTGTTTCGTGATATCCCATGGCGATTATTGCTACAACCTCCCGGCTTTCGGGCAATCCAAGGATTTTTCTAATCATGTCGTAGTCTGCGTATCCTAGGATTACTGTTCCCACACCATATGTGTGCGCAGCTAGGCAGAAGGCCTCTGCAGAGATTCCTGCATCAAACATTTCCCAGCCGTCCTTCTTTGGTGTCGAGTAGCTGCCGTCAGGCTCAAAGCCGCTCTTTCCCTTTACGATTGACTGAACTGCTATTGCAGGAGCTCGCTTGATTGTCTTCTCGTTGAAGGTGAAACCGAGAACCGCCTCTTCAGCGATTTTAGTTTTGATGGCCTCGTTCTCAACGATGGTGTACCTTGTAATCTGAGTGTTCTTCCAAGATGGTGCAAAAGCAGTCGACTCGATAATTTTCTCGATAGTCTCCCTTGAGATGCTCTCCTCCTTATACTTACGAACACTTCGCCTTGATTTTATACATTCTAAAGCTTCCATTTATCTATCTCCCTTATGTAAACTGCTTATTTAATCGTCCAAAACATTATACATTCTATATCACAAAATAGCAAAAGGAGATAACCTAAGCTACCTCCCTGTCTCTTAATTTTTTTCTACTCTTATGCCTCTTATGACACTTCAGCTTATCCGCCACTGAGCTGCGTATATACCTGTCCGCGGAAAGAGCGTGATAACCAACGTCTTTGGTGGAGCCAAGCTGAGCTGCGTATATATACCTGCCCGCGGTCGTGACTCATCTGATAACTTGAGAGCATTTGCCGCTTGCCTGCAGCCAATCTCCAACTCATATCTAACTTATCTTTAGTCTATCTTTCGCTGTAGTGGTGTGCATCCTCAAGAACCATGTCCTTAACCTTGATTAGCCTTATCGTGTTGTCTCTTGCAGTCTCCTCAAGTTTCATCGAAATATATTTGATATTCTTCTGAGCTTCAGGAATGATTACGTGCTCAAGCGCATTTACACGTCTTCTGGTTTTCTCAATCTCGGCAGCCATGAGCTTGCAAGCCTTTTCCTTTTCGGCGAGCAAAATCATGTCGTCTCTGATGTCGGCAAGCGATTTGATTGCACCATCGAGGTCCGAAGAAGTGAAGGCATATCCGTATGAATAGATATCCGATTCACTTGCAGTCTTTGTTTTTACATCAAAGACCGGAATGTTAACGCTCATGACGTTCTTTGTGCTTACGCCAAGTGTCACCTTTTGCTTAGCAGCCATCAAAGCGGTATTAAGAGTTTCGGCATCCATACCTGCCTTGGCAACAACGAAGTTGATGTTAGCCTGACGGATACCCTCTTCGACATGTTTTCTGAGCTCCATGTTCTCGCGAACCATGATGAGGAATTGACGCATCAGCTCGTCTCTCTTGTCTTTGAGAAGCTTGTGACCCTTGCGGGCAACAGCCAGCTTATCTTTGATCCTCGAGAGCTCCATACGAGTAGGAATTATTTGACTTGATGCCATATCATGCCTCCTTATCCTTACTTCGCCTCATAATACATATCCAGCCACTTATCGCTTATTCTCTTGAGTTCACTTCTTGGAAGAATTCTCAAAAGTTCCCAACCGATGTCCAAAGTCTCCTCAATAGTTCTATCAGTGTTATAACCCTGATTTACATATTTCTCTTCAAACTCGTCTGCAAACTTGGCATACTTTAAATCGATTTCCGTCAAAGCGGCTTCACCGAGGATGGTCATCAGTTCCTTGGCATCCTTACCTCTTGCGTAAGCGGCAAACAACTGGTTCATTGTATTAGCGTGGTCGCCTCTCGTCTTGCCTTCGCCGATACCCTTGTCCTTAAGTCTCGATAGAGATGGAAGAACATTGATAGGTGGCTTAACTCCCTTGCGATAAAGATCTCTGGAAAGAATGATCTGTCCCTCTGTTATATATCCGGTAAGGTCAGGAATTGGGTGAGTCTTGTCATCCTCAGGCATCGAAAGAATTGGAATCATGGTGATTGAACCGTTCTTGCCGTACTGTCTTCCTGCTCTCTCATATATCGTAGCAAAGTCGGTGTACATGTATCCCGGATATCCTCTTCTTGCTGCAACTTCCTTACGAGCAGCCGATACCTCTCTCAAAGCATCAGCGTAGTTTGTGATATCCGTCAAAATTACCAAGACGTGCATGTTGCAGTCAAAAGCCAGATACTCGGCTGCGGTAAGTGCCATTCTCGGCGTAGAAATTCTCTCAACCGCAGGATCATTTGCAAGGTTTACAAACATTACGGTTCTGTCTATTGCACCGGTTTCCTTGAAGGATTCAACGAAGAAGTTCGATTCCTCAAAGGTAATACCCATGGCAGCAAATACTACTGCAAACTTCTCGTTCGTGCCGCGAACCTTAGCCTGCTTTGCAATCTGTGCCGCGAGGTTTGCGTGTGGAAGACCTGAAGCCGAGAAAATAGGCAGCTTCTGTCCTCTAACTAGAGTGTTAAGGCCGTCGATAGCCGATACACCTGTCTGAATGAATTCGGCAGGGTAAACGCGAGCAGCCGGATTCATAGGCAGACCGTTTATGTCTCTTCTCTCTACGGGAAGAATCTCGGGACCGCCGTCCTTTGGTCGTCCCATTCCGTCAAAGACTCTTCCCAGCATGTCCTCAGACACACCGAGTTCGAGGCTCTTCCCTAAAAATCTAACCTTACTGTCGCTGAGGTTTATACCTGCGGAGTTCTCAAAGAGCTGAACTACCGCTGTGTCTCCGTTTATTTCGAGAACCTTGCAGCGACGTCTTTCACCGTCTGCAAGCTCGATTTCACCAAGCTCATCATATTTTACATTCTCAACACCGCGGACCATCATCAAAGGACCTGCGACCTCTTGAATAGTTCTATATTCCTTTGGCATTATTTAGTCCTCCTTCTTCAGTGCTTCAGCAACTTCTCCGTCGAGCAAGTCGTTGATTCTTGTAAATTCATCTTCTATCTTATCTTCAGGTGTATATTTGAACCTTCCGATAGGCTCTCTTGAAGGCATTGCAATTAGATTCTCAACATTTGCACCCTTCTCAAGTGCCGCCTTAGCCTTTTCGTAGAAGCTCATAACCAGTCTCATCATCAGATACTGCTTGCGAAGTGATGAATATGTATCAACCTCGTCAAAGCTGTTCTGGTTTAAGAAGTCCTCGCGGATTGACTTAGCAGCTTCCATCTTGAGCCTGTCAGCAGGTGAAAGTGCATCCATACCTACCATCTGAACGATTTCATTCAGCTTTGATTCGTCCTGAAGAAGCGACATCATTTCCTGACGAGCGTTCATCCAACCCGGCTCGACTTCTTCATTAAACCATTTTTCCATGCTGTCCAGATATAGTGAATAACTTGTCAACCAGTTGATTGCAGGGAAGTGTCTCTGGTACGCGAGGTTTGAATCAAGACCCCAGAACACCTTTACAATTCTGAGCGTTGCCTGTGATACCGGCTCGGAGATATCTCCACCCTGTGGTGAAACCGCACCGATTACGGAAAGAGCACCATCTCTTCCGTCCTTACCAAGTGCGATAACGTGACCGGCTCTCTCGTAGAACTGAGCAAGACGGCTTCCGAGGTATGCAGGATAACCTTCTTCACCGGGCATTTCCTCAAGTCTTCCGGACATCTCACGAAGAGCCTCTGCCCATCTTGATGTTGAGTCAGCCATCAAAGCTACTGAGTATCCCATATCTCTGAAGTACTCAGCTATGGTAATACCTGTATAAATTGAAGCCTCACGCGCAGCAACCGGCATGTCCGATGTGTTTGCGATAAGAACTGTTCTTTCCATCAAAGAACGGCCTGTCTTTGGATCGACGAGAGCCGGGAACTCGTTCAGTACGTCTGTCATCTCGTTTCCACGCTCTCCGCATCCGATATATACGACGATGTCAGCCTCAGCCCACTTTGCCAGCTGGTGCTGGATAACAGTCTTTCCTGAACCGAATGGTCCGGGAACTGCTGCTGTACCACCCTTTGCGATAGGAAAAAAGGCATCGATAACACGCTGTCCTGTAATCAGCGGCTTGTCCGGTCTCAGCTTTTCAGTGTAAGGCCTGCTCTTTCTAACCGGCCATTTCTGCATTAGCTGGATCTCTCTGTCTCCTTTTTCCGTTTCGATTACAGCAATTGTCTCTGTAACTGTGAACTCGCCTGACTTAAGTTCTTTAACCTTACCCTTTACATCAGGTGGAACCATGATTTTCTGTTCAACAACCTCGGTCTCCTGAACAGTTCCGAGCACATCTCCTCCGCTCACCTCTTCACCGATTTCGGCTTTTGGAACAAAGTTCCACTTTTTCTCTCGGTCGAGGGAATCGACGTGTATTCCTCTCTTAAGGTTGTTGCCACAGACCTTCATAATCGCATCGAGCGGTCTTTGAATGCCGTCGTAGATACTTGTTATAAGTCCGGGGCCAAGTTCAACCGACATAGGTACACCTGTCGAAACTACCGGTTCTCCCGGTCCTAGACCCGAAGTCTCCTCGTATACCTGAATCGATGCCTCGTCTTCGTGCATCTCTATAATTTCGCCCGTTAGCATCTGGTCGCTTACGTGCACAACGTCAAACATGTTTGCATCGCGCATCCCTGTAGCTATTACTAAGGGGCCTGCTACTTTTTTAATCGTACCTTTACTATTCATGTACTATACTGCCTCCTGATATCAGTTATCGTGTGAAAACAAAATATCCGATCCTACAGCTCTCTCAACGGATTTCTTTACTTCGGCTATTCCTGCTCCGGTGTTTCCGTGTGTGCCCGGTATCTCTATGATTGCCGGCACAATCTTGTCCTGATATTTTGCAATTTCTTCTTTTAAATCTGCCGCCAAGACTTCCGTAATATAGATTATTCCATATCCCTGCTCGGCAAGCTCTGACAGCTTATGCTTTGCCTCGTTGGACTCCGCTACTGGTATAGTATCAAAGCCCAAAGCCGCAAATCCGTAAATGCTGTCATAATCTCCTATTACAGCAATATCACGCATACATTTCCCTTACTCTTTCCCTGATCGCCTCTTCAGAAAGATCGTTTTGCTTTCCGGTGAGTACGATTCTAATTGTCTTTATTTCATTCTGTCTTGCAATTACATAGGCAAATATTGGACCTAGCGTAAATGCATTGTACTTTTGCGGTTTTATCGCTCTTATTATGCGATTATCACACCAGCACTCGAATATAGATTGCGAGCTCTTCAGCGCATCTACTCCATCTCTATACGGCGTTGTCGCAAGATATGCAGCTATCTCATCCTTACCTGCTATCGCAGCTTTTATGAGTGCATCTGTATTTATTGAATCGCAGCTTGACATCGCCCTCTTCATAAAATCAGCGCTTTTTCCTGTCAGCTGAGCTCTCACGGCAATCTTGATGTTCGCCACTGCAACAACGGACTCTGCATAATCTTTGATGATATCAATCTTTGATCTATGTCCCGCGAGGTATATTGCCTCCATGCAATCCCTGTCAATTACGATATCGCAAAGCTGTCCGTCTCCTGTATGAACAAGGCTCTCGTAGGCTTCCTTCGCTACCTCCTGCATATCGCCAGGCAGGAGCTTATAGTTGCCCTCCTGAATAGCCGCTCTCATCTCCTCGCCGCTTGGATTCGTGTCGTAGTAGATGCTAATGCCCTTAGGACTGCTCACAGCCGCCTTCACCGCAGCCTTTAGATTGTGATATAGCTTTGGAATACTCAAAACAGCAAATTGTCTCAAATCGATTTTGAACTCCTTTATCAAAGCCCAAATCTTGTCTTCTTCTGCTGCAAGGATTCTCTCACCGTCACCCTTTGAGTCTGAGCTTCCCCAAGACCTTTCCTCAAGAAATTGAATGCACTGCTCATAAGTGCCGAGTGAGATAAGCTGCTCGATATCTGTATCCTTCAGGAGGGATGTCTCTAGCGCACGAATTCTCGCGACCTCGTAAACATAATTTTCTCCCATATTTTCTCCTTATAGCCTATTCTCACTGAAATAATAATTTCTGAACCAAGTCGGAAAGCTCTTCCTTCTTATCTTCAAAGATGGCTTCAAGTGTGCAGTTCTCTTCGATGCCGCCGTATGATAGTACAAATCCGCCCTCAATATCTATGGCATCCTTTGATACGCTCATCTTAGCCTGCCTGCCTTCTGCGATTACTTTGATCTTGTCCTCAAAGTCCTTAGGCATTCTGGCTAAGTCCTTTGATGATAGGGAAACGATGCCCTCGCCCTCGTGAATAGCCTTATCTGCTATCTTGAGAAGCAATTCAAAGTATTCCTCATCCGGCAATTCTCTGATTTGCGCCTTAGCCTTATCTATTACCTCAGCAATCAAAGTCTGCTTAGTCTCGAGCATCTTGCGACTGCGCTCAAGCTCCATAGATGACTTTGTTCTTTCTTTGATTTGTACAAGCTGAGCTTCAGTTTTTTGAGAGATTTCCGCACATTTCTTTTCGGCTTCCGCCTTATTTTGTTCTTCGATTTGCCTTGCCTTAGCCTTTGCTTCATCCATGGATGACTTTGCAGACTCGGTGGCTTCATCGAGAATGCTCTGTTTTATCTTATCTAATCCGGTCATTTTCTCTCTCCTTAACCTATGCTAAACAAATATACTATAGCTTGATATTTGATACTGATAGGATTGAGATAAGAAGTGCAAGGATTGCATATGTCTCTACCATTGCAGGGAATAACATAGCCTTACCGAACTGATCCGGCTTCTTTGCAACAATTCCGATTGATGCAACCGATGTCTTGCCCTGATGGAATGCAGATACCAGACCTACTATTGCTATTGGCATGCATGCAGCAAATAGCGTAAGACCTGTTCCTACGCTCATGCTTGTTACAGCTGTTCCACCTAGAATACCGATCTTTGATAGTGTGATAAAGGTTACGAGAAGTCCATAAATACCCTGTGTACCGGGAAGTAGCTGAAGGATAAGTACCTTAGCGAACTGATTAGGATCCTCGCTTACTACTCCCGCTGCTGCCTGACCTGCTTTTCCTACACCCCATGCAGATCCCATACCTGCTAAAATTGTTGCGAGTGCTGCTCCAAAGATTGCAATTGCAAAACCCATACTAATTTCCATGTTTTCTTCCTCCTATGAATTATTTTATCTCTATATACTTACTTTCTGTTGTTAACGGTTCAAATGGCTTTCCTCCGGCCTCATAGAACTTGCCGAAGAATTCGACAAACTGAAGCCTGTTCGTATGGACGTATGCGCCGAGCACATTGATTGCCATATTCATTGCGTGTCCAAAGATGAACACTACTGTAAATATAATTGCTCCAAGGACTCCTCCGCCGACCATGCTACCCATCATGTTGATAACGCTGGCGATTACACCTGTTGCAAGTCCTAGTGCAAGAAGTCTGGAATACGATAGCACATCGCTGAGCCAACCTGTGACTCCATATATGTCATACGCACCCAGTGCTATTCTGAGAGCCACATTCTTGTGTCCTCTACCTGACATAAGCAAAATTCCCAGCATTCCTGCGATTGTGAGCACCTTTGATATCATTACCACTGCTGCCGGGAACTTGATTGTCATCTGAGAAATCGATGCAAATATATCTGTTGGTAGCAGTAACAGTATAAGTCCGATTAGGAACATATACCAAAATACTACATCGCAGATACAGTCGACGATCTTGCCTTCCTTGAGTTCCTGAAAGCCTTTAATCGCAAGTCCTGCAAAGAGATGAATTACACCAAACAGCATACACCAGATCAAAAGTCTCATCGGATTATCAAGTGGAGCAAACCATAACGGTTTAATTGTAAAATCCTTGTTGAAGAAGGTCTTTGCAATCACCGTAGGTGCATCTCCGAAATATCCGCCAAACATCACTCCCCAGAAGAGTGTTGAAAGTCCGCAGAAGCCGAACAGCTTGAGCATCTTCTTCATTCCGTCTTCCATCTTCGGAAACTTCTTCAGCACTATGAAACAACCGATTGACATCAGAAGTCCATAGGCCGCGTCCGAAAGCATCATTCCAAAGAAGAACACGTAGAAATAGGACATTACCTTTGTTGGATCTATATCTCTTAGTTTTGGAAGTCCGTATGATTCCAGCACTCCCTCGGCACTTGATGAGAACGCGTTGTTCTTCAGCACGGTCGGTGCCTCATCATCATCCGTTACATCTGCAAGCTCAATTACACAGTCAAAGCTTCCTTCTAGGAGTTCCTTAACTCTTGAAGCCTTGTCCTTCGGTATGAAGCCTGTCATTACGAAAGTTCTCTCTGACTGCTTCAGTTCTCCGCTAACCTCGACATTCTTCAGCCTCATTCTGAAGTAATCTCCGGCTTCTCTGAGCTTGTCTCTTTTCTCTGCCGATTCTATAATCCTATTCTCAAGCTCTACATTTGCCTGATTAGTTGAATCGATATCAGTTTCAAGCTTTTCGATTTGCTCTTTTGGCGTCTTATCGTAGCCTAGTGAGCTCTTTGCAAAACCTCCGCTTCTTAGCGCATCTTCTACCTTACCTGAAATATCTTTCTCAGCTATTACCACTATATAGCTGGCATCTGAGTCCATACAGACAACTTCCAAATCGATGTTTACATCTTCATCGCATTTCTTCTGTACGAGCTCGTGTATTTTTGCCTCGTCCATATCAGGCGGCATGGTTCCTATCAAAATCTTAGTTTTCTTTGTCTCTGTCAAATCAAAAGGTATATCAAGTTCCTGCCAAGGTTTTAGCCCCTCAATTTTCTCGTTAAGCTTTGATACGAGAGCTTTGTTTTCGGTATATTCCTTGGACCATTTGATCACCTGATCTGCAAGCTCTGTAATCGCTTCCGCATTCTGCATATCATGCGTCAACTTTTCTTTATCTATCAAAGGCTTGCCTTCAAGTGAACTGAACATTCCCTTTGTCTCCGGAGAGAAAGTATCCATCACATCAAGTGCCTGTTCAGTTAAGCTTAGCTTCTTGCTAAGTTCTCTGCTGAGTTCCTTTGTATTCGTCGTTACAAAGCCGTCAAGCGCTTTTAGTGATTTATCATCACTTAGCTCTATAGTGCCGAGCGTTTGGATTTTTTCCAGGATTTCTTGCCTATCTTTTTTCAATGCGCAGATACCGATTTTTTGCATCTGCAATACTGCCATACTTCATTCTCCTTCCCGAAAATATATTTTCAAAATAAATAATAATCGACCGTGCACAGTTAAATTAAGTGCTTGCCATAAACCGAGTTTCCTTTGTTTTCCGCTACATTCGCCTTAATATCTAAGCATCTCTGCGGCTATAATCTCGATTCACACGCACCTTATTCAACTTACTACTGCGTCGATTATCTTTTGAATTGCGTTTTTTTCTTTGCGTTTAGCATCCTGTCTGAGTTCTTCAAGTTCGGATTCCAATCCCTTAAGCGACTCTCGTCTCTGTTCCTCTGCCTCCTGCTGAGCGGCTTTAATCCTCTCATCGGACTCGGATTTTGCCTGCGAAATCTCCTGCTCACACTTTGAAGAACTTTCGCTCTTCGTTCTTTCAATCAGTTCTAACTCGGAAGCCTTTCCATCCGCAATGATTTTATCAGCCTCCAGCTCGACTTTATGGATTGCTTTTATTGTATCGCTTACCATTTAATGTCCTCCTAAATTAACTGAATCATACCCAAATTATAACGTACATGTATACAATTATCAAATAAATACGAATAATTTTTACTTTGATTCCTGCATACATTTCCCAACTTGGATAAGATACTATAATCATACCCATTTTTTATACATTTTACACTATCATTTATTTGAGTAAAGCTCCGGATTAAATCAATCGACAATTACAGGATATTATACCAATACAGCACGATACTGCTACGAATCCTTAATTAAGACCTATAGATTTCTGAGAATATATTTAAAAAAGCAGAAGCTATGAAGCTGAGTATATATTGCTTTATATTTGTGTTTAATATATAATTATTGCAATGTGTAAATTTATTCTAATAAATAGCACTATAAATTTATATTTGGCTAATCAAGCAATTTTAAAACAGTTTATGAGAAAGGATGTTTAACATGAAGGATCTTAAAAAACACTTGTTAAGTATCGCATTGAGCTTAACGCTGGTCTTTTCAGCCATACCGGTAGCAACTGTGCATGCTGATGACAATTCGCCGTTACCGGGAGCGGGAACAACTGCTGTAAGCAAAACCCCCGACGGTTGGAATGACTTAAGAGAAGCTCTTTCGATGCTTTTGGGATTTACATTTGACAATGAAGCGGATGCTAAGGCTGAGTACGAGAAACTCACAAGATTGGATGGAGATATTCTGCTGGGCACAGATACGCAGCATAACGAAATCAAGACTGTAAATATCAATGATACTATGGATTTTACCGGAACCCTAAATGTTGATGTTATTAAAAAGGCAGTAGGTATGATAACCCCGGGAGTTGGATCTTTCGCAAAGCTTGATGGCGTTAGCAGTCAGTTTATGGCTGAATTTGTTATTCCGGATGGAATGATTTACAGCAAAGAACTCACCAAAGATAATGTGAAGCTTAAAAATGCGCAAGATATATTTGAGGTGACGGATGTAAAGGTAGAGGGTCAAAAGGTTACAGTGATGATGGAATTTGTTGATCCTGTACTAAAGAAAGCAAAGAAAGAAAACAAACCGTATATCGTCAAGGATTTAAATAATGCTCTAAACAAGGTTGAAGGTCAACTGGAGGTTACTATTCCTGGAGTTAAGTTTGACAAAACGAAGGTTAAAGTCGGAGATGTTCTGACCGTAAAGGGAACACTATCCGGAAATTATAAAATGGAAAAACTTGTTACCGCTCATTATGACCCTAGAATGAGAACCTTACGAGACGAATATTTAAAAGATCCGTCAAAAGTCGATAAGTTCAAAAACATTATGCCCGCTGAATACCAGGAGTATCAAACCCAAGTGAAAAAGCTCAGCGAGGCTGTAGAAGATCTTCAAAAACTCGCTGATGAAGTAAAGGCATTGAGGGATGAATTTAATAAGTTTGTTGCTGATAACAAAGAGGTAATTGACAGGTATCTTAATAATGATCCTTATGACAAAACTCTCGATGAAAATTATTCTGACGAAAAGAATTTTGAATTTCCTACAGGTGAACCTTTTAAGATGATGACTGAGAGACTCTATAACAGAGCTTATCAGCACGACGGGCATTCTGACGTGGATTACGGCAATAAGGCAGCAAACAAACCTGCAAAGGCATATTCTCTGTATGGGGAGATTAATTTATTAAGCAATAATATCGCTAAAGTTCCAAAATTATATAAGTATTGGAGCAGAAATATAAGCGATGAACAAAAGGCTAAAGATAAACCCGTAATAGAAAAGCTCGAAGAGATGTTAAAGCGCGCACGCGAATTTGGAAGCACTGATAAAGGAAGATTATATGAGCTCTCAATGCGAGAATTTGAAGCACGCAATTCCATAGTAGAGACGTACATTGACGGATTCGCATTACAAGAGCTTCTGACAAATCCTCAATATGGTGGGATAAGATATGATAATGTCGGTGCTTCAGAATATTCTATGATGTTTATGGGATGGGATGCTGTTCAATCGGAAGCCGGAAGAGATTCCGTTCTTGAAAACGATGCGAACGCAGATAAAAAAACTATACAGCTTACATTAAAAGTAACTGATGATAAAGTAAAAACTCCGGGTGCAACTAATAATAAGAAAGTTAAGAAGACACCGGAAACAGGCGACAGAACAAATCTGCCGTATGCAGCGGTAATATTGCTTGCATCAGGCAGCCTGGTCGCTTTAATGACTATCAGAAGAAAAAAAGTAAGATAGGTTTACTTTATAGGGCAAAAGCGTAAAAACGATATATATATAATAAAGACATGTGTAAAAACCGATACTACCGTTGAAACAACAGTAGTATCGGTTTAATTTTGAGTTTATTTCATTTGCTTAATTACCCATCCTATATATGACAGGAACAGTACATTTAGCATATTTGTTTTAATCAATTTTACGTCGCTTAGCGTAAATTGTTGTGAGCAGTGCTATAGATAAAATGCATAGCGTACTCCATTTTACTATCCCTGATATATCTGACGTGTTAGGGCGCTTAGGCTTATCTTTAGGAGGATTTACCGGTGGCTTGCGCGGAATCTTCTTATTCACAACTTCAAAGCTGATAAGTTGGTCATTTTTCTTTATTTCAGCCTGATAAACTTCCTTACTTGCCTCATAGCCGTCAAGGCCCTTGCTTTCAATAATCTCATAGTTTCCATATGCAACATTCTTGAATTGAGCATATCCGGATTCATCAGTCACCGACTTTGCTATTATGCGATTATCCTGTCTAAGCGTAAATTCCACTCCCTGCAAAGAATTTCCCTTTTCATCGACTTTATGAACTTTGATATTTCCTTTAATTTTTGTATCCACGAAGTCTATGCGGTACTCAGCTGTAGAACTGTTTATATATATTTTCTTTCCTTCGACATTGTCGTTGTTGTATGATGGAGCTGCTGAAGTTTCCTTTACTATATATTGTCCGAATCCAAGTCTCTTAAATACATATTCACCGCTTCCGTCTGTCTTGCATTCTCCAACCTTTACTTCCTTTTCCTTGCCGTTTACAGTCTCTATTTTGTAAAGAGCAAACTCAACATCTTTTAGTCTCTCAGTCTTGTTGCCGTACTTACCGGTCTTTGTTATCTTTATATCGTTATATCCGATAAGTGCTGCATTTTGAACAGATTTCTTTTGAACCGGATTTAGACTGAAGTTGCTTGACAGCGCAGATTTTCCGTCAGCCGAAACGCTTTCAGGCAATATGGAATTTCCTGACTTTTGGGTGACATCAACATCGGAGACTCCATGACCTATAGTCACCTTTTTGTTAAATTCTTCATTTTTGTTATTACCGTTCAATGAGAATTTAACAGTATAATCACCGCGGTTATATACCGTTGCTTTATAATTACCTTCGGAGTCAGTCACTGCTGTTATAGGAGTATTATGACCATCCGGAATAACCGCAGTTTCCCCGGTATTTTTATTTATCAGAGTTATATTTACATTTTTTGCCGGTTTATCATCGGAATCAAATATTCCGTTACCGTTAAGATCATAGTAAACCTTACCGCTAATTCCATATTTTACAAAGTTTACTTTCGCACTGTTGCCTTCGAGGTAATCAACATCATTTGTCGATATCGCTGCTGTATTGAATCCGCTGTCACTTCCTTCCTTCAGGTTTAAATCAAACGGAATTCGTGACGGTATGGCAACAATCATCTCTCTCTTTGAAACGATTTCCTTGCCATTTTTAAGCACTAATTTGAAAGATTTAACTTTGCTGAAATCACTTATTTGGGCTTTTGTCAACCACTCTCCATCTCTTACACTCGCCAAGTCCTTGCCTTGTGGAGAAAGTTGATAGAAAACATCGAAAAATTCCATCACTTCAGCATTCGGAGCATAATCCTCTATCGCCATACGAAGTGGAGTTGAAAAGCCTGAACCTCTTGGTAAATATTTATGTTCATCATTTTCGACAATTGAGTGGTCTCCTTTTGCCGGCATGGTATCAATCATGCTGAACCTCTTTACCGGATGTATTGTCTGATTATATATAGAAATATTATAATCGATATTCCCGCCAAGATCACCACTTGCTCCAAGAGCTGTGGAAGTGTCATCCGTCAGTTTGACGTACTTGTTCATTATCAATTCATATGGCGGTATGAAGTTCAATATGCTTTTCATCTGTGTAAATGTCTCATTCGTATTGCCGTCGTTATCCAAATCAAGCTTATCTACATACTTCATTTCATCCTTATATGGGCTGATGTAATCATTGTCGTCATATATATAATAGTTTTCTACAATTCCCTCACCGTGTCTTACCTGTTTGGTCGCCACAATATTGAGTTTTACCCTTCGGGTTTCCTTACAATTAACGTCTCCATAATCAACTATAACAGCGGTTCGACCGGTATTTTTATAGTTTTCTATGACTTTTATCTTTGAAGCATCAAAATCCCTCCAAGGATCGAAGCCTCCATGTCCATCACCAATCTGTGCACCTTTAAACAATGGTAGTGTATTTCCGTTTTCATCCTTACCACAGGTGTATCCGGGCGGCAGAAGTGTAACGGACTTTACATTTTTGGCGGTCTTATATGCGCCCCAATTTCCTTTTGTCATATCCGGACCCACTATATATGAGGTTTGAGTACCACCGGATTCGTATACAACATTTTGATTCGGATTTTGTTCAGCCGAAGCAAGCGGATAGGTAGGAATTAGATTAAGATAGCCTTCTTTTCCACCTTTAACATCATTGTATACGGTTTTTGCCATATTTACACCCTTAAACGTTGCCGTAATACTTGAATGACCGCTGTATGTCTGCTTATTTCCGTTTTCCTTATTATTCCATTTGGCTTTTTCAGCAGACATCAAATCTACATAATCATAAATATCTAAATGGACATTATCCAGCTCCAACGGCGTATCAAAGACGAGTTTGAGAGCTACAAATTTTCTGTCGGGATCTTTTATTTTTACATAGGATTTCTTTTCTCCTTTAGCTTCAAACCATGTTTTGATATTTCTTGCAAGTTCGGTCAAATTTCCATCCTTGTCTACACCATAGAGTGTATTAGGCGTTTTAGAGAAATTCTCATTGGCCTTTTTAACTAATTTTTCCCATCCCTCATGAGTATTTACCGGTACAAAACCTCCAACAGAGTAACCGACAAAATGCACACGATCATCGTCTATAGCAGTCGTTATATCATATATTTGTGCTGTGCGACCGCCATTAGGTTCATTAGGCCCTTTTCCGTTATTTCTGGCAGTAATATTCGTCGAATATCGCATCCCGAGCTCTGTAAATTCAGTATTACCTATAAAATAACGACCATCTTTCATGTAGTAGTAGTTGTGCGATCTATCAACAGGATGCACACTGGGATCGGTATTATATTTAAAAAGATCATGCCCTGATTTATATATCTGAACAGTTCCACCTTCCGAAAAAGGTATAGCCTCGAATTTTAAATTTACTTCACGATCCGGAAGTCTATATTCTCCACTTTCGCCCTTGTTTACAGTATACTCAGCCCTCACCTTATATACCTTATTGATAGGCGCACCCTTGAAATTCATGCTAAATCTGCGTCCATAGCTTTCGCTGTTTCCTACGAGCAACGGCTTATTTTCCAACAGTCTTAGTGTATTCGTAGCCTTATCATACTTCCATCCGTTATCATCCTTGGCACTGGCTTCAGGTGGAAGATATATGACAAATTCAATATTTTTAGGATTCGGATGCCCCAAGCCTTTAATATCTCCATTTTTCATATCTAATTTTACGATAGGTATAAAAGAGTCGACCGGTACACCATTCACTGTATTAGTAACACCGGGATGATCATCTGAGGGTGATACACGATATACCCATGACTTATCTGAGGAATCATATTTTATTGATATTGTTTCTATAACTTTAAGTTCTGAGTCCATCTTATGAACCTTTGACTTATATAAATGTTCAGCTGATTTCAATAGCTTGCCATCTCCATCAAAAAGTTCCGCTTTGACTTTTACCTCTTCATTTTCATTGGTTGTAGCTGAATCAAAAGTAAACGGCAATGCATACGTTCCTGCATTCGCACCCGTCAAAGGATCAAAGGTATAGGTCATATACCAATTATTGGCATCCTCTGTTTTTTCATTTAATTTGGCGTTAACTGAGTCAGTAAATTTGAGCGAATTTTTAATTCCGTCCGTTTTGGGAACCGTAATTCTGAGTTTTGCATTAAATATGTTTACTCCATATCCGGATATCCCCATATCTACTGCTGCCCCAACCGGCTCATCCGTCCAAAATTCAGTCTTTGTCGTTTCGAAACCTCCGTTGTCCAAATAGCCTACTCGCAGATTAATCTTTTGGGTAGGGTCTTCTCTCAGAGTCGACTCAGTTCCGGCAATCGAAAACAATTCATTTTTACTTGCAGGATTACTTACATAATTATTCTCATCTCCGTTTTTAATTTCACCTGCCTTTTTCTCATCTTTAGGCTTATCGTTATTGTCTTCTAGCTGCTGCTCAGTCAGTTCCTCTGCCTGAGATTTTTCTTCCGCATATGAAGTTTTTACAAAGCCTATTGATATCATCTGTATCACCAATATACAGATGATTCCTACTGTAAACAGTTTCTTTGATACTTTCATAATTTCACCACCTTTATACAAAGTCTATACATCTCTATTTTAATAGAATATTTATATAAGTAAAGCTTTTATGCTTACATTTTTTATCAATCTTCTTACAATTTTTATCAATCTTGGTAAACAGTGCTGCCCCTATTCCTAAAAATGCCCCTATAATATACAATTTATTCATCGTTTGCCTCCTCGTATTTTTTACTTTCACATGATATCCCAAATTATCACAGAAAAACAATAAATTAAGCATCCCCATTTTTCACACTATTTTTTTACAAGATTGATCCGCTCTTTGTTGCAGTAAATTCAAGAATAAAAAAGAACTAAGAAGTGCATATTTCACTAAAAAAGTGATTAAGTATTCTCTTTAGTTCTATTATTTGTATATCATGTTAATGGATTCTGAATCTACCAAAGGTCATCTTGCTCATCTTCATAGCTATCCCAACCACTTGTAAAAT
>ERZ773065.680-NODE-680-length-18206-cov-6.026775_pt1 | contig 18206 bp, 10 predicted proteins | sample MGYA00580623_ERZ773065 | MGnify/ENA primary metagenome ERZ773065 (study PRJEB29015, sample SAMEA2738017) | human oral metagenome | biome: human oral; feature: human-associated habitat; material: dental | place: China | collected 2047 ... | reverse complement strand
TTAAGCAAAAGAAAAGCCTAAGCTCGATTGAGCTTAGGCTTTGTCTACGGTCTGAGCGCAGCGATCGCTGCGCTTTTCTAGTGGTCAATTATTTGTACGTTTTATCTGTATTCATAGTGTCCCGGCACATCGACCTTCCATTCCTGTTTAGTAACCCAGCCTTTAGGGAGATGATCCCCCTTGCACTCGAAGTTAGGATCGGTTTTGCGTTTCTCGGCTATGTACTCATTACGGTGTGCAGCTTGTTCAGCAGGACTATTAAACTCTCTTCCGCACCTACATTTGAAAACCTTCTTCTGTTCGTAGTGACCTTGTTCTGGAACCCAGACCTTGTGCTTAGCTGCTACTGATGATGAACTGGAAGAGGAACTTGAAGTACTTGAGCTGCTTGAAGAACTTGATTTCTCATTCTTCTTACTCTTATCCTTTTCCTTGTCTTTGCTCTTATCCTTGGATTTTTCTTTATCCGAGCCATTTCCTACGCTTGAACTTAATGAACTATCAGAACTATCTGAAGCCCCCTTGCTATCGGTAGAAGCAGCTTTTGTCTGTTTGTGCTTCTTCGCCTTAGAGTTCTCATTGGATGTAGCTGAATTACAGCCTGTGAGAGTTATTGCGATAATCAGAAGCATCGATAAGATTAAGGCGGTACCCATTCGCCCACGATTCTTTATTCTAAATTTAGAAATCCTACCCATAATTTTCTCTATCCCCTATGTATATTTTACTTACCTCATATCATCCAAATATGTATGTAGATGTGTAGAAAACACACGCGATACTTGGTAGTTAAATAAAAATATCTGTTATTATAGCATTTAAAATTGCTGATTTATCCCAAGGAAGCAGACTATAAGTATTATCAATACAAGCCGTTCAATATATATAAAACTTCAATCTGAATATTTATGCAGGCAGAGAGCAATATCGCTGGATACATTGTAAAATGTACAGATAATATTACATATATACATCTTATATTCATCTCACATTTAATGGAAAAGAAGGACAAAGAAATGAAGAAAATTTTGCTTTCGCTCCTATTAGTGGTGACCTTAGCGATTCCACTGCCCGCATTTGCGGAAACAACGGGAGCAGAATCTCAGACTGGAGCTGAGGCGCAGACAGAAGCGCCTTCAAGCACTAGCGCTGATTCCGAGAAATGGACTAGTGAGGATTTCACTTACACAGACATGAGCAAGACTATTTACGGGTGTGACTATACCAGAACCGTAAATATCGAAGGAAAGGCGATAAGTGGCTTCTCGGCAAAGGGAGAAGCTAAGTTTGCCAAGAACAAGAAACTCGTGCTGCCATCAAAGGATGATAAGGGTAATACGCTCGTTGGTGTTGCTAGCAATGCCTTCCAGAAGAAGGGCGTTGAGTCGGTGACTTTCCCGTCGGGCATGCTCGCGTCATACAATGACACAGTTACGCACAAGATTACTCGCAGGGGTAACTTCGTGATTGCGGAGGGAGCTTTTGAAGGAAATAACTTGACCAATGTAAATCTGCCGGACGGCGTGCTTGCAGTTCTTCCAAATGCTTTCATGAATAACAAGATTAAGACCGTGACCCTGCCGAGAACTATCTGGTGGCTCGAGACACAAGCTTTCTCGAACAACCAGATCAGCAAGGTTAATTTTCCGCTGACAACATATTTCCAGCTGGAAATGCACGGCATGACCTTTGCAAATAACAAGATTAAGTCTGTCAGACTGCCCGACTATACAGCGGTAGTTAACAAGTTTGTATTTGTTGGGAATCCGGGCATGGAAGAGCTTTCGGCAGAGGGGAAGGCTGCGCTCAAGGGCAATTTTGCAAATAGCGGCGTGGTATACATGTACTCCGAGAACTACGATCATAAGAATATGGATAGAATCCATACGACGGACAAGACGACCGCCAATACGAAGTCTTGGGTACAGAAGCTAATCACAAACGAAGGAACTCCGGAAACCACCAACAATGACACTGAGTCGTGGAATGTAAATGACTTTACATTTGACGGGCAGAAGATAACCGGTCTCAGCGAGAGCGGTAAGGCGAAACGCAAGGTCAACAAGGCTCTCGTGCTCCCTGACTATAACTCGGATCTGGATAAAGTTACCGAGATTGCGGATACGGATTCAACTACTGGACTATTTGCAACTGCGGACGAGAAGTTCGATTCTGTAACACTTCCTATGGACCTTGAGAAGGTTGGAAAGAACGCATTCCGCGATTCGGGACTCAAAGAGGTGGCTTTCTCACCAGTGCTCAAGAGCATTGGAGATACTGCGTTCCAGGGTAATAGCATCAAGACTGTAGTTCTGCCTGATACATTGACATCTCTCGGGAGAGGCGCATTTGCGACAAATCCTACGCTTGAGAAAATAGACCTACCTAATGGACTGACAGAGATTCCTGACAGTGCATTCGGTTGCAGTGATAACAAGAACTGGATGTCAGGACTCACTTCAATTGAGATTCCAGCTAGTGTCAAGAAGATAGGTGCTAGAGCGTTTGCAGGAAACAACTTCTCGAGTATCACAGTTCCTAAGGGTGTTACAGAGATTGGTGACTATGCGTTCGCTACCAAGAACTACCTTCTCAAGGACGCCGAGGTATGCAAGCTTGAGCTACCAGAAGGACTTACATCTATCGGTAGGTATGCCTTTAGAAACAAGAAAATCGCCGAAGTTAAGCTTCCGGCAACTGTTGAGGCACTGCCAAAGAACGTGTTTGCGAAGGAAGTTACTTCCGCATCAGGAAAGACAGAGGCATACAGCCTAGTGACAAAGGTGTATGTTGACGACGTTGCAAAGTATACAGATGCAAACAAATTTCCAAAATCTGAATTCCACAAGATACTCTCTGACGACGTAAACGTGTGGAATGCAGAGGATTTCACATACGCAGATATTACTCTAGACAGCAACAATTCACCTGCACCAGCACAGGACAATATGAATATCATCACTGGAACTATCCACGTTGTAAGCGGTCTCACAGACAGCGGCAAAGCAAAGCTCGCAAACAACAAGAACCTAGTAGTCCCAGCTGTAGATGATGATGGACATAAAGTTCAGGGTGTTGGTAATAGCGCTTTCAAGGGGCTGGGCCTCGAGCGCGTTGAGCTCCCTAAGAATGTTAAGGCGCCAAGCAATGGTCTATGGGATAGCTCCGTGACTACGAGAGGTGACTTCTTTATCGGAGCAAGTGCATTTCATGGCAACAGCCTGACAGAGCTTACAGTTCCAGAAGGAGTAATCTATATCGGAAGCAACGCATTCAGCAAGAACAAGCTTAAGTCGGCTCGCTTCCCATCGACACTTATGATGATCGGTAATGGGGCATTTGCTACGAATGAGATTTCAAACCTTGATTTCTCTAAGACTACGGATTATCCGCTCTCTATCGATAACATGGCGTTTGCTATTAACAAGATTGAATCGGTTCAGCTGCCTGATAAAACCGAAAAGGTGTCGAAGTGGGCATTCCTCAGAAATGCAGGAAAGACTCCTGTTACAACGGGCAATACTAACGAGAAAAAGGGTGGCATCGTGTACATGTACATAAATGACCCAGGCGCACTCGTTGAGGATATCGGAAATGGCAAGTCTAACGTACAGCTATTAAAGGCGAACCAGAACATTCCAAGTGACGAATCTCCTTGGAATAGTGATGATTTCACATATAATGCTGCTGGAACTGTGGTTACAGGACTAACAGAATCCGGTAAAGCTAAGCTCAAGAAGAATGACACACTCGTGATTCCTGAGACTAGCACAAGCGGAGTTAATATAGTTGCAATCGGGGACGGTGTTAACAATGCTCTTGCTAGTAGCGGACAGATTGGAACATTCGGTTTTGCAGATGCGGGTAAGGTGTATGTCCCAAAGACTGTCAAGCTGCCATCGACAATAAAGCAGATCGGCGACTTTGCATTTGCAGGGACTATCGACAACACGGCTAAGAAAGTCTACGGTGTATCGATGGTCAACTTGCCAGACGGACTTGAGTCGATTGGTAACTCTGCATTCCTCAATGCTAGACTCACATCTATAGTGCTTCCAAATTCAGTTACAAAGCTCGGTACGGGCGCATTTAACGGAACTGATTTGGCAGAGAAGATAGTTGTCTCGAAGTCATTAAAGGAAATCCCTGACGTGGCATTCGGGAGAACTAACGATACAGTAGGACTTGCCGATAAAGCAGCAGTTACTGATATCGTAATCCCTGAGGGCGTTACAGATATTGGCAGAAGAGCATTTGTCGGCTGCAAGGCCAATGCAGTCAGCCTGCCAGAGAGCCTAAAGAAGATAGGCGATAATGCATTCATGAATAACCAGCTTGCAGAAGTCACTATTCCTGGCAGCGTTACGAGCATAGGAAGGTCTGCGTTTGAGAAGACTGCAGAGGCAATTCCATCTTCACTCAAATCACTAAAGCTTAGAGAGGGATTTAACGGGACTGTTGGATCAAATGCGTTCAGAGGACAGCTTTTGTCATCGGTCGAGCTACCTAAGTCATTCACGAATATTAGCGGAATAGACAAGAGGGCATTTAGAGATAACCCAGTTAAACCGACGCTGCTTACAGATAGCAAGTCGGTGGTGGACGCTTATAACAACCTCCCTAACAAGGCGGATCTCACATACGTTATCAAGTATGACAACCTAGTTGGCAGCGGCTGGACTAGCGAGGACTTCACATATAGCGCTGACGGAGCGACTATCACGGGTCTTACGGCAAGCGGAATTGCGAAGAGAAACGGTGGAAACCACAACCTAGTTCTTCCAAATGAATCACCATCAGGCGTGGAGATTACGGCTATAGGTGATGCTGCATTTGCGATCCCTGAAGCAGAGGTAACTGTTGGAAAGTACGAGTTCACTTCGGAGAACGGATTTGAATCGGTTAAGCTGCCTGCTAAGCTGAAGTCTATCGGCGCAAGAGCCTTCGAATACAACATGCTTAAGGGTGTCGACCTCGAGTCGGCTGCAGAGCTAACGAAGATTGGGACCAGTGCATTCCACGGCAATCACATCGTGAAGCTACACATTCCAGATTCAGTTAATGAGCTCGGCGAGGGAGCTTTCACAGCGAATTCAATCGTTGACCTGAAGCTATCTAGGAACGTTACAAAGATTCCGCAGGCTGCATTCTCGATGAACATTCGTCTTCGTGAGATTGAGATTCCGAATACAGTTACAGAGATCGGTCAGATGGCATTTGCAGGAGCTAGACTTGAATCACTCAATATTCCAGCATCTGTCAGAAAGATTGGTGAAAAGGCATTCCACCTACATCACCTAACCGAGCTGACTATACCTGGAACAGTTAAGGAAATCGGGGACTCTGCATTCGAAGGAACATATAAGTCTCTGACGCTGACAAGCCTCAAAATCGAGGAAGGCGTTGAGCACATCGGAAAGTTCGCATTTAAGGAAGGTCTCCTGACAAGCGTTGACCTACCAAAGTCACTCAAGACTTTAGGTAGTGAGCCTTTCATGAACAACACAGGAACTGATGCAAACCACGTCGTAATCTTGAGAACTGTAAATCCTGACCACCTGGCATTCAACACTGGTGCAACAACTCACCGTGTGATGATGTCCAAGGCGATGATTACATTCGATGCAAATGGCGGCACAGTTGAAAAGGGTTACGCTGTACTCGATGACAACGGCAGAGTAGATAACCTACCAACACCGACAGCTCCAGATGCACTGCATGAATTCGAAGGCTGGTTTACAGAGCGTGAAGGTGGCAAGAAGGTAACTGCATCCGAGAAGTTCGATGATGGAACAAAGCTATATGCTCACTGGAAAGAGAATACTTCCTGGAATGAAAAGGACTTCACTGCTAATGGAGATACGATCACCGGTCTATCAGAGGTAGGAAAGGCAAAGCTCGCTGTAAATCCAAATCTCAAACTTCCTGCGGTAGTAAATGGTACTGCAATTAAGAAGATAGGAACTGGAGCATTTGCTCCTGCTAAGACGGGTGGAAATCCAATCAACTCGGTAGTAATCCCTGAGGGTGTAACTGAGATTGGACAGGCGGCATTCTCTGGTGCAAATCTAAAGTCACTAGAGCTTCCAAAGTCAGTGAAGGCAATCGGTAAAATGGCATTTAGCGGCGCTCCTCTTGAGAACATTGAGTTCTCCGAGGGTCTTGAAAGCATCGGCGACAATGCATTTGAAGGACACAAGCTCGCCAAGGTTAAGCTGCCAGATAGCCTAAAGACAATCGGCAAGTCTGCGTTCAAGAGCAGGTCGCCAGAGCGTGCAAGCATCAAGGAGGTTGAGCTCGGTAAGTCGCTGCAGTCGATAGGAAGGGAGGCATTTGCTAACCAGAACATCAAGGAGATAAAGGTACCAGAGACACTAAAGGATGTTCCTGCTAACACATTCAAAGGCAACGTTTTGGATGGTAAGGATGCTAAGGTTAAGCTAATATCTTCTAATAAAGATCAGCGCAAGGGTACTGGTGCTTATACTAACTTTAAGGTAAAGGATCCAGCGGCAACCTTCTATGTACCATATAAGGTGGAGCTTCTATCCAATGACGAAGATGCCAAGACTACAGAGCTAACCACCGATGAAAACGGAAAGGTTACGCTAAACGCGCTGCCTGACAAGGATGCGTGCACGACATTTGAAGGCTGGTTCACAGCTAAGACCGGCGGCACTAAGGTAGATGGTGTAGAGGCGTTTACAGAAGACACTAAGCTATATGCACACTGGCTAGTGAGCCATGACCTCGAGGAGATTGCAGCAACTGCGCCAACAACTGAGGCAGATGGAAATATCAAGTACTGGCACTGCAAGAAATGCGATAAGTACTACCGTGATAGCGATGCGAAGCATGAGATCAAGAAGTCCGAAACAGTGATTCCGAAGATCACTTATAACTTCGAGACTGGAGACAATGCGCTCTGGACAAAGGGCGATGGCGACCTCCTATTCGTCGTAAAGCGTAGCGTGGACGATGCGAATACATTTGACATCTACTATGACGATAAGGTTCTCCTAGATGGAAATGAGCTCGTAAAGGATGTTGACTATACAGTTGTAAAGGGGAGCGTAAGAGTTACCCTTAAGAAAGCAGTTCTCGATAGACAGAGCACAGGTAGCCATACCTTGACAGTCGCTTTCAAGGACAAGAGAGGTGGAGCTTCGACAAGCTTTACTATCAGAACTAAGAATCAGCCAATTGTAAATGGCAGTACTTCAAGTTCAAATGGTAACAGAAATGCGAGAGCTAAGTATCGCGGATACAGAGTATCCAGAGCCGTAAAAACTGGTGATACAACAGCAATTGCGCTGTATCTGGCTATGATAGCTATTGCGTCAGGCTCACTCGCAGTATTCTCAAGGAAGAGGAAGAGAGCGAAGTAGTCATTCATAGTATATATTTGCTTAATAAAGGATGATTTATGAGCTAACAGGCAGAATTTCAAAAAATCTGCCTGTTTTTTAATTTTTTGTAAAAAAGCGAATGCGCAAAGTGACAAAACCACATTATGTCGGCGTGGTCACTTTATGTGATTACTATATATTGTGTCAAAAAATTTAAACTTCCCAACATATATGATGCATAAATTCGAATAAACTTGTCGTAAACTGACAAAAAACAAAAATTTTTAAAGCAAATCACCAAATTCCGATAAAAAATTATCAAAAACTAATTTTCTTGAAACTTGCCCATTTGACATATAAATATCTATAAATGATAATAATTCCAACGGGTATAGCAGCTCAAATGATATCTAAGGATTAAATGGGCGCATGGAATATATAAGAAAAATACTTTAATCAAGACAATATATCGAGACAATATAGTGAACTAATTATCAAAACCATGCATACCAAACTCCTTGTAAGGAGCTGTTATTAACAAGCGTAATAAAAATAATAGACTTATATGAAAGGAAGGTATCACCAATGGAAGGCAAGAAGAAGGTGAAAGCCGTCAGTCTTGAAACATTCGTATTCTTGTTCATATTTATCGGAGGATTCTCGTGGCTAGGACATAAGATGGGCGTCGGCAACATGTTCAAGACCATGATGGCAACAGCACATGACCTCCTCCTCTCCACCGTATTTCTAATAATGGCGATGGCTGTACTCGCTGGTGCTATCAGCGGACTACTTTCGGAGTTCGGGGCAATTGCGCTTATCAATAAGATTTTTGCACCACTGATGAAACCAATATGGGGGCTGCCAGGAGCGAGTATCACGGGAGCGGTCGCTACATATCTATCAGATAACCCGGCAATTATACCGTTTGCAAAGGATAAAACGTTTACTCAGTATTTCCGTAAGTATCAAGTGCCGGCACTTTGTAACCTTGGAACTTCTTTCGGAATGGGGCTTATCGTTACGACATTTATGATTGCGCAAGGCAAACAGTTTATAGCCCCAGCGCTATTAGGTAATGTTGCAGCTATTATAGGGTCGGTTATCAGTGTAAGGCTCATGCTTTGGCAGACTAAAAAATTCTATGGCGATGAAGCTATGGAACCATATGCAAAGCATTTCTCGGTAGAGGACCTCAAGACTGAAGGAGAATACAGACTTATACGTGAAGGAAACATGTTCCAGAGAGTACTCGACTCATTGCTAGAGGGTGGTAAGAACGGTGTTGAGATGGGGCTTGCGATTATACCAGGAGTTTTAATCGTGTGCACATTCGTAATGATGTTCACATTCGGACCTGGAAAGAACGGATATACAGGCGCAGCATACGAGGGCATAAAATTGCTTCCATATCTCGGGCAGAAAATTAACTTCGTAATCGAGCCACTGTTCGGCTTCCACTCACCAGAAGCTATCTCATTCCCAATCACATCGCTAGGAGCAGTAGGAGCTGCTATCTCTCTAGTGCCTGAGTTCATTAAGACAGGCAAGGTTTCTCCTAACGATATCGCAGTATTTACCGCAATGGGTATGTGCTGGTCAGGATATCTCAGCACACACATAGGAATGATGGATGCGATTAAGTCGAGAGCTCTTGCAGGAAAGGCTATCCTATCTCATACAATTGGAGGTCTCTGCGCTGGTATAGCTGCACATCTACTGTACGTGCTACTGATTCACTAGCAATGTTGCAGGTTTATAAAAAATTGCGTATTAGAGTATTTAACACACATGACACAGAAAACTGGCCAGACATATGTCTGGCTTGTTTTCTTGTTGAAAAATGCACGTCTCTATGATAAAGTAAACTGATATGCGAGATAACAATTTCTACATGAAAGAAGCTTTAAAAGAAGCCTATATAGCTGCAGAGCTCGGAGAAGTTCCGGTCGGAGCCATCGTAGTTAAGGACGATGAAATTATCGCCAGAGCTCACAACATGGTGGAAGCATACGCATCTTCATCAGCTCACGCTGAGATGTTGGCGATGGATGCAGCCGAAGCAAAGCTCGGAAGTAAATGGCTGAGCGGATGTGAACTGTATGTGACACTTGAGCCGTGCTCGATGTGTGCTGGAGCGATGGTGCTCTCAAGGCTGGATAAGCTTTACATAGGAACGATGGATCCTAAGAATGGAGCAGCTGGTTCAATATTCGATATTACGAATGAGGCACAGCTCAACCACAGGATAGATGTAGAACGAGGGATACTTGCCGATGAATGTGCGGAGGCGCTTACTAGCTTCTTTAGAGAGCTAAGGATAACTAAAGCCCAGCTTCGCAACAAAAATATAGATGCAGTTGAAGATAAAGTTGATATATTGGAGGAAAATTAGATGAAAAGAAAAGGACTAATTGCAGTTCTGTCGATGCTTATGGTTATTATCAGCACAGCTATGTGCTTCGCAGCAGATGATACTGCTTTTGCGCTAAAGTCTTCATACCCTAAGGATGGACAGAAGAACACTTCAATCGAGAACCTAGGGGTTAAGCTTTATTTTAATCATTCTGTATCAAGTAAGGCAGCGCAGGCTAATAACAAAAATAGTGTTAAGATTGTTGATAAGGATGGCAAGAAGATCCCAATAAAGGTTCTGACTGCTAACGACGATTCTGGTCTAGTGCTAGTGCTCGGGGATAGTACGAACAAGAAATTCAAGGTTAAGAATAACTCGGAGTATAAGCTGGTAATCGAAAAGGATTTTGTAGATGATAACGGCAACACCCTTGGAAAAGAGACCACTGTAAGCTTTAAGACTTTTAACCAGACTCTGAACACAACTATCAATATGGTTATGATGGTAATCATGTTCGGTGGTATCATGGTTGTGACGATTAGACAGCAGCACAATAAGGATGATGACGATAAGGTTGAGAAGGAGAAATCCGGAGAATCCACATTTAATCCTTATAAAGAGGCGAAGAAGACTGGAAAGTCAGTCGAAGAAGTAATCGCTGAAGAGAAAAAAAGAGTTGCTAAGGCTGAGAGAAGGGCTAAGAGAAAGGGTACAAAAAAGGTTGAGGAGAAACTTGAGATAAGTGAACTTCTGCCTAATGTGTATAAGGTCCATAAGCCAAGTCCAATCAAAGACCGTAAAGCAGGGGGCAAAAAATCCTCGAAGTAATTCGAAAAATCACAAATTATATATACATTTATGTATGATAAATAGTACAATAAATGCGAGGGTGCACGGCATCCTCGCATTTTTAGAATCTAGGGCGGGATAAATGAGTAGAGAAGATATGAAGCCTTCTGAAATCGAACTCAAAGCGTACGCGAAAATCAACCTTTCGCTATACGTGCTATCTAGAAGGGCAGACGGTTATCACGATATAAAGTCTTTTATGCAAAGTATCAATATTTTCGATATTTTAAAAATAAGAACTAAATTAATAAATAGTTATGATTATAATTGTTTTTTTGCAGAAACTAACATATACTTATCATCAACAAATAAGAATATTCCATTAACTACAGACAATTTGGCTGTAAAAGGCGCGATGACCGTCATAGAGGCAATTTCTAGTCTATGCAATCTTGCAAGTTTGCTGAAAGAGAGAGGTGCTGAGTGCATCTCAATAGAGATCGATAAGAAACTCCCTGTGGCAGCTGGTATCGCTGGTGGCAGTGGAAATGCCGCAGCGGTTATGCTCGGTGTGAACCACCTGCTTGGTAGTCCTTTGTCTATGAGGGAACTCATGGAGGCGGGTGCTAAGATTGGTGCGGATGTGCCTTTTTCTATAATGATGAATGCATATCTTAATGCTGATGAACTGAAGGGCCTACCACAGCTTGAAGATGCGAGCTGTGCTGCGATAGTTTCTGGAATAGGCGAAGTGGTTGAGGCAGTTATGCCGAGACCGCATTTTGTGATTTTATTTAACCCTGGCATTGCTGTATCTACTAAGGAAGTGTATGAAGCAATTGACAGGAAACTTGAAGGCGCAGAGCTTGCGCAAAGAGAAGCAGATGTCAATCGCTTCTATAATGAACTTGAGCTGTACACACTTACGCATTACCGAGAAGTGCAGAACTTGGTGTCGCGGATACGCGAGTATTTGCACGCTGATGAAGTTCTGATGAGCGGTAGCGGACCCACCGTGGCAGCTTACTATACCGACGAAACTAGATTCGAGGCTGACTATGAAGCTTTAGAAGCGGCTAGATGGGTTGAACCGACTTGGCGATACTGGAAGACAAAGAGCGGAGGACTTAACTTATGGAGTTAGATTTTCAGATTCAGAAACCATTAAGAGAGCTAGTGTACCTGGAGCTCAAGAGACGAATTCTAACGGGTGAAATAGATGCGCACACAAGGCTCATGGAAATTGACCTGGCGGAGAAGATGAACGTAAGCAGAACACCTATCAGAGAGGCGATTCGTAAACTTGCTAACGAAGGCTTGGTTGTTATTGAGCCGCGTCACGGCGCATATGTATCTGAGATTTCCATCAAAGATCTCGAGGACGTGTTTGAGGTGAGAGAAACTCTGGGCGGACTCGCAGCTTCTATTGCCGCAGTTAAGGCAACAGATGAGGATAAAGCAGCTCTACAGAAGCTTCTCAGGCTAGGTGAGCTCGCGATGAAAAATGGCGAGATGGACGAGATGGTAGAATATGACGTCAAGCTTCACAGCTATATAGTGCAGTGCAGCGGCAATAAGACTCTTATCCAGATGGTTAAACAGGTTCAAGAGCTATCGATGAGATTCCGTTACGTATACTATGAGAGCCAGAGCAAGTACATGATTCAGCCGATTGAGCATAAGAAGATTGTAGATGCTATCATAGCTGGTGATGCAGCGGCAGCTAGAAAAGCAGCTGCGGATCATATCAATACGCTTAGAAAGTTTGTCGTAGAGAAAGATAAAGGGAATGGCATGATATAGTCATCCGATTGAGACGGGTAGCCTAGAGCTACCCGTTTTTTGTGCGCATTTTGTGATGTTCCCGAGAATATACATAGAAAACACCGATATAGGCGCTAAAAGCCTTGAAAATACCCACGAGTTAAGGAAACAAAACAAAAGTTAATGTTGACTAGCGAATTTTATAAGTGATATATTTGATACAATCAATATAATAATTAAAGAATTAAGACTAGGAGGTTTATTATGAAATTTTTAGGTAAGCAGAGTTGTGTTGGTATTGGATGCGTTGCAGCAGGATTCCTCGCTGGAACAGTTGGCAAGTTAATCCTTACAAGCAAGGATGCTAAGAAAGTATATACACACTGCACAGCTGCAGTTCTACGCGGCAAGGACACTCTTATGGAGACCACAACAACATTAAGAGAGAACTGCGAAGACATCTACGAAGATGCAATGGATATGAATGCTGTTCGTTATGCTGAAGAAGAGATGCTAATGGTTGAGAGCGCTAGAGCAATCGTTGAAGCATACGACGAGGATGAAGAGGCTGCTGAGGAGCAGGTAGAAGAAGCTAAGGACGCAGAATAATGCGATTTGTAATACTTCACGAATCGAGCTCTAGGATACGCGTGCGTGTTCCAAAGTATAATATGACTATGGAACAGGCCGATATACTAGAGTACTACCTGAGAAATAAACCCTTTGTCATTCAAGCGACCGTTCACGACAGAACGAGCGATGCATCGATTAGATATAGAGGTGGCGCAGAAGGACGAAAGGCTCTTCTCGAGGCACTGAGAGTATTCTCCTTCAGTGACGAAGATGCTATTGCACTAGTGCCAGAGCAGACAAGCAGGGCACTTGATCATAAGTACCAGGAGAAAATGGTGAGTATGGTCATGTTTAGAACCCTGAGAAATATCTTCCTGCCAATCTGGCTTCGTAACGGAATTACAATCGTTAAGAGCGCTGGATTCATCGCTAAGGGTATAAAATCGCTCTCTAAAGGTAAGCTAGAAGTAGCGACACTGGATGCTACTGCAATTACAGTGTCGATGCTTAGAAATGATTTTGGTACTGCTTCATCCGTAATGTTCCTACTCGACATAGGAGACACACTTGGCGAGTGGACTCGTCGTAAGTCGGTCACAGATCTAGCAAGCGTGATGTCTCTTAACGTGACAAAGGTATGGAAGAAAACGGAAGACGTCGATGTATTGGTCGATGTCAAAGAGATAAAGCCAGGAGACAAAATCGTAGTACGAACTTCTAACGTAATTCCGCTAGATGGAAAGGTCATTGAGGGCTCAGCATCTGTAAATCAGGCGACAATGACTGGTGAATCTATTCCCGTTCGCAAGGAGCCTGGTGGCTATGTATATGCTGGGACTGTCGTTGAAGATGGAAGCTGCGTAATTGAGGTTGCTCAGTCTGCAGGTACTGGTAAGTACGATCAGATTGTGAAGATCATCGAGGAGTCGGAGAAGCTCAAGTCAGAAACTGAGGAGAAGGCTTTCCATCTCGCTGATAGGCTTGTTCCGTATTCTTTGGCGGGAACGGTACTAACTTATCTATTGACCAGAAATGCGACAAGGGCACTATCGTTCCTGATGGTAGATTTCTCTTGTGCTTTGAACCTGTCGATGCCACTTTCGATGCTTTCTGCAATTAAGGAAGCTAGCAAGTATGATATTTCTGTCAAGGGAGGCAAGTTCCTCGAAGCGACTGCAACGGCAGATACTGTAATATTTGATAAGACAGGGACGCTGACACACGCCACACCGTCCGTAGTAGACATTATTACTTTTGGTGATGCAAAAGAAGAGGAGAGTTTGCGCATTGCGGCTTGCCTCGAAGAGCACTACCCGCATTCCGTTGCAAATGCAGTAGTTGAAGAGGCCAAGAAGCGTCATATCTCGCACGAAGAGATGCATTCGAAGGTTGACTACGTGGTTGCTCATGGAATCTCGAGTAATATCGACGGGAAAAATGCGATTATTGGTAGCTACCATTTCGTAGTTGAAGACAGGAAGAGCGTAGTGCCAGATGGCGAAGAGGGTAAGATCGATACACTGCCAACAGAGTATTCGCACCTATACCTAGCTATCGACGGAGTGCTGCAGGCTGTAATCTGCATATTTGACCCTCTTAGAGAAGAGGCTGCCGATGTGATTAAGGAGCTCTATGAACTCGGAGTGTCAAAGGTATGCATGCTCACGGGAGACAATGAGAGAACAGCTGCTGCAGTCGCTAAGAAGCTCGATCTCACAGAATATCGCGCAGAGGTGCTTCCGGAAGATAAGCTCGCATTTATAAAAGCTGAGCATGCAGCAGGACGAAAGGTGATCATGGTTGGAGATGGTGTAAACGATGCACCTGCTCTATCTGAATCAGATGTTGGAATCGCTGTAAATGAAGGTGCTGCGATTGCAAGAGAGATTGCCGATATAACGATTTCATCGGATGACCTGCGCAGAATCGTACTTCTGAGAAGAATAAGTATGCAGCTGATGGAGAGAATAGATAACAACTACAAGTTCATCGTTGCATTCAATGCAGGGCTTATTGGACTAGGAGTTGCAGGGATTTTAACACCTTCCTCATCAGCGCTATTCCACAACGGATCGACTATACTGAGCGGACTATATAGCACAACGCCGCTGTTAAGTGAGTCGGAAGAAGATATCAAGGAGTTGGATTATGAAGAAGCATAAGTTTTTCGCATGGGCAACAGTTTTCTGCTTTGCAATGACGATGGTGACTGGATATAAGAAGCGCTAGTTTGCGGATTTCTGTATCAAGTTAATAAATTACTGAAAATTAAGACAGAGCCCTTCGGATGAGGGGTTCTGTCTTTTTGTCCTATAGCTCTGTCCTTAGCATTCGTACATCTATATTATAAACGACATTCTATCACCGCTTATTTCTTAATCTCCGCCGAGCTCTGCAGCTTCACGGATATCGTCATCTCCTTGCCGTCTCGTATTATTCCGAGCTTAACTGTCTCACCTATGCGGTGACTTTGAATGGCTGAAATTACACCTTCTGCAGTTGACACTTTCTCGTTATCTACGGATATAATCTGGTCGCCCTTCTTTAGACCTGCGGCCTTAGCATTAGATCCATTCACCTCAGCGATGAGAACAGCAGCGGTGCTTTTGTCTGTAGTCTTATCCTTGACATCGCCGTCATAGATGGAGATTCCGGCCATCGGCTTACCTGTTATCGTGCCGTGTTCGATGATGTCATCGATGGATGAAGCAACTGAGTCGATTGGGATTGCGAACCCTAGACCTTCTATGCCAGTTCCAGAACCTTTGGCAACCACTATTCCAACGAGTTCACCTCTGCTATTAAATAGCGCACCTCCAGAGTTGCCCTCGTTGATGGACGCATCTGTCTGTATAAGTGTGCGAGTTCTATTCTCGAGCTCAATCTTGCGATCCTTGGCGCTTATGATGCCCGCGGTTACGGTTCCGCCGAGCTTTCCGAGTGGGTTTCCGATAACAACAGCAAGATCGCCTACAGAGAGTTTGCTGCTCCTACCGATTGTAACAGCGTTTAGCTTAGTAGCATCTATCTTGAGGACGGCGATATCAGTCTGTTCATCGTAGCCTACTACACTAGCAGAATAGTTCTTGCCGCTATGAAGCCTAACTACGATAGTCGTAGCTCCGTCAATCACGTGGTAATTCGTGACTATGTAGCCATTCGATTTTACTATAACTCCACTTCCTGCGCCTTCGCTAGTTCCACGAGAAGTAGTCATGATCTCAACCACCGCATCGGCATTTTTGCTAGCGATTTCGTCTATGGTGAGTTTCCCGCCAGTAGCACTCTGTAGAGAGGAAGTCGAAAGGTTTTTATAGGAAGGAGTTCTATTTGAGAAGAACACCACAAGCCATGAACTAACTATCGACGTGAGTATCATCGAAGTTATAAGCGTGATGATAAAAAATCTCTTTGTCACATACTTAGGATTCTTATGCGCCGAAGGATTGTCTCCGTTAAAACCTGCAGTATAAGCATGTGCTCCCTGTGCTTCGTGACTTCCATTTTGTCCTGCATATTCATTTTGATATGTATAGCCTGTGCCGTTATGAATTCCGTTTTCGGGGGCTGAGTGCTTACCATATGATCCTTCAAATGAGCCATCTGCAGTGTGTTTCGCATAGCTTTCGTACTTGCTTCTAGTGAATCTGCTTCTAGGTGCAGGAACGTTGCTATTTTCGTCAATCAAAACGAAATTCGGCTCTTTGCCGTCTCTTGGAAGGAAGTCTCCAGCATTTTCTGGTGCGTAGCTACCCCATTCCTTCTTGACTGGAGTGTCTTCGGGAAGCTGCACGTTTTTCACATCATAGATGGAGCCATCGTCGCGCCAATATTCGTTAGAATCCTCGTGAATATCTTCCGCACCCTGCGTATTAGAACTGACATCTGTGCAGTTTACATCCTGCGTAGCAGATTGTTCGTCAACCTGATTGGAATTATCATTTTCCGTCGGAATAGTATGATCAAAATCGCTCATAGATATTCTCCTTGAATAATAGTTTAGTCTTGTTGTTATTATATAGTGAAAATAATTTTTTCATAGCAATTTATATGTATTTTATGTGAGAAATTGCCCCAAGTGTGCCAATATAAGTTGCTGAACTATATACCAAAGTAGTATAATCTATTGATATGATTTATGCATGATTTGCATTCTAATTTAGTTTACAGGGGGTACAAAATGCATTGCGTTTACAAGGTAACAGATAAGATTTGGTGGATTGGCGGTAACGAGCGTAAGCTTTCAGTCTTCGAAGGAGTTATTCCTATGAACGATGGTATGGCGTACAATTCATATTTTATAGATGACGAAAAGACAGTTGTGCTTGATGCAGTTGATAAATCAGTTTCAGGCGTTTTTTATGAGAATGTTGATCACATGCTTAACGGCAGGCCACTTGACTATGTCATTGTGAACCACGTTGAGCCAGATCACAGCGCTTCGCTAGAAGAACTAATTATGAGACATCCAGAGGCGAAGGTAGTCGGCAGCAAGAAGATTAAGGCTATGGTTAAGCAATATGTGACTTGGGATGTTGACAAATATTTTGAGGAAATCAAGGAAGGCGACGAGCTATGTACTGGGTCGCACACCTTCACATTCTACATGGCACCTATGGTTCACTGGCCAGAGGTAATGGTTACTTACGAGAAGTCGACAGGTTCACTGTTCTCGGCCGATGCGTTTGGAATATTCGGAGCGCATGACGGAAACATCTTTGCAGATGCATACGACTTTGAGCTAGAGTGGCTGCCATCAGCACGTAAGTACTACACAACAATTGTTGGCAAATACGGAACTTTCACAGAGAAGTTAATCGGTAAGGTTGGCGGTCTTGATATAAAGAGGATTTGTCCGCTTCACGGATTCATCATCCGTAAGGATTTTGAGAAATATATAAATGCATACCTAACTTGGGCGCGTTACGAGTCCGAGGAGAATGGCGTTCTCATTCTATATGCTTCACCTTATGGCAACACCAAGAACGCAGCTGAAATTCTAGCTTGTGAGCTTGCCGAAGATGGCGTTACTCGTATGAAGCTGATGGACGTATCGCACTGGGATCCAATGGATGTGCTCCCACAGGCATTTAGATACAACCACATCGTAATTGCTTGTACAACATACAACAATGGAATCTTTGTCAAGATGGAAGAAGCTCTCGGAGAGATGAAGTCTATGGGTGTATGCAACAAGAAGGTCAGCATCATCGAAAATGGTTCGTGGAATCCAGTAAGCGGAAAGCTAATCAAGGCGTTCTTTGAGGACATGAAGGATATCGAATTTATAGGAGATATCGTAACTATTAAGTCCTCTGTAAAGGAGGATTCCGCACAGGCTGTTGCAGAGCTAGCGAAGGTTATCGCAGCATCTG
>ERZ773065.675-NODE-675-length-18283-cov-3.778692_pt1 | contig 18283 bp, 16 predicted proteins | sample MGYA00580623_ERZ773065 | MGnify/ENA primary metagenome ERZ773065 (study PRJEB29015, sample SAMEA2738017) | human oral metagenome | biome: human oral; feature: human-associated habitat; material: dental | place: China | collected 2047 ... | reverse complement strand
AAGAAGCGGAAACAAATCTAGCTGCAGCCAAGGAACTTTTAAACTCCGTAGTCGGTGATGGCGATATTGTCACCGCACCAAGAGAAGTTGTCGTTTCAGGTCCCGAAGGCAAAGTCATTGAAGGTGTTTTTGACGGTCAAATTATGATCGATCAAGATGGCAAAAACTATCCAGTTCCAGCTAATTATGCCAGTAAATCAAAATTAGTCGAAGGTGATATTATGAAACTCACCATCACTCCCGAAGGTAAATTCCTTTATAAACAAATTGGGCCAGTAGAGCGTAAAACCGTCATCGGAACCTTAACTCATCACGACGATAAGTATTTTGTTGAAGTAAATGGACGTGAATACGAAATTCTCTATGCCTCAGTAACCTACTTCCGCTTACGAGAAGGATCGCAAGTTTCTGTTGTAATTCCTGCCAATAATGAACAAGCAAACTGGGCTGCTGTTGAAGCCTCATTGTAAATAATTAGTTCAATTTATTTTTTTCATCTACTTAAATACCAACAAGTTTAAAGCAACTCAAAATAATCAGTTCAGTTTATTTTTCATTTTTAAAACATGCTAAAATATTCCTAATGAAGGCACTCTATCGCAAATACCGCCCACTTCACTTATCTGATGTAATCGGGCAGGACCAAATTATTAAGCAGCTTCAAGGAGCACTTTCGCAAGAGAAAATCTCGCATGCTTATCTTTTCGTTGGTCCAAGAGGCTGCGGCAAAACTTCTGTAGCCCGTATTTTTGCCCATGAAATAAATCATTTTGATTATCAATTAGAGGATTCTTATATAGATATTGTCGAAATCGATGCAGCCACTTTCACTAGTGTTGAAAATATCAGGGAACTACGTGAAAAAGCTATGATTATGCCTACTCTTGGCAAATATAAAGTCTACATTATCGACGAAGTACATATGCTGTCAAACAGTGCATTCAACGCTCTACTCAAAATTCTTGAAGAACCACCAGAACATATCATTTTTATCATGGCAACCACAAATCCTGAAAAAATCCCCGCCACAATCACTTCACGTACACAAATCTACCATTTTAGCCTAGCTGAGCCAGCCGTAATGCAAGATTTTCTGAAAAAAATCTCTGAAAAAGAAGGAATCAAGATTACTGATGATGCTCTTCAAATTATCACAGAACGAGGCGATGGTTCTTTTCGAGACTCTTTGTCGATTCTTGATCAAATTGCCACAATTAACTCTAAAGAAACCACCATTGAAGCAAATGAAGTCGCTGCTATACTTGGACTCCCAAAACATCAAGATATTAAAAGACTAATCAGTTCATATGAAGATTCAGATGCCTCCGCCATTACACATACTTTGTCTGATTTACTAAATTTTGGCATCACTGCCGAATCAATCACCATTGAATTAATTCAACAAATTCTTAAACACCCTACACCCAAAACACTAAAATTGGTTAAACAGCTTTTTTCTGTTACAGGAAATTTTCTGGAAGCAAAGCTAACCGTTGCCTTAATCTCGAGTTCAAATCAAGAAGCTTCATTACAAGACATAGATAAAAGGTCTTTTGTGCCACCTAAACCTTCTGATAAAAACGCTTCGCAGTGGCAACCCGTATCGAACACGGATTCAAAAACCACAAACTCCGCTGATTCTATTTCTTCAACCCAATCAGCTGGTCCATTCTCTAAAATTCGTGATCAACTTGTTAAAAACGCCAAAAATCATAAAGCAGAACATGCTACTCCGATGAAAGAGACAACTGAAGATTTGCCAGAAACTCCACCAACTTTACCAGAAGCTGTAGTAGACACTGCAGGAGATTTTAATTTTAATGGATTTATATCAAATATTTCTAACCTTAATCCACCACTTATATCTACCCTTAAAAAATCATCTTTTCAAATTAACCAAAACACTCTTGAAATTTATCCAGAAAAATCAGTCTATTGGGAAATTCTCAGCAAGAAAAATAATCTAGAAATCCTCAAAAATGCCACAAGTCCGGTTCAGCTTATAATTAAAAATCCGGAAACCGACACTATTCCAAAATCAGCTATCTCTTTTGAACAAGCAATTAGTGGCGAAACAAGAAAAGATACGACATCATCAAAACTAACTAAGCTTTCTGCTATAATGGGAGAAGTCAAGGAGGTTAACGATAATCCGTTCTAGGAGTTTTTAATATGATGACGACCAATAAAGATAGTAAAGATATATCTGAAAAAAAATCTAGAAAGAAAATTATTTCTCAAAATGATCCAGAATTATTTGGTGGACGTATTCCGCCTCAAGATCTTGAAGCAGAAAGATCCCTACTTGGTGCTATTCTATTAGATGACTCAGCATTTCCTGAAGTTATTGAAAAAATCAAACCCATCGATTTTTATGAAAAAAGACACGGAGCAATCTTTCGCGGTATGATTTCACTCTATGACCACAACCAGCCAATTGACCTACTCACTTTAACCTCTGAACTACGTAATCTCAAGCTACTCAAAGATGTTGGTGGAGCTGCATATTTGACCGAACTCACCAATGTCGTTCCAACTGCCGCACATATTCTGTCTTATGCTAAATTAGTCGAACAAGCATCAATTCGTCGTCGTTTAATCAAAGCAGGTACCGAAATTACTAACCAAGCCTATGATAGTACAACAGATGTCTCCGCCATGCTTGGTGCCGCCGAAAAAGAATTATTTTCTGTATCAGACCAAACAACCAAAACAGAATATGCTGCCCTAGAAGACCTCTTAGTTGATGCCTTTGATCGTATGGAGGCCCTTCATACTAATAAAGGTGCTTTACGTGGACTCAAAACCGGCTTTCGTGACCTTGATAACAAAACTGCAGGCTTCCAAAAAGGTGATCTCATTATCATCGGCGCCCGTCCCGCCATGGGCAAAACTACCTTTGCTCAAAATCTCGCATATAATATTGCCGGAATCAATAAGCGTGGAGTTCTTTTCTTCTCTATGGAAATGGCGAAAAACGAAATCGTTGATCGCATGATTGCCACCACATCGGGTGTCGACTCTTGGCATATTCGCACTGGTAATATTTCTTCAGATGATTTCGCAAAAATCGGTGATGCACTAGGTGAAATGAGTGAAATTCCACTATATCTTGACGATACTAGTTCAATGACCGTACTTGAACTACGTAATAAAGCTAGACGCGCCGCACACGATCATGACATTGGATTGATTATTGTTGACTACCTACAGCTAATTTCAGGCTCGGATCGTTATGCAGGTAATCGCGTTCAAGAAGTTACCGAAATTTCACGCGGGCTCAAAACGCTTGCTCGTGAGCTTGAAATCCCAGTTGTAGCCCTTGCTCAGCTATCGCGTGGCGTAACAGGGCGTGATGATCCTAGACCAGTTCTATCCGACCTTCGTGAATCCGGCTCCATCGAGCAGGATGCAGATCTTGTGATGTTTCTTCATCGTCCCGATTATTATCACCAAGAAGACGGCTACGAACCAACAAATATCACCGAGCTGCTTATGGCTAAACACCGTCATGGACCAATTGGCAAAATCGAACTCTATTTTCATCCAGAGCTCTTACGTTTTATGTCTCTCGATAAAACCAGGGAATAATCTCTGTCTTGTTTTTGTTTTATAAAATTATATAATCACTCATTTATCAAGAGTAAATAGCATGGAATTAAATTCCATGCTAAAATAGCTACGTGGGTAAAATAAATCCAAATAAATATTTTCTTTACAAAAAACGTTTTATTATTGGTTATATTTTATTAACTATTAGTTTTTTAGGTCTTATTTTCTTTATACCAAAAATTGCCCCCAATGGTCTATCATCTAGCGAGCTTAGCTCCGCAATTTCTAGCCAAAACCTAAATTATCGCTCAATCTCGGATGGAAACCTCATTGATCTACCTTATCATTTGCTGCAAAAAAGTATTTTTAAACTCTTTGGCATTACAAATTATACAATCAAGCTACCTAGTATTTTAATAGGCAGTATTCTTGGACTACTTTTAGTTCTCCTCCTAAACCGTTGGTTTAAAAATAATACCGCGATTATTGCCAGTATTATCACAGTTTTATCCTCAAGCTTTCTCTTTTTAGTTAGTAATGGTACACCACTCATCATGATTGTTTTTTGGCCAGCTTTCTTACTCTGGCTTGGCTCAAAAGTACAAGGCAAAGAGCATCCCGCGCCAATCTGGTGTTTCATTTTTGCCTTTGCCCTCTTTTTCTCTAGTTTTACTCCCTTTATGATTTATCTCGTCATCTTCATTTTACTTTACGCAATTTGGTATCCCCATCTCCGTTTTACAATTAAAAGTCTTCCAAAACTCCCCCTATTTCTTGTTACCTTGCTTATACTCGTTGGTTTTAGTCTAATGACTTATATTTTTATCAAGCATCCAGAAGCAATTCAACCTCTATTGTTCTCAAAAAATTTTAAGCTTTCAAGATATTTAATTAACGAAAGACAAGCTTTTCTGCCCTTCTTCTCATGGCATGGTGTAGCTGAAAGTACCTTCCTTGCTCCACAGATTAGTCTACCAGCAACTCTAATTGCCGTTATCGGTCTTGTTTCCACGTTCAAAGGCTTTTTTGCGAGCAGAAATTCAATAGCCATTTTTCTCATTCTTTTTACCATTATCATCTCGGGTTTCAATACCGACTATGCCGCTTTACTCGTGTTACCTTTCGCTATCCTTATTGCTCACGGCTTACGTTACATCATCAATAAATGGTATGATCTCTTTCCAGAAAATCCCTACGCAAAACTCTTCGGTATAATCCCTATTACTCTCTTTCTTTCTATCATGATTACCTCTGATCTCTCACATTTCATTTCAGGTTATCGCTATACTGCACCTGTTGCCAACCAATTCAGCAATGATCTTACGCTCATCCTTCAACATACTAAAGCTGGTGATAACATTTTAATAGATAACTCTAATGAAGAGCATAAATTAATGAATGACTTGATTATTGCTGCAAACCATAATCAACCAATCTTCCGATCACCCTTAAACTACAATATCGTCGATCTAACATCTCATCATTTTATATCCGGCGAAGAGTTTTATAGTTTCACAAAAACCAAAGATCAAGATTCTTTGATCATCAAAAAAATTATTACTTCAGCAAAATCGCAAAATGCCGATCGTCTTTATCAGTATTCAGTTAAGTAATCTGTTATAATAAATCAATAACAAATATAAGGAGATGATATGGGTGCTACTTTCGACCAAATGAAAATGATTAATAGTTTACGCAAAGCCCAAAAAGATTTAAAAAATGAAATTGTTGAAGTTGAAGCGGGTGATGGCGCCGTAGTTGTTCAAATTACTGGCGAATTAAAAGTCAAAAAAGTAACCATCGATCCAACAAGAGTTGACTTAGACGATATTTCCGAATTAGAGCGTTGGATAGAAAATTGTTTCCGTGACGGCTACGCTAAAGCACAAGAAATTGCTACTGATAAAATGAAACCACTCATGGGTCAGCTTGGTGGTCTTTCAAACCTTGGCATGTAATGTTACCACAAGCACTTGAAAATACGATTAACGCTCTTGGGAATCTACCAGGGGTCGGTCCACGTACGGCTGAACGTTTTGCCACTTATCTTTTTCGTGCTGATCCTAAAATCACCGACACTATTATCGAAGCTCTCAACCATTTACATACTGACGTTAAAATTTGTCCGATCACTTTTGCGCTCATCAATTCAAATGAAACTGTTTCACCACTTTATAGCACTTCAGATCGTGATAAAAAAACTATTCTTGTAGTCGAGGAGCCTCTAGATATCTACGCTATAGAACAGACCAAACAATATCATGGAACATATCATGTACTTGGCGGTGCAATTTCACCCATTGACGGTATTACCCCTGACAAACTTCACATCGAAGAATTAATCTCCAGAATTAAACAGGATTTAGTAGAAGAAGTCATTATTGCAACAAACCCCAGCGTAGAAGGGGAAAGTACAGCCCTACTTCTCCAAAAATTACTTTCCAATAAATATCCAGATCTTCGAATCACCAGGCTAGCTCGCGGCTTACCACTCGGTGTTGATTTATCTTTCGCTGATCAAATCACATTAGGCGCCGCTTTAACCAATCGCACTAAATTATAATAGTTCAAGCTTACATATCTTGATTTTATTTAAGTTTTAATTTTTATGCTAAAATCAACATAATATTCCATTCACTAAGGAGGTCCATGTTTTTTAATCAAAATACTCTACTCTTTATCTTATTCTTAAACTCACTCTTTTTAATTATCATCCTCATTATCCTTAAAAAATATCATTCAAATAAACAAAGCGATCTAGCATCATCTCTTGACATGATAGTTAAGAATACTGAACAGGTTGTTGAAGTCTCCAAAAAACTCAACGAACGTATGATTCAAGTCGAAACCACCGTTAAAAATATTACTAAAGGTGTCGATGATGGTTTTCGCGATAACCGTAAAGAAATTGCTGACAATCTTCAAACTATCCAAAAAACTGTTGATACACGGGTTAAAGATTTACAAAATGACAATGCTAAAAAACTAGAAGAAATGCGTATAACAGTAGACGAAAAACTCCAAACTTCCGTCGAGAAACGTTTTAACGAAAGCTTTAAAACTATTTCTGAACAGCTTACAAGTGTATATAAAGGTCTTGGTGAAATGAAAAATCTTGCCACCGGAGTAGGTGACCTAAAAAAGGTCATGGAAGGAGTCAAAACAAGAGGGATCTACGGTGAAGTCCAACTAAGCAGCATTATTACTGACATTTTAAGTCCCAACCAATATCGCGAAAATATTAATACAAAACCAAACTCAGCTGACCGCGTTGAATTTGCTGTAAAAATGCCAGGTAGAGAAGAAGAACATGAAACATATCTGCCAATTGATTCTAAATTTCCAGTTGAAAATTATTCACGACTTATTGCTGCATATGACCTAGGGAATAAGACCGACATTCTCACATATCAAAAAGCCCTAGCAAATGACGTAAAAGAACAGGCGAAAAAAATTTCCACCAAATATATTGAACCACCCTACACTACTGATTTTGGTATGATGTTCGTACCAACCGAATCACTTTACGCAGAAATTTTACGTATACCAGGTTTATCAGATGAAATCCGTCAAAAATACAATATTAGTATCACTTCTCCTTCAACTCTACCTGTTACTTTGTCGGGATTACTCATGGGATTTCGTACCGTTGCCATCGAAAAACGCAGTAGTGAAGTCTGGCAAATACTTGGCGCCATCAAAACTCAATTTAATAAGTTTGGCGATTTACTTGAAGCTACTAAAAAGAAATTACAAGAATCTGCCAATAAAATTGATGCTGCCGCCACAACTTCACGTCAGATTGAACGTCGGCTCAAAGATGTTGAAAGCTTACCAACCAACGAAAGCAATAAGTTGATTGGCGAAATTGATGTATAAGGCTAATTTTCAATCCAAAACCCAAGCCTCAATTATGTTTTATCTATAATCTGTTATAATTAGTTTAATGTACGAAGACTTCAAACAATTCATCACTAGTAAAACACACCTCTGTGTTATACAAGCAGAGAATCCGGATGGCGATTCGCTAGGTTCTGCTTTAAGTATCGAAGCCCTTTTGCCAAACAAACAAATTAGTCAGTTCTGCCCCGTCAATATTCCAAAATATCTAAGATACTTTCAAGATTGGTCAAAAATTTCTAACGAAATAGATTATCAAGCAGAGGGATATATTATCGTTGATACTGCCGCCAAAATTCTTCTTAGTAAGTTACTCGATGATCTCACAATCAAAAATCTACTTTACACTAAACCAGTTTTTGTTATTGATCATCACGAAACATTAGATGATTTAGATTTTCCCCATCAATCCATTATTGAACCATTACCATCCTGCACAAACCTCATCTATAAAATAGCCACTGAGCTTAACATGTCCATCAGTAAAACTGCAGCTGAATACCTATTTCAAGGTCTACTTTCAGATACTTTAGGATTAACCTCCGCCGGCGTAACCAGCGATACTTTTCGCCTAGCCGCAGAGCTAGAAGACTATGGTGCTGATATCAGTATACTCGAGGAGAAACGCAAGGAATTCATGAAAAAATCTCCTCGCATTTTGTCTTATAAAGCAGACTTAATTAAACGTATTGATTATTCTTTAGATGGACAGCTCTCCACAATTCATATACCATGGGAAGAAATCCAAGAATATTCAGACGAATATAATCCCAACGTCCTCATCCTTGAAGAAATGAAAATGGTCGAAGGTGTTAAAGTTGCTATTGCAATCAAGACATATCCTGATGGTAAATTAACCGGTAAAATCCGTTCCTCATTACCAATTGCAGATAAAATCGCAGGTTTTTTCGGCGGTGGTGGACATCCATTCGCTGCTGGCTTTCGAACATATGACACTAGTTATCAAGAAATTTTACATGAATTGATTAGTTGCTGTTTAAAGCTAATCAACGACTCAGATACAGAAAATACATCATCAGAAACCACTTTTATTGGGAGTTTTTAAATGCAACTATACAATACCTTATCAAGAAAAATTGAAGTCTTTACACCTCAAGACCCTAACGATGTTAAAATTTATACTTGCGGACCAACTGTTTATAGTTTCGCCCACATTGGCAACTTTGCTTGTTACATTTATTGGGATCTCTTAGTTCGGACAATTTATTTACACGGTTGGAAGCCACACCGTGTTATGAATATCACCGATGTCGGGCATCTTACCTCTGACGGTGATGACGGTCCAGATAAACTCGAAAAAGGTGCTAAACGTGAAAATAAAACAGTTTGGGAAATTGCAGATTTCTACACTAAAGCTTTTTTCACTGATTTCCACGCCCTTAATCTCATTGAGCCTAATAAAATCTCCCGTGCCACTGATTATATTAAGGAAGATCTCCAAGTAGTTAATCAACTCATCAAAAACGGCTACACTTATGAAACCTCCGATGGTATATATTTTGATACCAGCAAGTTTCCCGATTATGCATTATTTGCAAAACTCGATTTAGGTAATCTTAAATCTGGTGCTCGTGTTGAATTTAATCCGGAAAAACGCCATTCTTCTGATTTTGCAATTTGGAAGTTCATCCAAGACGCGGAAGATCACGCCATGCGCTGGGATTTTCTTGGACGACCAGGTTATCCAGGTTGGCATCTTGAATGTTCAACTATCTCACATTTTGAACTAGGTGAACCACTCGATATTCACACTGGCGGAATTGATCATATTCCAGTTCATCATACTAACGAAATCGCCCAGTCTCAAGCCGCCTTCGGAAAAAGCATGAGCCGTTTCTGGCTCCACTGTAACTTTATTACAATCGATGGTCAAAAAATTAGTAAATCTCTTGGCAACGTTTTTATGATCTCCGATCTAATAAAACGTGATTTTTCACCACTTGATTACAAGCTCTGGGTTCTACAAGGACACTATCAATCTGAACGAAACTTTACATTTGACGCACTCAGATCTGCTCAAATTCGCCGTTTAAAATGGCGTAATCAAATCGCAGAGCTTTTACAATTAGATGATCTAAAAAAACTTCTTTATTCTACGGCTCAAAGTTCAAACAAGATTTCTAAAAATCAGACACTTAATCATTACTTATCTAATCTTCAATCACAAATAAAATCCCCAACAACAAATATCTCTCAGCAAATTCTTACACTCACCTCCAATAATCTAAATTCAGCTGCTGCATTTTCTTACATCGACCAACATGAATTAAGTCTAGAAGATTGGGCTTTTGTCGAACAATTATTCGGTTTGAATTTGTTCAAAGATCAATCCCTTCCATCAATCGAAGTGATAAAACTAATAGAGGCTCGCGTCAATGCACGCAAAAAGAAAGATTATCAACAATCCGATTTGCTTCGTGATCAAATTACTGCCAGCGGCTACTCCGTCAAAGATGAAGCCAATAAGCCAATTTGGCAATATTTGAAATAGCTTATTTATTTTTTCTTAAATTTTAGATATACTAAATAAAAATAGAGGAGAATTATGTCACGCACTATCGAAGTCGATACAAAAACTTTTATCCGATTTTGGTTAGTTATTATCGCCTTTGCTAGTCTTGGCTATTTAATCTTTAAAGCCGCCAGCGGTCTCATTATTATCTTTATTTCAGCCTTCCTAGCTATTGCCTTGCACCCACTTGCAAAGCTTATTGATAAAATAAACAAGAAAAAAGATCATCCACAATTAACTGCTATTATTGCCGTAATCGTCGTTGTTTTAGGTTTTTCCATAATACTTGCTGTAATCGGACCAGTCATCATTTCACAAGTTTCTATCTTCCTTTCAACTGCTCCACAAAAAATCTCATCTGTCATCGATAATTTTAACTTGAATAAACTCGGCGATTATTTTGGCATCCCTGATTTTCAAGTCCAAGTGACCTCCGCCATCCGTAATTTTGCTAATACATTACTTAACAATCTCAGTAGCATTGCTATTAGTAGTGTTAGTACTATAGGTAGCATTTTAACCAACATCGTTCTCACCATTGTCTTAACTATTCTCTTTATGCTCGAAGGACCGCAACTAGTTGAAAGCTTTTGGCGAACCATCTCCTCACATGATTCACAGGCTACTCGTGTTTGGCACCGAGTAACTTCTAAAATGAGTACTGTTGTCGCTAAATATGTTTCTGCACAAGTACTTGTCGCCCTTCTTGACGGTATAGTAACAACCACCTTCGTTTTCATCCTTAGTCTTATTTTTGACATCTCCAGTGGCATCGCCATCCCCCTTGGTCTCATCTCTTTTCTCTTCTATCTCATCCCTATGTTTGGACCTATCATCACCTGCGTCATTAATTCAATTTTATTATTCGTAAATTCACCTTGGTCTGCTCTTAGCTTCTTCATCTTTTATGTAGTCTATCAGCAGATTGAAAATAATATCATTGCTCCACGTATACAAGGTAAGGGCTTAGGACTCTCACCACTTGTAATTCTTATTGCTATCGTCATTGGAATGTACGCCTTTGGACTTATTGGCTGTCTAATCGCTATTCCAATCGCCGGCTGTATCAAGGTAATTGTCGACGAATATTCTGCTATCAGAAAAGTCATTGATAATTAATAATAGACTAAATAAACAGTCTATGCCATAATTATTATTTAGAAAAAAGGAGTATTTTATGGAACAAGTTTTGCCATTTCTTGAAGGAATCTTTTTAATCGCCACAAGCGACCATGATCAACCACACGTTCGACCATTCGATGGTGCAGGTATTTTGAATGGTAAATTATATATTGGCACAAATAAAACTAAGCAGGTTTTTACCCAAATTAAAAATAATCCAAAAGTTGAAATTTATGCCAAAAATGACGCACTGGGTGCCCTAAGAATTCAAGCCGAAGCATATCCAGTGGAAAACGAGACACTTAATCACGCAGCATATGAATCAACAAAAAAAGACTATATGGATACGCAGTGTGCCGCCATTGAACTCAAAAATATCCACGGAACAATCAGAAATAAACTTGGTGAAATTATTGATGTCAATTTCTAAATCTCAAAACCAACCAAACATAAAGCAAACTACATTAATTTATTTAACTGCAATCTCTGCTGGTATTCTTTTAATTTCCAATTTAGCTGCCACAAAACTTTGGAATATGTTTAACATTGCAGTTGATGGCGGAGTAGTCTGTTTTCCCATCTCATACATACTAGGAGATATTATTATTGAATTTTACGGTCAAAAAACCGCAAAACATGTCATCTTTTCCAGCCTTACACTAAATATTATAGCTGCTCTAGTTTTTTGGGTCGTTTGCATACTACCACCTTTCACAGGAACGGAAGATATGCAAACTTCAATCGTAAAAGTATTAGGTTTTGCACCTCGTATAATCATAGGTTCTTTAACCGCCTATCTATTTTCACAATTTTCCAACAACTATATCTTTGATAAAATCAAACAAAAAACTGGTTCAAAACTTTTTCTGATACGAGCACTAGGTTCATCCTTTATTGCACATTTTCTTGATAGTTTAGTTTTTGAAACTATCGCTTTTTTAGGTGTTCTACCATTTAACGACTTCTTAAATCAAGCTCTCTTTGCTTATATTTTAGGACTCGGGTTTGAGTTTATCTTATCCCCCATCGAACTTTTTATAGTTACAAAAATTCGACCATTTCTGACAAATTCCACAAAAAACCAAGAGCTTTAACATGTTATCTGAAAATTTTCATTTCCATATTGAACATAAAATTCCCAATCATCTTGGACGAGCCGGCACTATCTACACACCACACGGCATAATTAAAACTCCAGCTTTTATGACTGTGGGGACCCTAGGTTACGTCCGTTTCGTACCACCAGAAAGTCTAACCTCAATCAATGCGCAAGCCATGTTAAGTAATGGTTACCATTTACGTCGTCGCTCTTTTGAGATTGCTAAGCAAGGTGGTTTAGCCAAATGGTCAAAGTGGCAAGGACCAACTCTTACTGATTCGGGAGGTTTTCAAGTAATGTCACTCGGCTCTGGTCTTGGCAAAGTTGTTTCTATGGATAAAAAACTAGGCGTTACGAACACCGCACACAAAGAACGTTTAGCTCACGTCACTGAGCAGGGTGTAAATTTTATTGATCCCTTTGACGGTCAACCAGATTTTATCGGTCCCGAAGAGTCTATGCAGATTCAATGTCGCATCGGTGCGGATATTCATATGGCATTTGATGAATTAACCTCGCTAGCTGATGACTATCAATACAACAAAGAGGCACTTGCTCGAACTGAACGTTGGGCAGAAAGAAGTCTCGCTGAGCACTTCAAATTACGCGACTCCCTTGGTTATCGTCAAAGTCTTTACGGTGTCATACAAGGCGGAAGATGGGAAAATTTAAGACGCAATACATCAAAAAAATTTAGCCAACTTCCCTTTGATGGTTTTGGACTTGGTGGTGCCTTCCTTAAAGAAGATTTATCTGAAATTCTACGTTGGTGTAACGAAGAATTACCAGAAAATAAACCTCGGCATCTCCTTGGGCTCTCACACCCAGATGATATATTAAACGGTGTTGAAATGGGAGCTGATACCTTTGACTGTGTTGCCCCCACTAGAGAAGCTAGACATGGCAAAATTTACACAAAATTTGGCGATATTAATTTACGCAAATTCAAAGACTCCAATCTACCATTAGATATCGACTGTGATTGTCCAACTTGCCAATTAGGCTACACAAGAGGACAACTTCGTAGTTTATGGCGCTCAGGCGATGGGGAATTAAAAGCTAAATTTTATCATCTCGCGTCAATGCATAATCTTCGCTTCATTATACGTTTAACCGAACAAATCCGAGAAGCCATCATAAATGATTACTTTCAAGATTTTAAACAAGAATTTCTAAAAAATTATTATCAGAAATAAATATCTCATAATTTTTATGGTAAAATTAAAAAGTGAATAATCAAGTTTCCTTTTTGCGACGACATCCAATTTTAAAAGACATCTTCAGCTTGATTATTTTTGTTTTCTTTGTCGTTATAGGCACACTTTTTTTAAACGCTTACGTAATTCGTTCTTATAACGTTGTTGGCGCGTCCATGGAGAATACACTACACGGTAAAGACCGTCTAATTGTTAATCGAGCAGCAGTTTCTCTATCTCATTTCCTCGGTAAACCATACGTTCCAAAACGTGGACAAATCATCGTTTTCCTCAACGGCGATGCCAGTGGTCCCTTGACTTGTGGCGTTGAAACAACAATTCGCGATCAGTATATTATTAAACGCGTCATCGCTTTCCCAGGGGAACGTGTTACGGTTAAAGACAATGTTCTTACAGTTTATAATAATGAACATCCTGAAGGTTTTCATCCTGATGATCAAACCAGAAAATCAGATTTTGATGGACCTAAAAAACAAACCTCTGGTGAAGTTGACATGATTGTACCTGACGATGAAATCTTCGTAGCCGGAGATAATAGAGAAGGAACTCATTCATATGACTCAAGATATGGTCTAGGTACCATACCATATTGTCGAATTATCGGACCCGTTCTTTTAAGGCTTTATCCTTTTAATAAAATTCGTTTATTTTAAGGTATAATATTTTTATGTCAGACTATATTTTGATACGCAAAGGTCGGAATATTATTAGTGTAATCCTTCATGCACTTTTTAATCTTTTTCTTGGTTTGGGCTCAGTATTTATTACGTTTACTACCAGTAGTTGGGTTATTGGGGTTTTTCTTGTCATAATTTCTAAATGGCGTATGTTTGCAGTGCGACCTCGATATTTATTTCTAAACCTCAAATCAAATCTCGTCGATCTTATCGTAGGTTTTTCTTTTGTGTTTATCACCTATTGCTCTGGCCCAGTTCTTCTTCCAATCCATTTCATTCTTGCAATCCTCTATTCAGCTTGGCTAGTTGTCTTAAAACCAATGTCTACCGAACGTGCATCTTGGCTACAATCTCTTCTTGCTGTCTTTCTTGGCACAACTGCGACAACGCTCATGTCTGCAACTACTAATTCCGCTATCCCTGTAATTGCGAATTTTCTCATAGGTTTTGCTGCTGCAAGACATGTCTTAGTTCAAGGAGACGACCCTGAGTTCTCCTTCCTATCTTTAATTGTTGGATTACTTTTCGCTGAAATTTCATGGTTATGTCAATCTTGGCTGATCGTCTATACCTTTAAAGAGATTGGCTTTCTCCTCCCTCAATCATCAATTCTCTTAACCGTTTTAATTTTTCTTATTGGTTATATCTTCAATAATTTTTCTACAACCGAAAAATTTTCCTTTGCCAAAATTGCTGCCCCAACTATTTTTTCACTAGCTCTCATTCTTATCATCGTGCTATGGTTTAGTCGACCATTATTTAATGTTTAAGGAGGTAAAATGACAGAAGATTCTAATCATAAAAAAATATCAACAGAAGAACAAGCGTCAGAAAATATTAATAAAGATATTAGTCAATCATCAAAACAATTTAAAGAAAAAACAACTAGGTCCACTGCAGATTCAAATAATAAACTACCTATTATTCTCTCCACAATTGCCTTAGCCTGTGGAATCTATAGTGTAAGTATTACAAGTAATTTAAATAATAATTCTGGATCAAACAATCAATCATTTAATAAAGACAGCAATTCTGCAAATTTCACTGAAGGCTCGATTGCAAGCGTTGCTAACTCAGTATCAAAAAGCGTTGTTTCGATCGTTACTAGTACAAATCAAAAATCATTTTTTAGCGGTGAGAGCTCATCACAAACCGCCGCTGGGACAGGTTTTATCCTAAGTAGTGATGGTTATATTGCTACTAATAAACATGTCGTTTCAGGAGCAACGAAAATCGGCGTTGTTTTGCATGATGGGACCGCTTATGGAGATGTCGAATTAATTGGTACCGACCCTCTTAACGATTTTGCAATCATCAAAATTAAAAACGTAGATAATCTCTCACCCGCTAAGTTAGGTGATTCCAAAACTACATCAACTGGACAACAAGTAATTGCTATTGGCAATGCACTAGGTGCATACCAAAACTCCGTCACCTCTGGTATTATTTCAGGAAAAGGTCGTAGTCTTACTGCCACCGATTCATCTCATTCACAATACGAAACTCTCTCGGATATGATCCAAACTGATGCTGCTATTAATGGTGGTAATTCTGGTGGACCATTAGTTAATGCTGCTGGCGAAGTGATTGGAATTAATACCGCCTATGCCAGTCAAGGGAATAATGTTGGTTTCGCCATTCCAATTTCTTGCGTTAAAGGTATTATTAAAAATGTACTTGAAAATAAAAGCTTTGCTCGCGCCGTCATTGGCGTCCGTTATATCAATCTCACGCCAAGCATTGCAAAAGAAAAGAATCTTAATGTTACACAGGGAGCCTTAATTTCCTCTAGCCGAAACAATCGTGCTGTCATCCAAGGTAGTGCAGGAGATAAAGCAGGGCTTAAAGAGAATGACGTCATCACTCAAGTTAACGGTATCAATATTGGTGACGCTGGTTCACTAGCCAGCTTAATTGGTGAATATTCTGTTGGCGACACGGTCAAGCTAACTATTTCACGCAATCAAAAAACAGAAATCATCGAATTAACATTAGAAGCATATAAATAAAAGAGATAATAGATCATAGATAAAAAATGGGATCCAAAAGATCCTATTTTTTATCCTGTTTTTTATCTCAAGAAATTTAATAAAACACATAAACCATCATATGAACAATAAAAACAAATAGAATGGTAAAAATTAGAGGAAATATTTAAATTAATACTCGAAAAAAGTGATCAGATCACATTTATCTACATATTTAAATCCATAACGTTTCGCATAACGAATAATCTTCTCTTGTTGACTCATGTCAGATTCAATTAATAAATATTTATGATGTTTAGTTTTCTCTTCAAATAGTTTTGGCCATTTTGCATGAATTTGTCGGATTAATTTATATATCAAGGCTAATCCACCTTTATCCGCAAACAATGCAATACTTGGTTCGAACTCAATCTCCGGCGAACGCCATTCCCAATTTCGATCTACATAAGGTAAATTCGCCATAATAATATCAGGAACAGGCGCAGGATCGTTAATCCTATTCAATAAATCACTAGTCATATATTCCAAATTAGTCAGCTTGTAATGATTCTTATTTGTAATAGCTACACATAAAGCTTCTTTCGAAATATCTAATCCAAGCACTTCAGCGTTTTTACAATCTAGCGCCACCGAGATTGCAGCACATCCTGAACCAGTGCCAACATCAAAAATAAGTACAGGCGAGAGTATCTCATTTCTTAATTTATCATATTCTTCTTTAATTGTCGGATTATCCGGCCAACTTGGTTCAATCGCACCAAATTTCTCTTTAATAACTTGGTCAAAAGTTTCAATCTTATGTTTTAAAATTAAATTATATAGACCAATTGTAATCTTAACCATCAATTCAGTTTCAGGACGTGGCACTAAAACATCAGGCGTAACCTTAAATTTATGACCAAAAAACCATTTCTCACCTGTAATATACGCTAGTGGCACATGCTGTGCCCTAAGTCCTAACATCCGATCCGCTGTCCGTCGTTCCTTATCGGTCAATACAGAAGAACCATGTGTCACTAAAAAAGATCGGTCAGCCGCCTTTATTACATTAGATAAAATCAGTTCTGCATCCAACGGATTCACTAGCCCCTTTGCCTGTGTTAACCATCTTTTTACCGTTAACGACATCTATTTTACTCCTTGATTCCGTTTTCATCTCGAATCGTTCGAATCTCATACTTCTTTAGCTCATCTAAAATATCATCAATATCCCCATCCATTACGGCATTAATATTCGAACGCGAATAGTGAATTCGATGATCCGTAACACGATCTTGTGGGAAATTATAAGTACGTATTTTTTCCGAACGGTCTCCCGTGCCAATCAAAGATTTACGAGTTGCCGAAGCGTTTGCTGCTTCCTCTGCTCTCCTTTGATCATTTAAACGCGTTCTTAATACCATCATTGCTTTTTCTTTATTTTGCCTTAAAGACCTCTCGTCTTGCATCGCTACAACTAGTCCTGATGGTAAATGCGTAATTCTGATTGCTGAATTCGTTGTATTAACTGACTGTCCACCGTGTCCACCAGAATGATAAATATCAATTCGTAAATCTTTTTCATCAATTTCGATTTCAGACTCTTTCACTTCCGGCAAAGCTACCACTGTAGCAGTCGAAGTATGGATTCGCCCCTGTGATTCAGTTACTGGTACTCGTTGCACCCGATGTACACCACTTTCAAATTTTAAATCACCATAAGGTTTTTCGCCAGAGATTTTAAATACTGCCTCTTTAATTCCACCTGCTTCATTAATATTCTCAGACATTAATTCAATTTTTAATCCATGCTTTTCAGCGTAACGCAGATACATTCGATAAAGTTCACTAGCAAATAAAGATGCCTCATCTCCACCAGCTCCCGCTCTAATCTCCATAATTACCGGTTTGTCATCGTCAGGATCTCTTGGAATCAATTTTTCTTCAAGCTGCAAAGTTAGCTCACTAATCTTTTGCTCAGATTCGCTAATATCCAATTTTGCCATCTCTCCTAAAATAGGGTCTGACAAAAGTTTTTCCGATTCTTTAATATTATTTTTTAACTGCGAAATCTTCTTATCAATACTTATGATTTCATTTATTTCCGATAAACGTTTCGATTTAGAAGCAAAACTATCATCAAGATAAGCCCTTGGATCAGACAAAAAAAGCGAAATCGCGCTAGCTTCTTCTCTTAAATTCTTAATTTTATTTTC
>ERZ773065.671-NODE-671-length-18330-cov-3.719945_pt1 | contig 18330 bp, 17 predicted proteins | sample MGYA00580623_ERZ773065 | MGnify/ENA primary metagenome ERZ773065 (study PRJEB29015, sample SAMEA2738017) | human oral metagenome | biome: human oral; feature: human-associated habitat; material: dental | place: China | collected 2047 ... | reverse complement strand
TTACCGCACCTTTCCACCCTTGCCGAACCGATTTGCATCGGTTGGCGGTCTAAGTCTCTATAGCACTTTCCCTAGGGTTTCCCCCGCTGGACGTTATCCAGCACGCTGCCCTTCGGAGCCCGGACTTTCCTCAGGCACATGCCCGCGATTGCCCGGATGCTCAACAAACTCACAACGCGATTATTATACCACTTTTCATATATTTAGTCAAAGAATCTGAAAGAAATCGCTAGATTTTGTATCAGCGAACATTTCTACGGTCCCGCCAAGCTGTGCCGTCAAAGCCTCGGCGAGCCTTTCGACGATCAGTTGTTCGGTTGCAAAATGCCCCGCATCGACGACATGGATTCCCAAACCGACCGCACGTTCCCCATCGTGATATTTCACATCGCCCGTCACATAGACGTCGGCACCGAGCGCCGCCGCGCGGCCGACGAATTCTGCGCCGCTGCCCCCGCAGAGAGCCACACGGCGCACCTTGCGGTCTCCTGCACGCACGACACGCACGGCAAAAAGGCCGAGGCGCTGCTTGACAAGTTCGGCGAACGCATCGAGCGGCAGCGGCTGCGGCGCCGCAAGCGTGCCGACGCGTCCGAGTCCGAGACCCTCCCCCTCGGCTCCCGGCATCAAGGCGGCAACCTCCGCAAGGCCGAGACGCTCGGCGAGCACGTCGTTCACGCCGCCTTCGGCGCTGTCGAGATTCGTATGGGCGGCAAAGACGGCTATGCCGTGACGCAGCAGCCGAGCGATCTTGCGCCCTGTCGCATCATCCGTACGCACGGCTTTGAGACCGCGAAAAATAAGAGGATGGTGCGATACGATCATATCACAGCCATCCTTGATTGCGCGGTCGATTGTTTCCTCGCGCACATCGAGCGCGACGAGGATCTTGCTTACCTCATCCCCGGGCGAGCCGACGAGCAGGCCGGGATTGTCCCATTCCTCCGCCAGACGGCGCGGCGCTATGCGCTCCATCGCCTCCATGACGGCCTGACATCTTACCATATAAGCTTCTCCTCCAGTGCAGCTATTTTCTTTCTTACGGCTTCATAGCCGGCGCTTTTTTTCGCGCTCTCGCTTTTCCCCATACCGTTCGCAATGCGGCGCTCCCGTGAAAGCAGCCGTTCGATATGGCGCCGCAAAAGCGGCGGTTTCTTCCGCCAGAGCACCGGACCGATTTCAAGGAGCAGGGCGTCGGGCTTTTTTTCTTCCCCCGGCTCTGCCAAAAGAATCTCGTATAACCTGCCGTCCTCAAGCGCCAACGCCTCGTCGGCGATATGCCAGCCATGATCGTACAGCCAAGCGCGCAGCTCTGCCGCATCATTCTGCGGCTGCAGCACGAGGCTCTTCACTTCCGTGAGCACGGCGGCGCCTTCTGCAAGTATGCGGCAGATGAGCGATCCGCCCATGCCCGCAACGGCAACGGCGTCGACTTCCCCGGGTGCAAGGACGGTGAGCCCGTCCCCTCGGCGCACCTCGATGTTCTTTGCCTTCCGGCTCTGCACTGCGCGGTTTGCCGCTTCAAAGGGACCCGCATGCACATCAGCGGCAACGGCACAGGAGATTTTACCGGCAGCGAGCAGTTCCAGCGGCAGGCCGGCATGATCCGTCCCGATATCGGCAAGACGGGCTCCCGTGTGCACGAAAGCCGCGACAGCCGCCAGACGCGCACCAAGCCCCTGCTTTTTTCGCACGCCCTCCCTGCCTTTCAATCAAGAAAATCCTTGAGCTTGCGGCTGCGGCTCGGATGGCGCAGCTTGCGAAGAGCCTTGGCCTCGATCTGGCGGATACGCTCGCGCGTCACACCGAAATTCTGTCCGACTTCCTCAAGCGTGCGCGCCCTGCCGTCATCCAGGCCGAAGCGCAGGCGCAGAACCTTTTCTTCCCGCGGTGTCAAGGTATCGAGGACTTCCTCAAGCTGCTCCTTCAAGAGCATGAAGGACGCCGCCTCTGCCGGCGCCGGCGCATCCTGGTCCTCGATGAAATCGCCGAGGTGGGAATCCTCCTCCTCGCCTATCGGCGTCTCAAGGGAAACAGGCTCCTGGGCAATCTTCATGATCTCGCGCACGCGTTCCACGCTGATTTCCATGGCTTCGGCGATCTCCTCCGGCGCCGGCTCACGGCCCAGCTGCTGCAGCAGCTGGCGCGATACGCGGATCAGTTTGTTGATCGTCTCGACCATATGCACAGGGATGCGGATCGTACGCGCCTGATCCGCGATGGCACGCGTAATGGCCTGGCGGATCCACCACGTCGCATAAGTGCTGAACTTATACCCCTTGTTGTAATCGAACTTTTCCACGGCCTTGATGAGCCCCAGATTGCCTTCCTGAATGAGGTCAAGGAAAAGCATGCCTCTTCCAACATAGCGTTTCGCTATACTCACGACGAGACGCAGGTTTGCCTCAGCCAATGCCTTCTGCGCCGTTTCGTCGCCGTTTTCCATGCGCTTGGCCAGATCGATTTCCTCATCGGCAGACAAAAGGGGTACGCGGCCGATTTCCTTGAGATACATGCGCACCGGATCATCTATGCTGATGCCCTCGGGGATGCTCAAGTCAATATCCGCCTCTTCCTCCGGCTTTTCCTCCTCGTTCTCCGTCTGGCTGCGATTCGAGTCGTCAACCACCTCGATGCCCTTGCGGTTGAAAGTTTCATACAGATCGTCAATCTCGTCAGGCGTGAGCTCCTGCTCCTGCAGCGCCGTCATCAGCTCACCATAGGTGAGCACGCCGCCGTTGCCGCGCCCCTTTTCCAAAAGGGATGCCACTACGGCAGAGCTATGGGTCGGCTTCCTGTCTTCCTCAAGGACATCCTTCTTTGCCTCAGCCATGAACTCGCGCCTCCTTTCTGCTGCTCTTTTCATTTTGCGGAACAAGGCTGTCCGCACCGGAAAATGCCTTTTCTTTGCTCATAGTCCTTCCATTTCGTTCTTTATTCGCTGAATTTCTTCCAATTCCTGCAAAAATCGTGCGTCGTTTTCCTGTTCCCAACGATCGGCACGCCGCGTATGCTCCTCGTAAAGCTGGGCAAGATGCGCCTTGCGGAGTTGATGCATCGCATCCTCATAGGCCTCCAGCAAACGAGGCGTCTCGCCGCCCGCCTCCTCAACGAGGGCACGGCTGAGCTCGGCAGAAGCTTCCTCGGAAAGCTCCGCCTGGGCTCTTACATCCGTCGGGGTTTCACCCGCGAGATAGAGCCCGTGCATCCATGCCAAAACCTCCGCCTGTTCCTTCACCGGGAATGTCTCGAAAGGGACGAGGGATGCTATATGTTCGGTTGCCCCCGCATCCTGCCAGGCCGTCCGCAAAACGATGCGTCCCGCCCGCCGCAAGGCGTCATCCACCTTCCGAAACGCGCGCCGCGTCGTTTCCCGCGCAGACGCAGGCTGCGACAAGGAGCCGGCAACACGGCCGATCTCGGCACGAACCAGCCCTTCATCGAGCGTCAGATCCCGCGCCACGCGCAGGACATAGCTGTTGAGCTCCGCCGGGCTCCGTATCTCGCCGAGCACGGGCAGAAGAGCTGAAAGCGCATCCAGCCTTCCCTGCAGGCTCTCCCTGTCCGCCGTTTCCAAAACGCGCGCGAGACGGTATTCCACAAGCGGCACGGCCTCCTCGACCAGCGTCTTGAATGCCGCCGCGCCGTTGTTCCTTATAAATTCATCGGGATCCTTTCCCTCGGGCACTCGCAGAACCTTGACGGCGGATCCCGCCGCACGGGCAATGGAAAGCGCCCGCATCGTCGCCTCCTGTCCCGCCGCATCGCTGTCGTAGCAAAAGCGGATCTCCGGCGCATAGCGCGTCAGGAGCTTGCATTGCTCCATCGTGAAGGAGGTCCCAAGGGAAGCAACGACATTTTCAATGCCGGCCGCCGCCACAGAAATCGCATCCATATACCCCTCGACGACGATGGAGAAGCCGGCGCGCGTTATCGCGCGATGAGCCCTGTCGAGACCGAAAAGCAAAAAACGCTTGTTGAAAACGACGGTTTCAGGCGAATTCAGATACTTGGGCTGGCCGTCACTGAGGACACGTCCGCCAAAAGCCACGACGCGCCCCCTGGCATCACGGATCGGAATGATCACGCGATCGCGAAAGCGGTCATAATAGCCCTCGCCCTTCGCGCGCTTCACCGCCAGACCGCTTTCCACGAGAAGGGTGGGCGCAATACCGCGCTTCCCGAAGGCCTTCACAAGCTTGTCCCAGGCAGGGGGCGCATAGCCGATCCCAAAAGCCTCGATCACCGCCGCATCCACGCCGCGTCCCATAAGATACGCCTTCGCAGGCGCACCGTAGCGGGTTTTTGTCAGGCAGTTATGAAAAAACGCCTGCGCCATCTCATGCACCCTGCGGAGCGCCTCTACCTTCTCATCATGCGCGATTTGCGCCGGAGTACGCTCCCGCGCCGGCAAGGGAATATTGAGTTTCTCCGCCTGAAACTTGATCGCCTCGAAATAAGAAATGTTTTCAATCAATGAGAGGAACTTGAATACATTGCCCCCGGCATGGCAGCCGAAGCAATAAAAAAATCCCTGTTCGGGGACCACCGAAAAAGACGGTGTATTCTCATGATGGAAAGGACAGCAGCCCCAGTAACGGTTTCCTTTTTTCTTCAACGCGACGTAAGAGGAGACGACGGAAACGATGTCCGCTTCCGAGCGCACGCGCTCTACAAAAGCGTCCAGCGCCTCATTTTTCATACGCTTTCATCCTTTGCCGCTTCCCTCTCTTCCACGCAGGAAATCCGAACCCTGCCCCACTAAATTTTATATTCCCTACAAAATGAAAATATCCTCTTTTTTCCCCTTGACAATCGGAGAAAAATTTGCTCACTGCAGCCTCCCTGCAGCAAACAAAGGAAGCGGCACGAGGCGGCAGCGGCGCCTCATTCGCCGCCCGGCACGGAAAAGCCGACAGGCGGCATGAAGATGCGGGCAAACGTATGGACAGCGTAGTTGTCACTGAGCCCCGCCACATAGTCGACAACGGTCTGCCGGCGCCCCCAGCGCGCTTCGCGCACACGGAATTCCTCAGGAAGCTCCGCGAAATGTTCCATATAGTAACCGAAGAGCTCGCGCAGTACAAAGACGGCCTGCCGCCTTTCCCTCGCCAGTCGGTCCGAATGATAGATCTGCTTGAACATAAAGGCGCGAAACACGTCCATGACCTCCTGCATTTTCGGCGAGAGCAGGATGTCATCCCGCTCCGTCGACTGCACGATGAGGTCCGAGACCATGCCCGTAATCATCTCCGAAGTCGTCCCTCCGATCGTCTCATAAACGATTTTGGGCAAATCTCCCGCCTGCAGCATACCGGCCCGTATACTGTCATCATAATCGTGGCAAAGGTAAGCGATGCGATCGGCAATGCGCACAATACGGCCTTCCAGCGTCTTGGGCCTATGCTTTCCCGTATGGTTCACGATGCCGTCCTTCACTTCAAAAGTAAGATTCAGCCCCTCGCCCTCGCGTTCCAAATATTCGACGACGCGCAGGCTTTGCTCGTTGTGCGCGAAGTGCCCGATGATTTCCGCCATCGCCGCCTCTCCCGCATGGCCGAACGGCGTATGCCCGACATCGTGACCCAGAGCGATCGCCTCCGTCAGATCTTCGTTGAGCCAAAGCCCGCGTGCAATCGTGCGCGCGATCTGCGACACCTCGAGGCTGTGCGTCATGCGCGTGCGGTAATGATCTCCCGACACGATGTAGACCTGCGTCTTGCGTTTCAGGCGGCGAAACGCCTTCGAGTGCAGGATGCGGTCGCGGTCGCGTTGGAAATCCGTGCGAAACGGGCAGGCATCGATGGGCTTGTTCCTATGGCTTTCCCTGCTCTTCGCCGCCCAGGGCGAAAGCATCGTATATTCCAGCTCCTCACGCTTTTCCCGTATCGTCATCGTGCCGTCCCCTTTCCGCGCTCCTCCGCTGCCAGACGGTGCCATGGCAAAGCGGCATTTCTTTCTGCTATATTCGTATAAATACGGCAGAGCCGCCTCTTTGTCCTGCCAAATCCTACACTAAGAAAAATCTTACTGGAAAAACGCCGCCGCTTGCTGTATCATAGAGAAAAGATTTTTTTCTCAGCAGAAAGGAAGAACCACCGTGAAAAAACTGCGCTTTTCGTTTCTTTTGCTCCTTGCACTCCTCTCTTTGGCTGCTGCAGCCTCTGCCGCGCCCAAGTTCACCTACGATTCCATGCGCCTCGACTTCTCCGCCGGACGCTGCATCTTCGACGGGAATGTGCGCATCGCCGACAATGGCCGCACCGTTTCCGCCGACCATGCCGAGGTGGACCTCAAGACTGCCCTGAAATTCCTGAAAAACGGCGTATTCGACACCTCAACCAACCAGGAGGTCACAGACTTCGAAGTCTGGTGCGAAGGCTCCATCGTCGTCGAACAGCAGGGCCTCAAACTGACAAGCGACAAGGCACATGTCATCGGCGAAAGCCACGATGTCGCCGTTGAGGGCAATGTCCTGCTTGAGCGCCCCGGCCTCTCCATTCGTGCCTCCAGCGGTATCTTCAACTGGGATACACAAATCGCCCAGTTCGACGACAACGTAAAGATCAAGAAAAACGGCACTGAAATCCGGGCAGACCACACCTTCTACGACGTAGGAAAGGACGAGCTCCTGTAAGGCAGCCTCGAAAAACCCGACGACGCAGATCCGGATGCCGCCGCGCTGCGATTTCCTGCACGGCGGCTCCTGCAAACCAAAGCCCTCCCATTTCCCCGCAATCAATCGAGGGGAATGGGAGGGCTTCTTTGCATTTTTACAAAACGGTTTGCCCAGCGAGGCGGCCGCAGAAAAAATCACTTCCGGAGGCCGCAGCTTCTATGCAGTCAGTCGAAGGAAAGATACTTCTCTCCCGTACCGTACTTCTCAATGACATAATCGAGATCCTTGTCCCCGCGGCCGCTGAGGTTCACGAGAATGGACCCCGTGTCCATTTCCTTGGCCCGACGGATGGCATAGGCAACCGCATGGGAGCTTTCAAGCGCGGGAATGATGCCCTCATAACGCGAGAGCTTGAAGAACGCGCCCACTGCCTCTTCGTCCGTCGCCGTATCGTATTTCACCCGGCCGACCTCGCGCAAAAAGGCATGCTCAGGGCCGACGGAGGGATAGTCCAGCCCGCTCGCGATCGAATAGACAGGCGCAGGCTCGCCGTCCTTGTCCTTGAGCATGATGCTGTCGAAACCGTGCATGACGCCCTCTGTACCATACGTCATCGACGCCGCATGATCGCCGAGCGCCATGCCAAGCCCCAGCGGCTCAACGCCGACAATCTCCACGGGATCGTCGAGGAACGGCACGAACATGCCGATGGCATTGCTGCCGCCGCCCACACAGGCCGTCACGACATCGGGCAGGAATCCCATCATCTCCCGGAACTGCTCACGCGCCTCGATGCCGACGACGGTCTGGAAATCACGCACCATCATCGGGAACGGATGCGGGCCGACAGCCGAACCGATGCAGTAAATCGTTTCCTTATAATTTGCGAGGTAATCCTCAAAAGCCGCATCAACAGCTTCCTTGAGCGTCTTCGCACCGCGCGTCACGGGCACGACCTTCGCGCCGAGCACTTTCATGCGCGCCACATTCGGAGCCTGCTTCTTGATATCGACCTCGCCCATATAAATCGTGCAGTCGAGACCGAAAAACGCCGCCGCTGTCGCAAGCGCCACACCGTGCTGCCCCGCACCCGTCTCAGCGATGATGCGCTTCTTGCCCATGAACTTCGCGAGAAGTCCCTCGCCCATGCAGTGGTTGAGCTTATGCGCGCCCGAATGGTTCAAGTCCTCACGTTTCAAATAGATCTGGCAGTTGCCGATCCTGCGCGAAAGCCGTTCACAATGGTAGACCGGCGTCGGCCGTCCCTGAAACTCCCGCCGGATGCGCCGCAGCTCACTGATGAACTGCGACGAATGGCAAATCGTCAGATACGCCTCATTGATTTCCTCAAACGCAGGCACAAGCTCCTCTGGCAAATACGCGCCGCCGTATTTGCCGAAACGCCCCTCCTTGTTCGGATATTCCTTCAAATAACGCTTATAATCCATGCTTTCTCTCCCTCACTTGATTTGATTCAAACGTCCGGCGAGCGCGGAGGCCGCACCGCTGCCGGACACGCATTGCATAATGGGCTGGTTGCCCAGCATGACGATATCGCCGTCCGCATAGGCTTCCTTTTCATTCTGCCCATTATGATAGGCCGCCGCCAGATTCCCCTGCACGAAATACGCCCGCTCCGCGCTGCTCATATCCCGCGTCTCGGGTGGTTGGACGAACGTCTTGCCGTTGACATAAACAACGCCGTCCTTGACATCGACATGGCCGCCGCTGTATTCCTTCACCGTCTTTGCGTACTTGTCGCGCCGTTCCTTGTTCGTCGGATGATCGGACGGATCGAACATCTCACTGACAAAATCCTGCGAATTGTTCCCCTGCTGCTCCATGAAGCGCTGCCAGACAGCAGCGGCGGCGCCAGGATTATACCCGGCATCCGTGATGTACTTGAGCGCCAGGCCGTCCGCTTCCCACTCATGCGCGCGCCCGATCGACACGCGGTCGATATGCGTGACAACCGTATTGAGCACGATATTGCGCAGAACCGTAGCATTCGTCACATTGGCAAGCACCTGCGCCCCGATTGCAACATCGATCTGCTTGCGCCAGGCATCCGCCACATGGTTCTTCATCCCATGCCCCATCTCATGCCCGATGACAACGGCGATTTCATCCTCGTTCTGCAAATAGCGAAAAAGGCCGCGATTGATCGACATCACATGCCCGAGAGAGCAAAACGCATTGAACGAATCCTGGCGATTGATGAACCAAAGAAAAGGCTTCTTCCGCACCGACGGATCCGAAACGGCAATGCCGTCGGTCACGCGATTCATGACCCGCGCGCAAGTGCTCTCCCACGGAGACTCTTCCTCCACGCCGTATTTGTCCTTGAACATGGCAAAAAGCTGCTGCCGCCCCTCTTCCGTCTGGTCAAGCTCCTTGATCTGACGCTCCGCCTGCGCCTTGGCCTGGAACCCGCCGATGACCGTGCCGATAACCGCTCCCCAGCCGGCGTCTGCCGTAGGCGCCGGCTGCAGGGCGAAACTCACGCCAAAAGCCATTGTACAGGCAGTAATGCCGGCAACAAGGCGCTTTTTCCATAGATTCCCCTTCATCATTTTCCTCCCCTTCTTTCGAAGAACCGCGAATATTGCAAACAATGTTTTGTTCCACTTCGACAAAGCAAATAGGAAACCCTTTTCCTGTGAAAAAATCAAGACTTGCGGTGCATCTTCCCACAGAAGATACGGCGCAAGTCTTGATTTCATTTTTAATATATACGCCTCATCACCGCTTGCCGTGCAGAGCCGGCGCCAAAAAGCCGATATCACCGCCGTGCACAAGATGGCGCAAATCCTCCGCACTCTCGGCCGGCAGGATCGCATGGCTGCCGCACGAGACACACTCGAGCAAAACAGAATTGCCATGCACCTGGGCGATGAAGTCATGGCTGCCGCACGGGCAGACAATCTCCCCCGCCGCAGCAAACTCATGCACGCGGTTGACAGCCTCGAGAAGGATCTGCTGCTTGCCGATGAAATTCGTCCCCTCCGCCGGATGAAGCGCCTCAAATTCCGACTGGCTGAAGGCGAGCAATTCCTCGATAAAGCGGCGCTGACCGATATACCCGAGCTCAAAATGATCCTGGCTGCAATAGACCTTCTCCAGGCGCATGCGCTTGAGTTGAGAAAACCGATAGCTCACAGCATGTTCCCTGCCGCAAGCCACACAGGCCACCCGGATCTCCAGGCGGCTTTTTTCCTGACGCACGAATACCGCCTGTTCGTGCGCACAGCTTTCACAATGAAGCACAAACCGCTTTGCGCCAAGAAAATACGGCACATCGTGTACATGAATCTTCCCGCAGCGCTGGCAATAAAAGGCCACTGAACAAACGACATTACCGACAAGCATAGCGGCTCTCCACTCTCCTTGCAAGATCTCGCCCACATTTCTTTTGCTGAATACTTCGTCGCGAACGGAAAAAATCCTGCCGGACCATGTTATTAAAAAAGAACGAAAATCCATAGGGGTGCAAAAAAAAAGCGCCGTCTGCCTTCAAGACAAACGGCGCTGCCGATTCCATGGTGACGCGTACGGGATTCGAACCCGTGAAGCCGCCGTGAAAGGGCGGTGTCTTAACCTCTTGACCAACGCGCCATTGGCTCCTCGAGCAGGATTCGAACCTGCGACAACCTGATTAACAGTCAGGCGCTCTACCTACTGAGCTATCGAGGAATAAAGGATGCTCATGCACCAGCAAGAGATATTATACATCATCGCACAGCGAGTTGCAAGCATTATTTTTTTCCGCAGGAAATGCGGGATTCACTTCATATGCGCCTCCTCATAAAGCGCGATGCTCTTGCGTCTGTCGGCATACTTGCCGCCCAGCGGTTCGTGGGAAAGCCATGTGCGCACAATCTCCCATGCCATTCCGTTCGCTATGATGCGCTGTCCCAGGCAGAGGACATTGGCATCGTTATGCGTGCGTATCATCTGCGCCGTGAAGAGATCATGCGCAATGACGGCGCGCACCCCCTTGACCTTGTTCGCCATGATACACATCGCTGCACCCGTGCCGCAAACGAGAATCCCCAGCTTTTCCCCATGCGCCGCGATTTCCTCGGCTACGGCCTGCGCATAAGGCTGCGTATTGCAGGAGACCTCGTCATACGTTCCCTTGTCTTCCACAGTGCAGCCTGCCTCCGTCAGTTTTTCCATCAGGAAGCGCTTCATCGGGTAGCCGGCATGATCCGAGCCCACGACGATTGTCTTTCCCATCAACATTTCCTCCTTTGTCTGCTTCCATTTTTCTTCCATATCCTATTTATTCGCAATCTTTCCTCTTTTCCCTGCCCGGAAATTTAGATATTGCATTTTCTTTTCATCCATGCTAAGATACTACAGTATGATTTCTTTTAAGGGAGGTGAAACATTTGCCGAACATCAAAGCATCCATCCGCAGCGTCCGCAAGGATGAAAAGCGCCGCGCCAAAAACGCTGCCGAGAAATCCCGCGTACGCACGGCCTCCCGTCACGTTCTCGATGCCGTTGCCGCCGGAAACGCGGAAGAAGCGAAAGCCTGCCTGAAGGCCGCCTGCAAGACGATCGATCAGGCTGCTGCGAACCATGTGCTTCATAAGAACTGCGCCGGCCGCAAGAAGTCGCGCCTGGCCCGCAAGGTCAACGCCATGGCCTGAGACTTACAAAAGGCTTCTGATATAATCCCATCGCCCTGGGCAATGAACTTCAAGCATTGCCCAGAGCGATGGGATTTTTTCTATGCTGAATTTCTCCGTGCTTCCTTTAATCCATGGCTGCCCGAAACACCTCGTCCACATGCCCCTTGCATTCCTCATAGCTCTCGCCCGGGTACGCCTCGTAGATCTTTCTGCCGTCTACAAACATCGCGGGAACATAATGGTAGCTGCCGGCAAAGGCCCTCGCCCTTTCCGCCTCCTTATTCTCTTCAATCCATTCGATCGGCACTTCTTCGTAGGCGGAATGCGCCTTCTCCAGTTCATCCATCGCCCGGATGGCGTTCCTACAGTACGGGCAGCCTTCCATATGCAAAACAGTGATCGTCTTCATGCTCTTTTCCTCCCGAATGTTCTCTTTCCTCTGCCAATACACCATTTCACGCTGCACCCGCTCCCTTACGCGCGCAGCGTGAAATATGCGATCTCAGGCGGGCAGCCGATACGGCAAGGAAACCAGCTGCCGTTGCCCGAATGGACATAGCCGGTCGTCCGCCCCTTTTCCACAATGCCGCGCGTGTATTTGAACACAGGCAGCAGCGGCAGGCCGAAAAGGCCGAACTGCGAGCCATGCGTATGGCCTGTGAGCACGAGCCGCACACCATATTCCGCCGCATCGTCGATAAACTCCGGATGATGCGCCAACAGGACGGTGACGGCATTTTCCGGCACCTCAGCCAACGCGCTTGCCGTAAGCTCCGCTTTTTCCTGTAGGAATGCCTCCCCGCCCTTTCGGTGTCCTTCCATCGGATAGTCCACGCCTGCAAAATAGAGCGGCACAGTTCCCTCCCGCACGCATTGGGCACAATTTGTCAGCAGGCGGATATCCGTCGCCGCCAGAGCATCTTCGACAAGCTCGATGCCGCGAAGATGCTCATGGTTGCCATGGCAGTACCAGATTCCATCCGGAAAAGATGCCGTGAAGCTCCCGATCAGCGCTGCGGCCTCACGCGTCCATGCGGGATGGTCGAATACATCCCCCGTCAAAAGAAGCGCCTGCGGGGCGGCCGCCGCCGTCTGTTCCAGCAGGGAGCGCAGCTCTTCCAAGGAAAAGAACATGCCGAGATGCACATCGCTGAGCTGCGCAACCGTATAGCCGGAAAGGCTGTCCGCCGCGACGGGAATATCATAGTACCGTTCCACCACAGCCGTGCGTTCATAAAGATTGCCATAGAGCGCTACCCCCAAAGCCGCTGCCGGATAAAGCCCCGCAGCGGCAAGCAGCCTGCGCCGTCCCGCATCCTCGGGAACAGCAAGAATCCTGCGGTAAAGGGCGCGGAAGAAAACGGCAGCCAGCACGAGGAACGCAAGGAAAAGCTCCGTCATACAAAGCACGGAAATAAAAGAAATAGAATTTCCCATCCCCATGACGGATGCCAAGGGATTCTGCCACAAAAGAACCGCCGCTGCCGTACCAAGGCCAAAAAAGGCGGCCGCCGTACGGCAGATCAGAAGCCGCCGTCCTTCCAAAAGATAACGCAGCGCCCAAAAGACCGCCCCGAAAAGGACGACCAAAAAGGCGAGCAGGAGCGCGATGAAATGATACAAGGACACACCTCCAAGAGCAAAATCGACAAAAGGGCTGCTGCACGAAAATGCAGCAGCCCCTTATGGACGGTCCACCAAATCGTCGATGGAAATATTATAGCACAGTTGTCGGAAGAGAAAAGCAAAACCTAGATGAAATAAAGCGTTTTTCCTCTGCTAAGCCTCGCCGCGCAAATGCGCAAGCTCCGCCTGCTTTTCGGAATAATACCAGCGAATGGACTTGCCGATCGCACAGCGGACGGCATCAAGACGTCCCTGCTGGGCAAGTTTCTTGAGTCTGGCGGCATCGAAACCGCTCAGGGACAAATAACTCGCAGAGAGGAAGCCCCCTTCCTTCAATCGCCCGCGATAAAAGGCGCTGTCCCTTCGATCCATTTCGACATGCTTGATTGCCATAAAAACCCCTCCATCCGAGGTGTTTTGCGTACTTCCGGCAAACAGAAGCACACAAAAGCACACATACGCATGAAATAAATTTACAGTAAATCAACTTGCTCCGCTATTATATCATAAGTTTGTAAATCTGTAAACATTATCACTCCCCCTTGTCCGAATTGCGTTTTCCTTCTATAATTAGAAAAGAAAAAAATTATTAAGGAATCACGGATAATGATGAAGTCCATCCGACTGGCGCTGCACTTATCGGGGGTTCCTGAAAAATCCACCTGAAGGAGATGCTGCCATGTATGCCCATATTGAAGGCCTGGATCCTGCAACAAGGGAAAAAATCGACCGCGTGCTCGAAGCTCATGCCTACGACGCGACACAGATCGTAGGCATTTTGCTCGACGTACAGGATCTCTTCGAGCTCCACTATGTGCCGGAAACAGCCGCCTACTATGTAGCCGAAAAGCTGCCGATCAAGATTTCGCTGATCTACGACTGTCTTACCTTCTACGCAAGCCTTTCCCCTACGCCGCGCGCCAAATATCCGATACAAGTCTGCGATTCCGTTGTCTGTCGCATCAACCATAATGAAACGCTGCTCGACTCGCTTCAGGATCTCCTTGGCATCGATGTCGGAGAAGTCACCTACGACGGCCGTTTCACCCTCGAAAAAACACCATGCTTCGGCGCCTGCGACATCGCGCCCGCCGTCCGCGTGAACGGCGAGGTCTACGGCCACTTGGACAGCCGCGAAAAGATTGCCGCTTTGCTGCAGAAGCTGCAGTAAAAAAACCGCACAACCGACCCTGTCCGGACAGAGAGATAAAAACCATGCCGGCCAGGCAGCAAACAGATTCTGGAAAGGAGAACCCATGAGCAAGGTTTCTTTCATTACCAAAAACTTTCATCGCTACGATCCCGCTTCCATCAACTCCTATTTGGAAATCGGCGGTTTCGACGCCTTGAAAAAAGCCGTGACGATGGACGGCGAAGACATCGCCGCACTTCTCGCGGAAGCCAAGATCAAGGGGCGCGGCGGCGCAGCCTACGGCATGGGACGCAAATGGTCGCAGGCGCGTGCCGTCAAAGGGGAGCATAAAGTCATCATCTGCAACGCCGACGAGGGGGAACCCTGCACCTTCAAGGATCGCGAACTCATCCGGAACGATCCCTTCAACCTCATCGAAGCCATGGCCATTGGAGCCTGGAGCATCCAGGCACAGGACGGCTATATCTATCTGCGTGAGGAGTATGCACATCTGCGCGCACTCCTAAAGAACGCCATTGCCGAAGCAGAACGCTGCGGCTTCCTCGGCAAAAATATCCTCGGCAAGAAAGGCTTCGATTTCCACATCCACCTCTACTCAGGCGCAGGCGCTTATGTCTGCGGCGAGGGCACGGCGCTCATACGCTCCATCGAGGGAAAGGCCGGCCGGCCGCGCATGAAGCCGCCCTTCATCAAGCAAAGCGGACTCTTCGCCCTGCCGACCTGTGTCAACAATGTCGAAAGCCTCTCCATTGTACCGCACCTCCTGCTCGATGAGAAGAAAGAATACATCGGCTATGGCTCCGGAGAATCCCTCGGCACGAAGCTTGTCTCCGTCGGCGGCAATGTAAAGAATCCCGCCGTTTTCGAAATTCCGTTCGGCACGACCGTCCGTGAAATCATCTACGATCTGGCAGGCGGCATACAAGACGACCGCCCCATCCGTCTCATACAGTTCGGCGGCGCCTCGGGCAAGATTGCCGATTCCTCGATCCTCGACGTTCCCTATACCTATGACGATCTCAAAGCTGCCGGCGTCACCGTCGGCTCCGGCGCCATCCTCGTCGTCGACGAGCGCACGAGCGTCCTCGATTTCCTGCGCATGACGCAGGCCTTCTTCTCACACGAAAGCTGCGGCCAGTGTACGCCATGCCGTGAAGGCGTCCTCCACATCAAGCTGATCCTGGAAAAATTTGCCCAAGGCACGGCAACCGAAAAAGACCTCGAAAACATGAAGATGATTGCGCGGATCATGCCGATGTCCGCACTCTGCGGTCTCGGCGAAAGTGCGGAAAACGCTCTTTCCTCTGCATTCAAGATCTTCCCTGACACATTTCGGATTGGAGGCGCCCACTAATGGCTGAAGAAAAAGAACTCGTCCATCTGACCATCAACAAGATTCCCGTGGAGGTTCCCAAGGGTACGAAGATCATCGATGCCGCGCGCAAGGTGCACATCGACATCCCGCACCTCTGTTACCATCCCGACCAGCGGGTCAAAGCGCGCTGCCGCATCTGTTCCGTCGAAGTCGTCGGCAACCGCCGTCTTATGGCGGCCTGTGCCACCGAAGTATGGGAAGGCATGGAAGTCCATACGGACACCCAGATTGTGCGCGATACCCAAGTCGGCATCCTGCAGCTCATTCTTGCCAACCACAACCAGGATTGCCTCAACTGCCCGCGCAACCACCGCTGCGACCTGCAGGAACTTTGCAGCCGCTTCAACATCGGACATACAGGACTTCCCATCGTCGTCCGAGACATGAAGGATGCGGCGGATAATCCCAGCATCACACGCGACCCGACAAAATGCATCAAATGCGGCCGCTGCATCCGCGCCTGCAAGGATGTACAGGGAATCGAGGCGCTGAATTTCGCGGGCAGGAGCGATTCCATCACCGTGACGACAGCCTACAATACCGCGCTCGAGAACACGGACTGCATCCTATGCGGCCAGTGCAGCCTCGTCTGTCCGACGGGAGCCATCACGGAAAAGGATGACACCCGGCGCGTCCTCGACACCCTGCAGGATCCCAAAAAACATGTCATCGTACAAGTCGCACCGGCCGTACGCGTCTCCTTGGGCGATGAATTCCATCTGCCGCCGGGCGACATCGTGACAGGGCAGATGGTCGCCGCCTTGAAGCGTCTCGGCTTCGACCGCGTATTCGACACCAACTTCGGCGCCGACCTCACCATCATGGAAGAAGGCCACGAATTCCTCGAACGCCTCGAAACCGGCGGCACACTGCCCATGATGACCTCCTGCAGCCCCGGCTGGGTCAATTTCATGGAGAAGCACTACGGCGATTTCATCGATCACCTTTCGACGGCAAAATCCCCCATGCAGATCTTCGGCGCCGTGGCCAAGACGTACTACGCCGAAAAGGCCGGCATTCCTGCCAAGGACATCGTGACCGTTTCCATCATGCCCTGCACGGCGAAAAAGTTCGAAGCGGCACGGCCCGAGATGGGACGCGACGGCTTGCAGGACGTCGATATCGTCATCACGACACGCGAGCTCGCGAAGCTGATCCACTATGTCGGCATCACCTTCCACGACCTGCCTGAAGAAGATTTCGACAGCCCGCTCGGCACCTGCTCCGGTGCAGGCGCGATCTTCGGCACGACCGGCGGCGTCATGGAGGCGGCACTCCGCACCGTCTGCGAAAAGGCCACGGGCAAAGAACTTCCTTCCCTGGATTTCCTCTCCGTGCGCGGCATGGAAGGCATCAAAGAGGCCACCGTCGACCTTGGCAGCCGCAAAGTGCGCGTTGCCGTCGCCCACACGCTGAAAAACGCCAAGATCATCATGGAAGACGTCAAAGCGGGCAAAAGCCCCTACGACTTCATCGAAATCATGGCCTGCCCCGGCGGCTGCCAGGGCGGCGGCGGACAGCCGCTCAATACGACGAACGCTCGCCGTCAGGAACGCATGAAGGCGCTCTACGAGATTGACAGGAATCTCCCCGTGCGCAAATCACACGAAAACCCCGAGGTCATCAAAATCTACAAAGAATTTCTTGGCGCCCCGCTCGTCGGCAAAGCGCATGAGCTTTTGCACACCCACTACCACAAAACGGCGAAACGCTGCGATTTCCACACATCCGGCAACGAGGCCTGAGCGCCTCTTTTTCACACAAATAAAAAGGGCTGAAACAAACCATGGAACCATCTGCTGAGCATGTATTCAAAAACCCATTTTCCCAAATCACCTACAAAATGCACCTGATTCTTACCGTCGGCCGGCTCCTCATGGAGAACGGCGCGGATTCTGACAGGACGACGCGCTATATTATGCGGACAGCCGCCTACATGGGCATACCGGCGGAAAATGTCAGCTGCCATATCATGTACACATCGATCCTCCTGAACATAAAAAACGAAGAGCGCACCTACACGGAGCTGTGCAAATGCCGCAAGCACAGCGTAAGCATGAGCGTCTTGGCCGCTGTCAGCCGCATCATCTGGCGTGCCATGCGCGACGCATGGTCGCTGGAGCGCTTCGAAAAGGAACTGGATTGCATACAAAGCCGACGGAACCCCTACTCCAATTTCGCCACAGCCATCGGCTCAAGCTTTGCCTGCGGCGGTTCCTGCCTTCTCTTCGGCGGCGATCTCATCGCCTTCTTCATCACAGCTGTCTGCGCCTTCTTTGGCTTCTACACCCGCATCGGCTGCAACAAGAGAGGCTTCAACAACTACGCAGGCATTGCCATAGCCGCCTTCGTTGCCACATCCCTGGCGGCACTCTCGCAGAACATCGTCCATTCCACGACGCCCATGCACCCCATCGCTGCCTGCGCCCTCTTCATCGTCCCCGGCGTGCCGCTGATCAACGCGGCGGACGACATGCTGAACAACTTCATCATGGCCGGTACGACGCGCGCCATCCATACCTTGCTCATCGTCGGTTCCATGGCCTTCGGCACCGCCATAGCCCTGCATCTCGGCCGCATCACGGACTTTGCCACCATCAGCTTAAGTCCCGGCGACATTTACTTCTATCATCCCCTTGCCGCAGCCATCTCGGCAGGCGGCTTCTCCCTTCTCTTCAACGTGCCGCGGCGCGTTCTCTGGGCCGTCTCCGTCGGCGGCGCCATTGCGGTCCTCCTGCGAAACATCTGCATGTTCGACTTCGGACTCAGCCAGGCCACCGGAACCCTCATCGGCGGCGGCGTTGTCGGCATCGTCGCCCTCTCGGCCATCCATTGGTTCCATGTGCCGAACGTCGTCCTCACAACGCCGTCCGCCATTCCCCTCGTCCCCGGCATCCTGCTCTACCGCCTGCTCTTC
>ERZ773065.667-NODE-667-length-18419-cov-6.263124_pt1 | contig 18419 bp, 15 predicted proteins | sample MGYA00580623_ERZ773065 | MGnify/ENA primary metagenome ERZ773065 (study PRJEB29015, sample SAMEA2738017) | human oral metagenome | biome: human oral; feature: human-associated habitat; material: dental | place: China | collected 2047 ... | reverse complement strand
TCGAACATCATGCCGTCACTCACAAATTCGAGTTCTTCTTCAACATTGTCGCCGACAAAACGCCTGCCTGTTATCTTTATCGTGATATCCTTCATATCATTACTGTCCTTTCACAAACTCAATTTGCTATTATACCACAAATAAAAGATTTTTGTCATTTAGCAAGCAAAAAACTTCTGTGTTAATCAAATATTTTGCTTTTATAAACAGCTAAACTCTGATAATATCAAAATATATGAAATCATTGCACAGGATTAACCCTTTTATCACAAAAAAGCCATATATCTTAATTATAATCATACCATAAATTAGTAAACTAACAAGGAGGTAAGCTTATGGATCACAACAATGATTACATACCACCATTTGGCAACAATGATGAAATAACCACCCCGGATGAAAATCCATCGGATGTATCAGAAGCTACCAATAACGAGTTATCAAATGTAACAGAAGCTAACAGTAACGAGCCATCAAATGTAACAGAAGCTAGCAGTAGCGAGCCATCAAATGCAGATGGTGCTTTTTATAGCGATACGGCACCAACAGATTCTGAGCAAGACTCAACATCTGACTTTGAATTTGATTCTGACTCAACATCCACAAATACATCATATAATGCTTCGCACACCGAATGGGAGCCTGTACCTGAAATTCCCGGCTATGAAAGAGCCTCATTTTCAAATACATCGTTTAATGAATCAAGCAACCCTTTCGAGCAGGAGAGACAGTTTAATACATCGAGAAGTTTTGAAAACTATTCATATGATCCTTCGCAACTTCGGAGCTTTGACAGAAAATCCACAAACGATAACGGTGGTAATCCTAAGCCAAAGTCAAAGAAATCTCCTGCTTACATTACAAAGAAAGCTTTTATTATCTGCTTAATCTGCGCAATGCTAGGAACTTCCGGTATAACAATCGGAGGACTTAAGCTAGCAGGTGCATTTAACGGTTCCTCCGGCGGAAACCATATTTCTGCTACGGACTACAAACTAACAAAATCCAACGGAACGACCAGGCCTGTCAAAGAAATCGTTTCAATGAACGAAAATGCTGTCGTTGAAATACAAACCGAAAAGTCAAGTGGCGACTCGTGGATTAAGAACTACGTAACCAAGGGCGCAGGTTCCGGTGTAATAATTGACAGCGACGGCTACATAATGACTTGCAATCATGTAATTGACGGTGCTTCAAACATAATCGTAAAGCTGAAGGATGGTACGACCAAGAAGGCAAAGGTTGTCGGTGCCGACAGTCAGAGTGACATTGCAGTTCTTAAGATAGATGGCTCAGGCTATACAGCAGCAAAGTACGGTGATAGCGACTCTATATCAGTAGGTGATCAGGCAGTTGCCATCGGGAACCCACTTGGTGAACTTGGAGGAAGCGTTTCAGCAGGTATCATCAGCGCACGCGATAGACAAATTGAAGTTGATGGAAAGACAATGAAGCTCTTGCAGACCGACACTTCAATCAATCCGGGAAATTCGGGCGGCGGTCTCTTTGATGGTCAGGGTAACTTAATCGGAATTGTAGTTGCCAAGTCATCCGGTTCCAACGTTGAAGGTCTTGGATTTGCAATCCCAATTAACACCGCATCTAAAATCGCAAAGGATTTAATTCAAAACGGTAAAGTTACGGGACGCGCAATGATAGGAGTCAAAATCGTAGATTTAACGAAAACAGAAGATGCACAAAAGTATGGTGTAAATACACCCGGTGTGTATATAGATGATGTCGTTTCGAACCGGGCAAAACAAGCGGGACTAAAGTCCGGAGACATGATTCAGTCTGTCGGAAAGACAAAGATAACGTCGGCTTCCAGCCTTAGGACAGAACTCGACAAGTACAAGCCCGGCGACCGGGTAAAAATAACAGTTTTGCGGAATGAAAAGTCCGTAGAAATCACTCTAGTCCTCTCGGAAGGTTAATATAAATTAATATAGCTGTATTGCAAAAGCCTCAAGATTTCAGTGTCTTGAGGCTTTTGTTTTGTTTATATTAAGTTTAGATTTCAGATTCTTAAATCTTATGCGCAGTTTTCTATGGATAATTTTGTTACTAAATTCCCCTTAGATTAAAATTCTCTCTTATCGCGAAAACCGGTTTTGCCGCCCTCGATAACAAATGCTCTGAGCGCCTTGATGTGCTCTGAAACAACTCGTCTTGCCTCTGTGCTGTCTCCACTCTTGAGCGCTGCAATAATACCCCTGTGTTCGCTAGGCATGTTCTCGTAGCGCGAAAAATCATCATAGTATATATATCTGAATCTCAAAGCCAGTTCCTGAGCCATTGTGCTGAACTTTACAAGAGTGTTGTTTCCCGTAATCTCGACAATTTCCTTGTGGAACTGCTCGTCACAGAAAATCATTTGCTCTGTATCGTTGTGCTTAACAGCAAGTTCATAGTTATCTGTAATATTCTCCAAACGATTGATTTCTTCAGGAGTGATACGCTTTGCCGCAAGCTCGGCCGAAAAACCTTCGAGTTCTTCTCTAACATCCAGCAAATCCACCATCTCATCTATAGAAACATCAGATGCATAAGCACCGTGTCTTGGCTGAATCGTAACTAAGCCTTCTTTCTCGAGCTTACGAATCGCTTCTCTAATCGGCGTACGGCTAACCCCCATCTGATTTGAGAGGTCTACCTCCATAAGCCTCGTGCCGGGAACAATGCGACCCGTCATAATATTCCTCTTCAATTCCTCATATACAACTTCTCTGAGAGGTCTGTGGCTACCAATATCCATTTTTACATCCTGTAGGTCCATAAAAATCTCCATTCTGATTCAATAAGTTCTATATCATTGTCCTTGCCCAAAAAGCAAAACAAGATTTTTCTTTAAAAGTTGCCGCATACTTCTTGGCCTGATTATTGCTATCAAAGATTGCAAACACCGTCGGCCCGCTACCGCTCATCAGCACTTTCCTCGCACCCTCGCATGTCTCACTCATAAATTGCTTCAGCTCCGCAACCTCCGGATACTCCATAATCGTAAATTCCTCCAAAACATTTATCATCTCAGAATATGCTGCAGACTTATCCCCATATCTCAAAGCTCTACAAAGCTTATCATTATTAGGTCTATCGCTTATTGTGCATTCATCAATCCCGGCAAATACTGTTCTGGTGGAAATGCTAAGCCTTGGTGTTACGACAAGTATGCTTGACTTCAGCGGTCTCACCTTGCTTAACTCAGTACCTGTTCCCCTTGCTCTCGCACAAGTCGAAGCAATATCAGAATACCTGATATTCTCAGGCAAAACCCGGTTGCTCTTTGCCTGTGCAATCAAGCAAAATGGTATATCAGATCCAAGCTTTGCGCCCTGTTCACAGAGTTCCTCCAGAGAAAGCCCCAGCTCCCACATAGCATTTAGTCCGTGCATTATTGCCGCTGCATTTCCACTTCCACCGGCCATACCGGCAGCAACCGGAATTCTCTTCTTTATGAAGATTTCGATGAGGCCTTTAGGCTCCACCCTGTCCCCATATTCATTTATCATCAGCTCTGCTGCCTTCCATGCAAGGTTGCACCTGTTGTTTGGTAGATATCTAAGGTTTGTTCTGAGATAGATTTGAAAGCCATCCGGGTTTACTTCAAATCTATTAATCGCCTCTGCTGTTATTTCATCTGTAAATCTAATGCTTATCTCATCCCTGAGCGATATCTGTTGCATTACCATGTCTACCGGGTGCATGCCATTTTTCATTACATCTCCGACATCGATGGAAAGGTTAATCTTCGCGTAGGAAAAAAGCACAATCGTCTTTTCCACTTATTGCCTCCAAATACGCTCTACAGCAAAATCAAAATCCTACTTTTTCTTGTTCTTAGCTCTTCTCTTAGCGAGACGCTCTTCCTCTGCAGCCTTTGCCTCTGCAATAGCCTTACGTCCTGTTATATATCTTCCGCCTGCTTCAGATATAGGTCTTGGTCTCTTTACCTTGAAGTTACCGTTATCCTCTTCCTCATACTCCTCGTAATCATCTTCTTCAGCTTCCTTAGCGGCTTTTCTGGCAGCCTTCTTAGCAGCCTTTGCCTCTTCTTTCTCGTGCTGAGCGATTACCTCGCTAACAGGTCTGCCCGTTCTCTTAGCTTCCTTGTATGGGTTAAACGGAGCATTTACCGTATCTGAATCATCATCCTCTTCCTGATGCTTCTTAGCTTGCCTACTTGTAAAGAAGAACATGCCGAACATCATAACCACCATCATAACTAGGTAAATCTTAGTATTTAGGCTCTGGTTCAGTGTCTTAAATGTAATCTTCTGATCCTTACCAAGCGTATTTCCATCGTTATCGACGAATTTCTTCGAAATAACCAGCGTGTACTTGCTGTCACCCTTTATAGCATTCTTCTTAGCATTTACCGTATCGTAAAGCACGAGAACCTGACCTTTAACATCAGGATTATAATACACCTTGATAGGAAGTGCCTTTCCCTTTGAATCTAGAATCTTAAAACACTTTGAGTTAGCTTTCTGATTCTCCTTCTTGTTCACCTTATTGTTAAAAGTGAGCTTGACGCCGACGTTCTCTATAGATGTATTCTTCTGTCCATCCTTAGGGTAACTTTCCTTTAGCTCAAGCTTACCGCTTTCTGCAAATGCAAACGAGGTAAATATCATCACAATCAATGCTGTTAGGCAAATTCTGATACTCGTTTTCTTCATTATTCTTCCTCCGGTTTTTTCGTTTTATTTCGTAGGTTGCGAAAGAATTCGCGTACAAGCTGCGAACTTTCCTCTGCCATTATCCCTCTATCCACTGCAATTTGATGATTTAGTCTGTCATCCTGCACGATATTGAAAACCGATCCACAAGCTCCGGTCTTCGGATCATCCGCGCCTATATATAGATGTTCGATTCGCGACCACACGAGCGCACCCGCACACATACTGCACGGCTCCATAGTCACATACATATCGCAGCCTGTCAGTCTCCAGCCTCGCAAGAGCTTAGCCGCCTCCCTAATTGCTATCATCTCAGCATGCGCTGTCGGATCCTTCGTAGTTTCGGTCAAATTATGGCCTCTCGAAATGATTTCGCCATCCTTAACAATAACTGCACCAACAGGTATTTCTCCCATCTCGGCAGCCTTCCGGGCCTCATTAAGAGCCTCTTTCATATAATTACTCATATACTTAACAATCTTATCATAGATACGTGTATTATTCAAGATACAAAATCTACACTAACGTGATATTATCAGTCAAAACAGGACCACGCTTTGATAACAGATAAAGCAAAAGGTAAGTTGCACAAATCACATTTATGAGGTATCATTTACGTATTAATTCATCAAAAAGAGAGGAGGAAACATGAGCCTTTTTAGCATTGCCATGATAAGTAAAATATCAGATATTCTAGTCATTGCAATCATTATTGCATCTGCGGTTCGCGGCTATCGCAGGGGCCTTCTTAACTCCTTTTTTAATTTCTTTCGCTGGTCGCTATGTGCCGTTTGTGGAATTGTATTTGCACTTCCCATCAAAAATTTCATATTGAAACACACAAGCCTTCAGCTCAATATATCAAAGAGTATCAAAGAAACCATGGATTCATCCATAACAGCTAACAAATTCATCATGAGTCTACCTCGCCAGATTCGGCTGTTTTGGGACGACATCCGAAACGAAGCAACATCAAAAATTTCGCTATCTCTAGCAGACACTTTGATTTCCATGCTTTCATTTATCCTTCTCTTTGTTATTCTATTCATTCTGGCACGTTTTGCACTTCGTAGCCTCGAGCTGAAGAAGCATGGCGTTCTAAGTCTCTCCAACAGACTTTGTGGAATGTTCTTCGGCGCTCTTAAAGGTGCTTTGCTCGTAAGTATCATAATGCTGATTTCATTTCCGCTTCTAAGTCTTCTGAATCCTGACACGTCAGCAACAATCGCAAAAGGTCTAAGCCACGGCAGACTATCAGGCTTCTTCTACGACTCAAATCCAATCACTGAAGGCATTGCCTTAATTTCAAGGCATTCGGTCTAGATGGCGGTTCAATATTGTAAATATGGCAAAGCCGATAGTAAGACACATAGAAACCGAACACAAAAGGGGCGTTAAGCTTTTGCTTTACGCCCCATCTTTATTTCTCTCGAGTTATCTGTACTTTCTCTACTTAGAATAAACACTTGAAATTCCAAAGTATTCCTCTAGTGTAATCCATTCCCCGTTGTTATATAGCTTTTTCGCAAGTTCAGGTCCTACATACCTGATGTGCCAAGGCTGATACTGTCTACCCGTTACAGATTCCTTCCCCTTAGGGTATCTGATAATAAACCCGTACTTTGCACAATTCGCAGCAAGCCACTTGCCTTCATTCGTATTGCCGAAACTCTCCTCCGCATTGTTTAAGTCAAGCGCATACCCTGTCTGATGCTCCGAATATCCGGGTCTTGAAACCACCTTATCGGCAGCTTCCTTTCCGTGCTTAGAAACATAATCGTCATAGATTTCTTTCTGCGTGCGATATGATCTATATCCACTTAGCAAACTGAAGTGAACTCCGTCTGCTCTCGCATCAGTAAGCAAATTATTAAACTCAGCATATGTGTCTTTTTGTATAGCGCCTATACCATAGCTTTCCGGAAGCGAGAAGCTGTTATTTACAATCAAAATACCATCTATACTTGTGAGTCCATCAACACGTGTCAGCTTAAAGCCCTTACCCGTTACAAAGCTCATATCACCTTCCGTCTGATCCATATCGATAACATTGATCTTTATCTCCTTCTCGGCCTTGTTTCCACTGTTATCGGTAGCAATCAACCTTAGTTTATAGCTTCCGGCTTTCTTGGCGTCATAGTTTCCCTTGATCTGTGTCTTAAACTTGCCTGAGTTGTCGCTCACCTTAGCCATATCCTCAATCTTGCTTGTATTACCAAGCAACACATTAACTTCACCTTCCATATTAATTGTCGGCGCCTTGGTATCTACAACTTTGACTTCAAAGTCATAGTTTTTTTCTTCACCTTTTATAATAAGAACCAGCTTGCATTTCTTTTTACCTAGCTTGGATGTATCGATCTGAACATCCTTCTTAAGCTTACCCCCGTCTATATTCTCGATATAGTCTGATGCCATAGCCTTGCTGTTAATCTCAGCGTTTAGGCTATCCTTCAGCTTAACCCTGCTCGCCGTACCAAAGAAATTAAAATATATGAACAGGAATAGCAGGAAAGCTAAAAATAGAATTATAGCTCCGATTACGATGTCCCTTATATATTGAATTCGCGTTTTTCTCGCAAAGAGATATTTCTTTCTTCCAAACATAGATGTCCCTTTCGGCACATAGCCTATCTAAAATTTGCGTTTCATGTTTTTTATATGATACCATAATTCCTTGTAAAATTAAAGTTATAGGAAAAGCAAAAGAACCGCAGATACGGTTCTTTCGCTTTACAGGATTTCTATGTGATTAATTATGTTAATTTCACGCCTAAATTTATAGCTTTACTAGTCCGCCTTCGTCTGCAATCTTCTGCTCTTCATCTGTCATCTTCTTAATTGTGATTCCTACGAATGCGAAGAGGAATGTAACTACTGGCATTGCCAAGTTGAAGATTGCCCATGGGAAGTATACTGCTGTGCTCTGTATACCAAGAGTCTTCTTGATATAGATAGCGCATGTGTTCCATGGAACGAGAGGTGAAGTAACTGTACCTGCCGACTCTAGAGCATTTGATAGCGCTACAGGGTGCATTCCTGCCTTACGATATGCCGGAGCATACATTCTTCCCGGAACTAGGATTGAGATGTACTGCTCAGGCATTGTTACGTTTGATGCGATACATGTAAGCTCTGTAACACCGATAAGTGCCGGACCGCTCTTTACGTACTTAGTAATAGCGTTGATGATAACATTGAGCTGTCCTGTAGCTTCCATGATTCCACCGAACATCATAGCAATCATAGTCATGAGAATCGATTCAGCCATTCCCATGAGTCCACCCTTAGTCAGAAGTGTATCGAGTGCCTTGATTCCGCTCTCCATTGTGTATCCGTTCATTGCGCTTTCGAAGATAGCTCCGAGTGTAGCACCGTTCTGGAATATTGGTGCCATAATAGCTGCAACGATTACACCGAGTGTGATGCCAGGGATTGCAGGCATCTTCAGTGCTATAGCAAGAATAACTACTAATGGTGGAAGAAGCAGAATTGGATTAACATTGAAGTTGTCCTTAATTCCGTTTACAAGAATATCCAGCTGTGATGTGTCTGCATGTCCATTGCTAGCATGCATAAATCCATATACACCGAAGAATACAAGTGCGATTATATAAGCCGTAATTGTAGCCTTCATCATAAACTTAACGTGTGAGAATACATCTGTTCCTGCCATAGCCGGTGCCAGGTTTGTTGTATCTGATAGAGGTGATAGCTTATCTCCGAAGTATGCACCTGAAAGGATTGCACCTGCTGTAGGTCCAACCGGAATTCCCAGACCTGCTGCAATACCCATAAGTGCCAGACCCATGGTTCCCATTGTTCCCCATGATGTACCTGTTGCTAGGGATGTTACTGAGCAGATAAGAACAGTTGCAACCAAGAAAATTGATGGTGATAATAGCTTAAGTCCGTAATAAATCATTGTTGGGATTGTTCCTGACAGAATCCATGTTCCAACTAGCATACCAACAATCATAAGAATTAGAATAGCCTGCATTGCACGTGAGATACCTGTAATCATCATGCTCTCAACTGCATCCCACTTGTAACCGAGTCTCAGTGCCATAAGTGCTGCAAAGATAACGCCAATAAACATTGGGATATGTGGGCTTACTTCGAATACGACGATTCCCACTGACATGATTACAACTAAGCCTAGGAACGTAGCAATCGCCTCGTACAGCTTAGGTGCTCTTGGCTCTTTAGCCTTTACATTGTCTTCCATTTGTTGTAATTCCTTTCTTTTCATTAGACTTCCATAATTTTGTAGAACCCTGTAGTTTCATAAATACATTATGAACCTTAATCTACATTATTACAATAGTTAATTTAATCAAATTTGGGGGGTCATTTTTGTTGACTCCCCACAAAGAATTTTCTATTTTTTTATTAGTGATTCTAATTAACATTTGCTTTATCGTCGCGTTTACTAATGATAAACGTGTAAAATCTGCTTTTTTGAAATAAAATGACCTTATTTATCTATTTTGATGCTAATTCGAAGGATTTTTTGATCTCTGAAAGCTCTTTTAACTTTCTTTCCAGCACGACCTCGTTCATGCCATTTTCTTTCGCGATTTTAAAATACTTATCGAATTCCTGGTGATCGTTTTGTTTTACAACCGCTAAAAGCTCACCAAAGTACTCCCAAGCTTTGTTGTAGCTTCTCGTCGAACTGTAATCATCTTTTTTCGGCATCCACTCTAACTCCAAAAAGTATCTGTGCAGTATCTCGCTCCAAGTTTTCTCATCATCGTCATAGCAAAAGAACTTATTTTTAAATAGGCTTCCAAATCGCCTATCCCAAATTTTTGCTTCATCCGGCAGATACCACACTTCTCTGCATATAAGCTCACTTGCTACCGTTTCAATTATGCTCTCCGGAAATCCTCCCACACATCCGTATCCTCCGGGAACCGATGTCTTTGATGCATCTTCTTTCAGCTCTTCATAGGCTGTAGCGGTGTCAAGCAAGGCCATTGCAATCTTGGCACGGTGAGCAAAAGGCATTCCTGCACTTAATATTTTATATTTATCGAAATTGTTCATAACTCCTCCAAAAGGTGACACCGGCGGCATCAGTTTATCAATATCCGTGCCTATGGTTTTAATCTCTCCATCACGAAATGCACTCTCTACGAACTTTCTCGGTTCTGAATCCTTTAGCTTCTCATCCTGAATGATCTTTGCAAGTTACTCTTCACGTCTTTTAGCTCCATAGTTGTGCCGCTCTAACTTTAAATATATCGGACACATTACACTGTTCCCAAGTTATTTATTAAAGAAGAGTCAAGATAAAAACTTGGCTCTTGTAATGAATTTCTTATGCTTCATCCAATGGTACTTCTATGTCAAATCCTCCACTTAGAATAAAATCACGAAGCAATATATCAGCCTTAGTAATAACTTTAGGCGGTATTATTTTTATTCCTTCAATCTTTTCAAAATAATCTTTTGCCTTCTTCCTATCTATAGTCTGCTTTAATTCATCGTATCTACCGAACTCGTTTAAATTGCTTTCAACAAGCTTTAAGCTCATAATGGCTCTTAACTTGTCTTCGTCAACTCCAAGATGGACAGAAACACGGTGAATTTGATTATTTTTTGCTTTTAATAAATATTCGTTGATATAATCCCGTAGTGTTTTCTCTGAAGTGATTTCAACCTCTCCCCTTTGAATGTCGTGTAGGAATATATTTGCGTATTTCTGTTCCTCTTGTGTTAGCATTGCAAAGGTCTTATGGAGCTCAGTTTCAGCCTTTTCAATATCCTCCGTACTTGCTCCATTTCTGTTTAATAATTTAATATATTTATCAAATCGAGAGTTCATATAATCTGAATCAATCAAGCCGGTGTCGATTTCTGTAATATATCCGACCAGATCATACGGGACATCATCAACTCCGAGATTAGAACCTCCTCCTGTCAATTCTTTGTAACGAAGAACTAAAATCAGGTAAGTCTTTTCATCAATTACTACATCAATTTTTTCCCCCGTTGTGTCGTCCTGATAAGAAGATATATTCCACTTAAACCCCTGAATTTTTGCCGCCTCTAAAAATTCATTAAACTCCTTGAAATCTTTTGCAAATTTTTTACAAGCGTCTATATCTGATGGCAATCTTTCAAAATTTAAAACTCCTGCATCTTCGAAAATATCAAAAATATTTTCAAAAAGCCGATTCATTTCCTTTAGATTTTCTATAAGATGTTGGGCAAATAATCCAAGTGGTCTATCTCCTGAATAGAGCTTTACGGCAGCATTTATATTACTCTCCATTGTATGTGGTCTTCGATAATATCGAATTGTACCAAATGGCTTATCCGGTCCAAACAGCCTGTTTGTACGGGAAAATGCCTGAATGATATTCTCATAGCGAAGCACCTTATCCATATATAAGGTATTAATCCATTTTGAGTCAAAGCCTGTCAGCATTTGATCAACTACAATCAACAAATCAATTTGTTTCTCAGGTTCGTTTTCAATTCTTTTATAAGGATTCTTATGTGCTAAACGGGAAGCAATATCCTTTTTCATTTTATGAAATGTAGGAATGGAAAAATCCTGTCCATAAAGTGCGTTATAGTCTTCAATAATCTCTACAAGTCCATCTTCTTTAAATCGGACACCTTCATTATTATCAATGTTCGAATCAAATAATGCTGTAATTTTAAGGTGTGGAAGCTTCCTCTTCATCAAGCGATAATAATTAATCGCTTCCGGTATACTGCTTGTAGCAAATATAGCATGAAATTTACTTCCTCTGCTCAGTGTCAACCAATTATCCGATATATTCTTTACAACGGTTTTAGTATGCTCTTCTGTTTGATACTGAACATTAGGGATATAATCTTCTATGCCCTTAATGTAATTGCCTTCATTATCAAAATTACCCACCATTGGTACTTGACCGGCATCCATATATTTATAATATATTTTGCTTTTAGCAGGGTCAGAAATTGCTTCCTCTTCAGTTTTTGCTTTGGCTTTTTCGAGTGCCACAACTTTGCGAACATCTTTGTCTTTGAAGGTTAAAGCTTTGTAGGGATCAAAGCCCAGCACATTTTTATCCCTTATTCCATCCGCAATACTGTACCTATGCAACTCATTGCCAAAAACCGTTGTCGTGGTATTTTTCTTTTTCTGATTCTCATCTTGAATAGGTGTTCCCGTAAAACCGAAAAACATTGCCTTTGGAAAAGTTTTTTTAATTGTAATGAGCATATCTCCGAATGTAGAACGATGAGCTTCATCAACGATAAACACCATCCGTTTATCGCCTATCATCTCAATATCTCGAGCATTTAGTCCCCCTTCTTCATCTTTGATATTGCTCATTTTTTGAATGGAAGTAACAATCAATGTATCGGCAGGATCGCAGCTTTTAAGCTTACTGATCAGTACATTCGTATTTTCTGTCGCTTGAACATCCTCATTTTCATCAGCAAATCCTCGATATTCTTTAAGAGACTGTGTTCCGAGCTCAATTCTATCCATTAAAAAAATTACTTTATCCGCATCCTTTGAATCGGCAATAAGCTGTGCCGATTTAAAACTCGTCATTGTCTTTCCGGACCCTGTCGTATGCCATACATAACCGCCAAGCTGGTTATTGCCTTCCCATTTTGCCTTAGCAACCTTATCTGAAATTGCACTTACCGCAAAAAATTGATAGCTTCGCATTACCTTGAGAATGCCATCGGAATCGTCGGCAACTGTATAAAATCCGATGAGCTGATGAGCCATAGGGATAGAAAGAAGTGTTGAAGCTACTTTATCCCATTCGTTGATCGGCTCATTATTAAAGTCTGCCCAATGGAAATAATAATCTTGATTGAACTTGCCATCAGGACCGGGATTTGCAAAATAAACTGTTTCTTTCGGCTCCATCGCAACAAAAATCTGAACAAGTGAAAATAGTCCGGTAAAAATACCCTCATGGGAGTATTTTTCAATTTGATTATAAGCTTGACTTACCGGTATACCACTCCTTTTTAGTTCAATATGAATCACCGGCATACCATTTATTAGAAGCATTAAATCTCCACGGCGGTCATTGAGCAGTTTAGATTTGGTTGGAAATTTTGGCTGTCTTACAATTTGATATCTACTTTGACCGGCTGCGATTTCCCGGCGGTCATATATTTTAAGACTGACCTCTTTGCCGAAGTGTTGCTTATCATTAGGGTTATCTCTAACGATAGAAACACTTTTACCATTGATAAATCCGTTTAATTTTAAAGGTGTTCTGAGTACCTCAATCTGCTCTAATATTTGCTGCATTTCACTGTCAGTCAGAGGATAATCATTTAATCTGTCAATATCTCTGTTATTCTCAAAAAGAATATCTGCCCAATTCCTAAGCAAATCTTCTTCAGAGTAGTTTTTCAAAACTTCTTTTTCCCACCCCTTCTCGGATAAGATTTTAATTAAAGCATCTTCAAAATCCGACTCTTTATTAAAAATCATTGTAATTCCTCCTAACTTTCAATATATGCCTTTACATACCAGATTGCCTTTAAAGGTACTTCTTTTATCATTTCTTTTTTAACTCACGCTGATGAAGGGTGATAAGGTTGTCGAGATTGGAAAAATATTCACCGATTCTATCTTGTTCAGCTATATCTTGTGGCATCATAAGTTCCGCTCCATTAACGCTATCTGAGTTGATAGATTCAAATGTTGATCCAGCTACAAGTTTTTTCCAATAGCCCTCGGAGTCCATTTTTACAAGGGACTGATATATAAACTCATCTCCTTTGATTCCCGCGACTCCACGCCCTAAAACCACATTATAAGAGGTTTTCCCCATAGCACCAGCAGGAGCACGGACGCTCATGATTAGCTCGCCAACATCTGCTGTTTTCGTTTTTTGCGTTGTCCAAATTCTTGGAGAAACCCATCCATCTTTTAAGTCGGCATTCCCCTGAACCAAAATATAATCAGACGGTGTTTCACTATATGTAGAACCATCTGGAGATTGTCCCATAGTCACTTGGCAAGTCTCCCCCAACTTACGCTGTTCCCAAGCTTCAGTAAAACCGGCAAATCTAATGGCGGGTATTTTTGTATTTTTTACCATTCTATTCACCTCCAAGAAGCTTTTTGAACTCATAGAGACCTCGCATATCAAACTCCTCAGCTTCCAAATCATCAATCATTAAAGAAAGTTCCTTTTCTGTTTCTTTGATTTGACTCTCAACCTCAGCAAGGGTAGTTTCATATTTTTTTTCGAGTGCTTTAAGTTTGTCTACTAATTCAGAAATAATTCTGCCAGGAAGCTGCATTAAATTCCAGATAAGTGGATTTATCCATTTCCCCCTAAGTAGTTCAAGCACCTGTTCATCAGACAGATTTTCTATGGTTTCTTTTGTTTTTTCTTCTAATAGTCCACTTTCTTTTTTCACTTCCGACTTTAAAGCCTTTTCTTCTGCGTTTAATGCGAAGACGGTCTTTAGTTTTTCCTTTGTTTCCGGTTCAATATCCTTGTTTTTCAGAGCTTTCTTGACTTCGGCAAATACAAAGCTATCCTCATTTACATAGTCTGCCTCTTTTTCTTCTTCGTTAAACGTATCAAGAAGCTCTTCGTACTCGGAAGTAATTTCAGACAACCTGTTTTCTTTTTTCTGTATCGCCTGCTTTTCGTCTAAAAGTAATGTATTTTGTACAAGGTCAAAGGGAATAATTCGTCCTCTCCAGCCTTCCTGTACTTCCTGTTCAGAATTTCCTTTCTTTTTGACTACCATATTTGGGTCAACAACTTTTGTTGCTCCAAAGCCTTCTGTCTGTATAATTTCTAAATCTATGGCAATTTTAGTCCAATCATCATCAAGTAACTGATATGCTTCATACTTATCTACAAGAGGAATATCTTTTAGCCTTGCAAAAATATCTGATGACAAAACTTCCTCTGTCCTTGATATCCCGAGCGTATCCATTTTTGCAATCAATTCGTCATACAAATAGTCATCAAAATTTCCGAAAGCATCTTTAAAACTTTTTTCAAATGCCTCTACACACTCATGTTCTTTAACTGCTTTTTTTATGTCTGTAGTAATAATCCTGCAATACTCACCTGATGTTTTTTCTAAAAGAGCAGTTTTAAGCGTTGGAAATGCTACCCAATACTCGCTAAGCTCGTTAATTTCTGAAATCGGTAGTCCGCCAAACATGGAAGCATAAATATCCCAAGACTCAGCCTTTTCAGAAGAATCAACATATCTCGGAATGTTAAGGTTGTAGTCGTTTCTTCTAATTTCATCACGACTGACAACTTGTGAGAATTTATCAATACACTCTCTGCGCGTAACAACATCAACGATTTTCTTAATATCCGATGCTCTTAGTTTGTTATTCTTTCCTTCTTTTACAAATCCTTTTGAGGCATCAATAATAAGCACATCGGTATTCAGTCTTTTTTGCTTTAAAACCATCACAATGGTCGGAATCCCTGTGCCGTAAAAGATATTTGCAGGAAGTCCGATGATGGCATCTATTTTATTCTTCTCAATTAAATTTTTACGAATTTCACCTTCCTCTCCACCACGGAATAAAACACCATGCGGAAGAACAATATTCATAATACCGTCCGGTTTAATGTGGTAAAGGTCATGAAGCAAGAAAGCATAATCTGCCTTTCCCTTTGGAGCAAGTCCATATCCCGCATAACGAGGATCAGTCTCTTTATCCGAAGGATTCCAGACTTGAGAATAAGGAGGATTTGATACAACTGCATCTACATAAAGCGGATTATATGTTCCAATCGGATCATTTTCGTCAAAGTACGGCCAATCATCTTCCAAAGTATCTCCATTTCGAGTAACAATATTGTCCGCTTCAATACCACGCATAACCAAATTCATACGAGTGAGGTTATAAGTATTTTGTTTTAGCTCTTGAGCATAATATTTTATTTTATTTTTTCCCTCAATATACTTGGATGCACTCTTTCCTATGTTAATAAGAAGTGAGGCTGATCCGCTTGTGGGATCGAAAATCTCAATTTTCTCTCTATTTTTCAAATGTTCGGCAACAATTTCTGACATAAGAAGGGATACTTCGTGAGGCGTATAGAACTCACCCGCTTTTTTCCCTGCGTTAGCTGCAAATTTTTCAATTAAATATTCATAAATAAATCCAAGCACATCGTATCCTTGCTTACCATCCATCGGAATATCCTTGATAAGATAGATAAGATCGCTGATGGATTTTGACTGCGAAGCTGCACTATCACCTAATTTACTAAGCCCTGTTTGTAATGTGTCGAAAATGCCGTCAAATACTTTCTTATGAGTAGGATTGATTAGACGACTAAATGCAGAAAGAGCATCACGAACATCGGAAACACTAAAATCTTTGCCTTTAGAAAGCCAAGTGGAAAATAAATTTTCATAAGATATAAAGTATCCTAAATTTTTCTGTATGCTGATAACTGTTTCTGTATCTTCCTCTTTTAATTCAGGAAGATATTCATCTGTCCAGTCATTGGTTTTTAAATACTTTACCTCCTTTTCAGAAAGGAATTTATAGAATATAAAGCCCAAAATATAGTCTTTATATTCGTTTGCCTCGATTTTGGAACGCATTTTATTTGCAGATTCCCAAATCCTTGCGGCTAGCTGTTGCTTATTCATGTAAAAGCCTCCATATATCTTAAATCTTTCTAAAACCTATTTTAAATAAACAGGCTTATTCCTCATCCGGAAGAAAATCAATAATATCCTCAATCTTGCAATCAAGTGCAGCACAAACTTTACCGAGAACTTCCGTTGTTACATTTTCATCTCTACTCATCTTGCTCATTGCATAATGGCTAAGACCTGCCAAAGCTTCCAACTCTTTTTTCTTCATATCTCTATCAAGAAGAATATGCCAAAGTTTTTTATAACTAACAGCCATTTTGCCCTCCCTCTTTCTCTGTCAAATTATAAGTACCTATATTATAGATGTTAAATATGGTTTTGACAATATAATTACTTTATATCGTATTAATGTATGATATTTCAAACTTGGATAAAAGAGGCTATATCACGTTAAGTAATGACACACTTTCTTGGGAACAGTGTAAGTTGTCTGATGTATCTCAAATTACTATGGGTCAGTCTCCTGATGGTTCAACATATAGTGAAACCCCAAGTGACTATATTCTTGTACAGGGAAATGCAGATCTGAATGACGGATGGGTTTCTCCTAGGATTTGGACAACACAAAAGAGAAAAACTGCGGAGGCAGGCGATCTTATAATGAGCGTGCGTGCACCCGCTGGTGCAATGGGTAAAACTGCATATGATGTTGTTATTGGGCGTGGTGTTGCTGGAATAAAAGGTAACGAGTTTCTTTTTCAGACGCTTGTAAAAATGGATATTGAAGGTTACTGGAAGAAGCATTCTGCTGGTTCAACATTTGAATCTATCAACTCTGATGCTGTAAATAATGCGGTAATATCTATACCACAAGATGTTGATGAACAGCAGAAAATCGGTAACTATCTGCACTGTATCGACAACCTTATCACCCTTCATCAGCGTAAGCGGTTTTTGTCAATTCAAACTTGATAATGAACGCATGACCAAATCCACATCCTTGTTTTCTAACTCTTTGATAATGTGGAGATATGTTTTTTGTGTGGTAGTCATACTGGAATGTCCTAATCTCTGAGCGACACTTGCTATTGATACTCCGGCAAATAAAAGCAGAGATGCGTGGGTATGTCTAAGTCCGTGAATAGAAATAACGGGTATTTCAACACTTTTGCAATGTCTGGATAGGATGTCGTTTGCTGTAGAATTATAAATACTACCCGAAACAAAAATAGGTTCATCTTTAGGCAGGTTTTTCACAAGTGTTGAGAACTGAATTATGAGTTGCCAATCTATTTGAATTTTCCTGATTGATGACTGATTTTTTGTTGGCATAAAACCATAACCGCTTTTATAATCCCAAGTTTTATTGATTGATAATGATTGTTTAGAAAAATCAAAATCATTCGGTGTAATGGCTAAAGCCTCTGAAAACCTCATCCCTGTTTTAGCTACTAATAAGATAAACCAGTCCCAATTAAGATCTTGACCTAAATTAAGATCTGATAAAAGCTTGTGTAATTCAAACTGGTTGAGATATTTGGTTTTCTTTTCTCTTGGCTTCTTGCCTTTTATAATTGCTTTTCGTGTGGGGTCTCTTTCCACAAGTCCTTCGTCAACGGCGTCTAAAATAGCGCCTTTCAACTGGTGATGAAAATCCATTGTTGTCTGTCTTTCGTGTAACTCGGCATAATCATTAAGAAGTTTTTGATATGTTATTCGAGACAATTCACCTATCTTTAAGTCAGGTGCTAATTTTTTAATCCACGACTGAGTCAAGATATACTTGTTCATCGTAACATTTCTTATTGCACCTTCTTTATACACAGTGATCCATTGAGTGTAATAATCATAAAACAAGTCATTTTTATTTATGTTATTCAGCATAATTCCCTCCAAATTTAGTAATAGATTTACGCTGATAAAGGGTGATAAGATGGTCGAGAATTAAGAGAAATTCAGAAATTTTCTTTTGTTCCATTGATGAAACAGGTATCATTATCGCCATATAAAAACGGCACGCTCTACGTTTCCATAGTTTGTGCCGCTTTGCCGGATTTGTATCCTTATTTGTTTCTGTTAGTTTTATCTTTGACCGGCCTACTTAACATATGTCTTTTCTACATATTTACTCGTCATGCACTTTAGCAGTCCGCC
>ERZ773065.660-NODE-660-length-18569-cov-3.604516_pt1 | contig 18569 bp, 16 predicted proteins | sample MGYA00580623_ERZ773065 | MGnify/ENA primary metagenome ERZ773065 (study PRJEB29015, sample SAMEA2738017) | human oral metagenome | biome: human oral; feature: human-associated habitat; material: dental | place: China | collected 2047 ... | reverse complement strand
TATAAAAATAAGCTAAACTTTAAAAAAATATTTTTATTTACTATAAGTCTATATATTTTTTATTATAAAAAGTATTTAAAACATTAATTAATGCTATCTTAGTTTGATAAAAATTAAGTCCACCTTGATAATATACATTATATGGTTCTCTTAAAGGTCCATCTGCACTTAATTCAATACTTGAACCATCTATAAAGCTTCCTGAAGCCATTATAACTTTATCTGAATATCCTGGCATATCCCACGGATAAGGAACAACATGACTATCTACACAACAAAATTCCTGTATAGATCTACAAAAGTCTATAACTTTATTTTCATCATTCATAGTAATCACTTGAATAATATCACTTCTATTTTCGTTATATTTAGGTATTGTTTCATAGCCTAACTTTTCAAATATATATGACACTAATATTGCACTTTTTACTGCCTCTAAAACCACACGAGGTGCAAAGTATAATCCTTGAATAATTGCTCTTGTAGTACCAAAACTTACACCTACATGCCTTCCAAGTCCTGGAGATGTTAGTCTATTAGAAATAGATTCTATAATTTCAGTTGAATTTGAAACTATATATCCACCGTTTAAAGTTATTCCTGCACCTAAATTTTTTAATAATGATCCTACAACTATGTCGGCACCAACTTCTAGAGGTTCCTTTTTTTCTACAAATTCACAGTAGCAATTATCAATCATTATAATTATATTAGGGAATTTTTCTTTTATTTTCTTAATAACTACTTCTAATTCATTAATGGAAATACATCTTCTGCTACTATATCCAGGAGATCTTTGAATAGCTAATAATTTAGTTTTTGAATTGATTTTAGATAATACAGTTTCTACATCAATTTCATTATTTACTAAATCAACCTTATTATACTTTATTCCATAATCAAGTAGTGTTCCCTTTTCATCTCCACTAATACCTATAACCTTTAAAAGTGTGTCATAAGGAGTTCCAGTTATATAAATAAACTCGTCTCCTGGTAATAAATTACCTTGCAATGCTAAAGATATTGCATGAGTTCCACATGTTATTTCTTGCCTTACTATAGCATCTTTTGCTTTAAAGATGTCGCAATATATCCTTTCTAATTTCTCTCTTCCAAAGTCACCGTATCCATATCCTGTTGTCCAAGAAAAATCAGTAGCAGATAATTTTTGCTTTTTAAATGCATTTAAAACTTTTAATTGATTATATTCTTCTATTTCTTTTAAAGTTTCAAATTCTATTTCTATTTCCTTAGAACATTTGTTTACAAAATTAATAATTTTAGAATCAAAATTAAAATCAGTATCTAAATATTTTTCCAATTTATAATTCTCCTTTAGTTAAAAAATCTTTTACTAATTTTTTAGATTTAAATAGAACTTCATCATATCCATTTTCAACATCAATCCAATGTATATTTTCATTCCTATTAAACCAAGTAAATTGTCTTTTAGCGTATTTTCTTGAATTTTGTTTTATATTATCAATACAAGATTCCAGAGTAATTTCTCTCTTAAAATATGGAATAAACTCTTTATATCCAATAGCAGTAAATGGTTGTGAATACTCGCCATATTTTTTATATAGACTTGATGCTTCTTCAACAAGTCCATTATTAATCATTATATCGACTCTAGAATTTATTTTATCATATAATATTTTTCTATCTAAAGTTAATCCTATTATTAAGTAATCATACTTACAATTATTATTTTCATAATCTTTGCATTGTTTGGAAAATTCTTTTTTTGTATTTACACAAACTTCTATTGCTCTAATTACTCTTTTTATATTGTTTTTATGAATTTTTTCTCTACTTGAATAGTCTAGATATAATAATAAATCATAAAGTAAATTTGCCCCATTTTTTTCGTAAAATTCTGTAATTTGTTCTCTTAGATTATTCGATTCTTCAGATTCAGTAAATTTAAAATCATATAATATAGAATTTACATAAAGTCCTGTTCCTCCTACAAAAATCGGAATGTTATTATGAGAATAAATTTCTTCAATATATTTCTCTGCCATATTTTTATATTCAGAAACATTAAATTTTTGATTTCCATCTAAAATATCAATCATATAATGATTAATTCCACTAACTTCCTCTTCTGTTATCTTAGCAGTTCCTATATTAAATTCTTTATAAATTTGCATAGAATCACAAGATATAATCTCTCCTGAAAAATCTTTTGCTATATCAACGCTTAATTTTGTTTTTCCAACAGATGTAGGACCAACAATAAATATTATTTTTTTCTTCATTTTTATTCCTTAAAAAATAATTTATCAAAATCTTCTTTAGATATTTTTCTTAATATTTTTTTGTCATAGAAATTTATATCTAGATTTATTTTAGATAACTGTGACAATAATTCTTCTACTTCAAAATCCGTTAAACCGATATTTATTCGTTTTTTAGAAACCATTTTGTATAATGAGTCCTCAAACACTCTATTATCTTTAAATAACAGTTCATCAATCATTTCTCTAATATCTTCTTTATCTAAATTATCATTTAATAAATTAGGCATTGTCCTTATTGCTATAGAATTTTCATCAAAAATATCAGCTTCTATACCTAAATTATTCAATTTATCTTTAATAGTATTAAACACACTCAATTTATATTCATTTAATTCCAAAATTATAGGAAATAAAAGTATCTGTTTTGTAATAGTACAATTATTGTAATTATCCAATAAATTTTCATACAACAGTCTATATTTAGCATTTAGTATATCTATAATTATAAACTCATCCTTATCGGACAATAAAATATATTTTGAAAAAATTTTACCTATAATTTCATAATCTAAAATATTTTTTGAAGTTTCAGTATTATCATCAAGTTTTATTTGTTCCAATACTGGAGTATTTTCTACTTTTTCGTCCTCAACAATATAATTTTCAATATTATCTTCTTCATTTATCGTTTTTATATCATCTTTATTTACTTTAAATAAATCATCATAAGAAAACTTATTTACAATATTTTGTGTATTATAATCATCATCATAAATTATAGTTTCAATAATATCTTCTTCTGAAGATTGTTCGTTATTAATCTTTTCTTCGTTGTATAAGATTTTTTCTTTTTGTTCTTCCTTTACAGATATAAAATCACTTGTAGTATTTTTTAGAACGATGTCAGTAATGTTATTATTAAGTAAATTTAGTAACTTGTCTTCAAAAATAAATTTAATCTTTCTTTTATTTGGATGAACGTTTATATCTATTAAGCCGGGATTTACTTCGATAAATATTACAAATGTAGGAAACTTTCCTTTTGGTATTAATGTAGCAATTGATTTTTCTATTATATTTCTAATCTTTTCATCAAAAATATATCTTCCATTAACAAATAAAAATTGTGATGCTCTACTACCTTTATAAAAGTGATTATTTGAAATATATCCATAAATCTTATAATCTGAGTCCTCAATATTTACAGAAATTAAATTCTTATAAAAATCATCTTTAAAAATATATTTTATATTATCTTTTAAAGTATTTTTTTCACTTGTTTCGAATACAACTTTCGAATCTTTTATATATTTAAAAGATATTTTTTGATTAGCCAATGCAAAAGAGTACATCAACGTTGTTATGATTGAGTTTTCATATGCATCTGATTTTAAAAATTTCTTTCTAATAGGAACATTGTAAAATAAATCTCTAATGTAAATTGTTGTTCCTAAATTCATCCCTATCTTATTTTTTCTAATAATCTTATTATTTTCAAGATAACAGTGAATTCCGAATTCACTGTTCTTTGTTCTTGTATTAATGTCAACTTTTGAAATTGCAGATATACTAGCTAATGCCTCTCCTCTAAATCCATAAGAAAGAATAGAATATATATCTTCAAAATTATTTAATTTAGATGTAGCATGTTTGGTAAATGCCAACTCTATATCATCTTCTTCAATTCCACAGCCGTTATCAGAAATCATAATTTCTTTTTTACCGGCATTTTTAATTTCAACCTTAATAAATGTTGCACCTGAATCTATTGAATTTTCAACCAACTCTTTTATTACAGAATAAGGATTTTCTATAACTTCTCCTGCTGCAATTTTTTGAATTGTATCTTCTGACAATAATTTTATAGACATATAAATCTCCTATCTATTCATTATCACTTTTAGCTATATTTATTAAATCATTTAATATACTAAAAGCTTCCATTGGGCTTATTTTTTCAATATTTATACTATTTAAATTAGTAATTATTTTATCATTGACCTTAGTTTTTATTACATTTGAACTATCAATAATATCTTTTTCTATTTCAATTTCCTTATTTTCAATGCTATCTAAAATAATTTTTGACCGATTTATAACTTCCATAGGAAGTCCCGCAAGTTTTGCAACTGCTATTCCATAACTCTTATTAGCTCCGCCATCCATTATTTTTCTTAAAAAGACTATTTCATCATTTTCTTTATCTTCAATAACTTGAATATGTTTATTTTTTATGCAAGCAAAAGTATGTTCTAAGTCAATTAATTCGTGATAATGTGTAGCAAATAATGTTTTCGATTTTATATTTTTTGTAATATACTCAAGAATTGCCCAAGCGAGACTTAATCCATCAAAAGTTGAAGTTCCTCTTCCAACCTCATCAAGTATAAGTAAACTATTTTTAGTAGCATATCTTAAAATATTATTAACTTCTTTCATTTCTACCATAAAGGTACTTTCTCCTTTATATAGATTATCTGAAGCTCCAATACGAGTAAATATCTTATCTACTATCGAAATATTTGCACTATCAGCAGATACGAACGAGCCAATCTGAGCTAATATAACTATGAGAGCTATCTGTCTTATATAAGTTGATTTTCCACTCATATTAGGTCCTGTTATAATCTGAATTAAATTATCACTTTGCCCAATATTTGTATCATTAGGGATAAATTCATTTATTGAACTTAAAAAGCTTTCAATAACAGGATGTCTGCCATTTTTTATATCTATTATCCCTTCTGAATTTAAAGTCGGTTTACAATAATTATTTTTAAATGCAACTATTGATAAAGAAAATATAGAATCTATGAATGAAATTATATCTGATAATTTTTGTAATGTTTTAATATTCATTTTTATTGTATTTCTTATTGAAATAAATAATTCATATTCTTTTTCTATAATATCACTTTCAGATCCGAATATCATATTTTCAATAGTTAGAAGTTCTTTTGTTTTATACCTATTTGCATTAGTTAAAGTTTGTTTTAATTCAAAATATTCAGGAACTAAGTTTTGATATGATTTTGTAACTTCAAAAAAATAACCTGTTTTCTTATTAAATATTAATCTTAAATTTTTAATTCCGGTAATATTTCTTTGATCAACTTCATATTTAATTAGCTTTTGTTTTCCAACTATTTTATTATTTCTTATTAAATCAAGTTCGTCATCATAACCAATCTTTATCAAATTTCCTTCTTTCAATAAAATTCCTACGTCTTCAAGAATAGCTGAATTTATAAGATTATAGATATATTCGGTATCAGGAATATTTAAAGCTATATTAGAAAATAAAGTATTACTATCTAAAAATAATCTTTTAATCTTTGGAACAGCTGATAAAGAATTTTTTAAATGAATTAAATCTCTTGCATTACAATTTCCAAAAGAAATTTTTGAATTTATTCTTTCTATATCAGAAATACTTGCTAATAGTTCTTCTAATTCATTTCTTAAATTTGAGTTTAAAACTAAATCTTCAACCAACGATTGCCTTCTTTGAATTTTTTCTATTTCTATAAGCGGTTGATCTAACCATTTATTAAGTAGCCTAAATCCCATAGGAGTTTTAGTATAATTTATAACTGATAATAAAGAGCCATTTATGTCATTACTAAAATTATTTTTTTTAAGTTCCAAATTAATTCTTGAATTAGCATCAATTCTTAGATAATCGCTTAATTTATATAAATTAACTTTTTTAAAATCATTCAATTTAACATTAAATCTGCAAACATATTTATAAAAGTTATCTATTGAAAAAAGTAATATTTTATTACTAAGATTATTAGAATAAAATTCTTCATTATTCTCTCTTAAAGATTTAAAATCTTGATCTATATCTACTTTTGTATAAATAATTCTTAAATTTTTTAATAATTTAACAACACTTTTTTCTAATGATTTTAATATATTTGAATTTATTATAACTTCTGACGGAGTTGTACGAATTACTTCTTCCTCTAAAGCAGTAATTAAATTATCTCTGTTCATTTCAAAAATACTTGTACAGAATATTTCACTGGTTGAAATATCAGAATATGTGATACTTAAATTTGTAGAATCCATATAGATACTCATAATATAATTATTTTTATTAGTAGCTAATTCATCAAATTCATCGATAGTTCCAGGAGTTACTAATTTAATAACTTCTCTCTTTACAATTCCTTTAGCAAGTTTTGGATCTTGAACTTGTTCACAAATTGCAACTTTAAAACCCTCAGAAACTAATTTATATAAATATTGATTGACAACATGATGTGGAATACCACACATTGGTGCAGTTTTACCACTGCCACAATCCCTTTTAGTTAAAGCTAAATCTAAAATTTTTGAAACTATTTTTGCATCTTCAAAAAACATTTCATAAAAATCACCTAGTCTATAAAAAATAATACAATCATTATAATTAGATTTAACTTCTAGATATTGTTTCATCATTGGTGTAAAATCGCTCATAATTACTCCTTACTAAACTATCTCTCCTTCAAGTGCAAATGAATTATGACCAGTTATTTTAACATTAACTAACTGTCCAATATTTCTTTTTCCACCTTTAAAATGTACTAATTTATATCCTCTTGTTCTACCTGTAAGAATATCTGGATTATTTTTACTAATTCCTTCAACTAATACTTCAAGAGTTTGTCCTAAACATTCTTTGTTTTTTTCATAAAAAATTTTATACATAGAATCTATTAGTCGCTGAAATCTTTCTTGTTTTACTTCATGTGGTATTTGATTTTGCATTTCAGCAGCTTTTGTACCTTTTCTTATAGAATATAGAAAAGTAAATCCTTGGTCATATCCAACCTTTTCCACCATGCTTAATGTGTCTTCAAAATCCTCTTCAGTTTCTCCTGGAAATCCAACAATTATATCAGTAGAAAGAGTAATATTAGGTACTTTCTCTTTTAATTTTCTGATTAATTCCAAATAATGTTCTCTAGTATATACTCTATGCATATCCTTTAGTATCTTATTACTACCAGACTGGAATGGTAAATGAATATTTTCACAAACTTTATCCAAATTTGCTATGGCATCTATTAATTCATCAGAACAGTCTTTCGGATGACTTGTCAAGAATCTAATCCTTTCAATTCCTTCTATCTCATTAACCATTTTTAATAATTCTGGAAATGTCACTTTAGGTCTTAAAGTTTTTCCATATGAATTAACATTTTGTCCTAATAATGTTATTTCTTTATATCCCTTTTTTGCCAATTCTTTTATTTCATTAATTATGCTTTCAGGGGTTCTACTAATTTCTTTTCCCCTAGCATAAGGAACTATACAAAAAGTACAATAATTATTACAACCTGTCATTATATTTACATAAGCAATAAATGGATGTTCTCTATTTATAGGAGTTTCATCATCAAGTATGTCTTCTTCTTCAATATCTACGACAACTTCTCCTGTACTTCTATGTCTTGAGATAAGAGAAGGCAATCTTGAGATATTTTTCGTTCCAAAAATTATATCTACATGTTTATACTTTGAAATTATAGTAGCTCTTGCATCACCTGTTTGCATCATACAACCACAAACGGCTATAATCATTTCCGGTTTCTTTCTTTTTAAATTTTTCAAAGCACCAAGTTGTCCATAAACTTTAAGTTCTGCATTCTCTCTGACTAAGCATGTATTATATATAATAAAATCTGATTTTTCTAAATCATTTTCTTTTGTATAACCTAAAGTTTCTAGTAAATATGATATTTTTTCTGAATCATGATGATTCATTTGACAACCATAAGTTATAATTGTATATTTTTTGCTCAAAAAATTCACCTCTATTTATATTTGTTTTTTAGTGCATACTGTATCTTTCTCTCGTGTTCTTTTTCAAGCATACTGTCTCTCTTATCATAATTTTTTTTGCCACGAGCGAGTGCAATATCAAGTTTTATCCATCCGTTTTTAATATGAACATTTAAAGGAATTAACGCAAATCCTTTTTCCTTTGTTTGTCCAATTAATTTATTAATTTCTCGTTTATTTAAAAGTAATTTTCTTTCCCTTGTAGGTTCTAAATTATATATATTTCCATGATCGTAAGGAGTTATGTTCATTCCGAGAATAAAAACTTCTCCATTCTTAATTGAACAATAACTTTCTTTAATAGAAACTTTTCCCTGTCTAATACTTTTCACTTCAGTACCTGATAAAGAAATCCCAACTTCGTAGATATCTTCTATAAAATAATCATGTCTCGCTTTTTTATTGTTCGCTATTGTTTTTATAATCGTTTTATCTCTCATAATATCACCTATTTAAATAAAAATTAATTTCATTAGTTATCTCATTAACTTTAGAAACAATAACTTCTACATCCATTCCTATATCAAATAATTTTTTTGTTCTTCTACCAACAGCAGTCAAAGTTTGTTCATCAAATTCATAATAATCATCCATAATATCTTCATATTTAACTAATCCTTCAACAGTATTTTCTAATTGCACAAAAAGCCCGTATGAAGTAACTGAAACTATAATCCCTTTGAAAATTTGTCCTATTTTATTTTTCATAAATTCCACTTTTTTAATATCTTCCAACTTTCTTTCCGCATCTATAGCTAGTATTTCAGTATCATTTATATGATTAGAAATTATATCTAGGTAACTTATATAATTTTTTGGTATTTCATTATTTGAATGTAAATAATTTTTTAAAGTTCTATGAACGGTTAAATCTGCATATCTTCTTATTGGAGAAGTAAAATGGCAATATAAAAATGTTGATAATCCAAAATGAATATCAATATTCGGAGAATATCTAGCCTTAGTCATAGATCGTAAAATAGAATAATTTATAAAATCAGATTTATTTGTATTTTTAAATTGATCGATTATTTCACTTAAATACTTTGAGGTAATCATTTCTATAGGTTTCATTTTTATATTTAAACGATTTAAATGATTTCTTAATATTTCCAATTTATCTTCAGGTGGTTTAGAATGTATTCTATATATAATCGGTATATCAAGATCTCCAAAATGCTTACCTACAACTTCATTAGCACAAATCATAAATGACTCTATTATTCTATTTGCTAGTCCATTTTCTTTTTTGGCTATATTTTCAACTTTACCATCTTTACCAAAAGTAATTGCAATTTCAGGAAAATTAAAATCTATAGTTCCTCTATTGATTCTTTTAGTAGTTAATATCTCATCTAATTCTTTCATAACAAATAACTTTTCTTTTAGTATTTCATCATCATAAAAATGCTTTTTACCTTCTAAAAAATTAGTTACATCGTCATAAACTAGTCTATAATTACTGTTTATTACAGATTCATAAAATTTATATTCTTTAACATTACCATTTTTATCTATAATCATTTTTACAGATAAAGTTAGTTTTTCTGTATTTGGATTTAATGAACAAAGATTATTAGAAAGTACTTCCGGTAACATAGGGACTACATAATCAAATAAATATACACTATTACCTCTTTTATATGCTTCCCTATCCAACTTGCTATCTTTTTTAACATAATGAGATACATCTGCTATATGAACATAAAGAACATAATCGTTCCCTTTTTTATCAATAGAAATAGCGTCATCAAAGTCCTTTGCATCAGCTCCATCGATTGTAACAGTAAACAAGTTCCTAAAATCTACTCTATTTTTGAATTCTTTTTTTAAATCCATTTGAGATAATTCTTCTAATTCTTTATTAATCTTATTTGAAAATTTATATGGAATTTCCATATCTTTTAATAAAGAAATTATTTGAGCGTTTTTATCATTTTTATTTCCTATTATTTCAATTATTACTCCCTCAGGATTTTTCTTTTTATCTGGAAATTCAACTAATTTACATACAACCTTATCATCAGTTTTTGCTCCATTCTTATCGCCTTTTTTTATAAAAATATCATAATTACATTTAATATCATCAGGAACTACAAATCCAAAATTTTTATTTTCAGTAAATGTACCAACTATTAAATTACTATTTCTATTTAAAACTTTTATTACTCTTCCTTCGGCTTTTGAGTTTACTCCCTTTTCTTTTATAATTTCTATTTCTACATCATCATTATGATTAGCATGATTTAATTCCTTTTTTGGAATAAAAATATCATCTATATCTTCTTCTGAAACAAAAAACGCATTGCCTTTTGGAGTAAAAGTAATCTTTCCTTTTAATGTTTCCTTTTTTTCATAGATACTATATCTAAAATCATTTAATGATATTTTTTTACTATTAACAAGAGAATCTAATATTTTAAAAAATTTTTTTAAACTATTAAAATGAACATTTAATGCAATAGCAAGTTCTTCCTTTGTTAATGGAATATAATTCTTTTTTTTCATAAAATTTAATATTTGTTTTTCTAAATTCATTAAAATCTCCCTATATGTAAAAGTAAAAAAATATAAGGTAATACCTTATATTTAATTATGTATATTAAGCAAAACTATAAGCCGTGTTCTGTATTTGACAATCATCTATCTAGACAAATTGTTGCCAATTTGTTCAAGCAATCTACCTATGAACGTAGCGAGCAACTACAAAAGTTCAATCTTGATCTTGCACCGAATGGGGTTTACATAGCCACATAGTCTCCTATATGCTGGTAAGCTCTTACCTCACCTTTCCACCCTTACCATTATAATGGCGGTATATCTCTGTTGCACTAGCCTTAGGGTCGCCCCCACTGGACGTTATCCAGCATTCTGCTCTATGGTGCACGGACTTTCCTCGTGATTATCTCACGCGATTGTCTGTTTTACTTAATTAAATTAAAATATATTTCTCTTAAAAATATTATTTTCATAAAGCAATATCTTTAAATCAACATTTTTACTTATCAAAAATTCTTTTAAAGATAACAAACCAAAAATTTCAGATTCATAATGTCCTAAATCAATTATCTTTAAATTATTTTCTAAAGCTAATTGAATATCATGATACTTAAAATCTGAACTGATTAATAAATCAGCTTTCTTAGAAATTGCATTCTTTATAGAAAATGCACCTGAACCGCCCAAAACAGCAATTTTTGAAATGATATTATCAGTATTCCCATAATATAACATTGGAAATTTAAAACTATTTTTTAACTTTGCAAGATAGTTTTTAAATGTATCATTTTCAATACTTCCAATTATTCCGTAACCATAATCTTCTTTATAATCAATGAAAACTTCCTTATTACTTAAAAAACATTTATCAGCCAAAAATTTATTAACCCCATTTGGATGAATATCTAATGGTGTATGTATAGAAATTACATTAACATTATTTTGCATCAACAGTTCAAGCTTTTTATATAAGTCAGAATTGACTTGCAAATTTTCTTTAATTTTGAATTTTTTCAAAAAATAAAGGATGATGTGTCAAAATACAATTAATATTATTTTGTATTGCATAATTTATAGAATCAACTGTTAAATCAAGTGCTAATAAAATTCCTCCAACTTCATCTTCGTAATTTCCAATCTGAAAACCTGAATTGTCCCAATCTTCTTGCAAATAGAATGAATATTCAGTATTTAATAATTCTACTAAATCACTTACTTTAAAATTCATTTAAAATACCTCTAATTTCATTGATTAAATTAGTTATTTCTAAAATTCTTTCGTTACTTTTGCTTGCTAAATTTATTTTATCTAAAATATTCTCATACTTTTTTAATTCATTTTCTAAAAATATTCTTAAATTTTCAGATTTGTTTTTTATAAGCAACTTACCATATAGGAATTCATAACCATTTCTATAAAAGTCTTTGCCTCTTTTTACTTTCAAAATTTGATAATATTTTTTATTTTCTATTACATCATCTTCTTTTTCAATAACAAAATTATTTTGCAATAAAAACTTTCTTAAAATATCCAATGAATTATTTGGTGATAGAATTAAACTGTTTGCTGTCTTTGCAACAGACAATTTTTTTTCTAAAATTTCTTTAATTAGTATACCACCCATACCTGAAATAATTATAGTATCAACTTCAAATTCATCAAAACAGTATAGTCCATCAGATACTCTGGTTTCAATATTTACTATGTTACTGTTATATATTAGTTTATGCTCTAATTTTTCCAAAGAATTTTTACTAATATCAGTTGCAATAATTTTTTTTGATATACAACTTTTTGATAATTCTATAGGAATTATACCATGATCTGTTCCTATATCTGCCACAATGGAATTTATATCAACTAAATTGCAAATCTTCTTTAATCTTAAACTAACCATATCTTTATTCCAAGAAATCTTTTAGTTTTTGACTTCTACTAGGATGCTTTAATTTTCTAAGCGCTTTGGCTTCTATTTGTCTTATTCTTTCTCTAGTAACCTCAAATTCTTTACCAACTTCTTCCAAAGTTCTAGGTGTACCATCATTAAGACCAAATCTAAGTTCTAAAACTTTTTTCTCTCTATCGGAAAGTGTACTTAAAACTTGGTTTAATTGCTCTTTTAACATTGAAAAATTAGCTGCTTCATCAGGAGCGATTGCTGTCTCATCTTCAATAAAATCTCCTAAATGACTATCATCTTCTTCACCAATAGGAGTTTCTAAACTAACAGGTTCTTGAGCAATTTTTCTAATTTCATTTACTTTATCAACTTCAATTCCCATATGTTCTGATATTTCTTCATTAGTTGGTTCTCTTCCTAGTTCTTGAACTAATTGTCTTTCAATTCTAACTAATTTATTTATAGTTTCAACCATATGAACGGGAATTCTTATTGTTCTAGCTTGATCAGCTATGGATCTTGTAATTGCTTGTCTTATCCACCAAGTAGCATAAGTACTAAACTTAAAACCTCTTCTAAAATCAAATTTTTCAACTGCTTTCATAAGGCCCATATTTCCTTCTTGTATTAAGTCAAGAAATTGCATTCCTCTACCGACATATCTTTTTGCAATACTAACTACAAGTCTTAAATTTGTTTCAGCTAATTTTTTCTTAGCTTCAATATCTCCGGTTTCCATATTTTCCGCTAAAATTCTTTCTTCGTCAGCACTAAGTAATGGTATTTTCCCAATTTCTTTTAAATACATCTTAACGGGATCATCTATATTAAAACCTTTTAAATCAGAAAAATCTTCTAATTTTATTTCTTCATCTTCAGAATCTTCTTTTTCATCCTCTAGGTCTATTAAATCATCAGTAATTTCAATATCTTCTAAATTTTCAATTTCATCGATAAACTCTACCTGATTTTCAGCTAACTTAGATTTTATTTCTTCAATATCATCAATATCAATAAAATTAAATAAATCTAACGATTCAAGATACTTATTATTAACAAAACCATTATGTTCATTAGCGTATTTAGTAAGTTCCTCTACTATTAGAATTTTTACTTCATCATATTCAATATCATTTAATTTATTATTCATGATGAACCCCTTTCTCAATATTTTTAAGATTTCTGTTTAATTCCATTAACTTTTCAACATTAAAATTTAAATTAGAAATTACTGCTTCATTATTTTTATCCATTTGCCTTAATTTTTCAATATTTCTAGTTGTTTTTCTAATTTCATAATTTAAAATAGTTATATCAAGTAACTTAATATAATCTAAAGTTGATAATTTAATTTGCTCATTATAACATTTAACAATATATTCTACTATTTTTAAATTATCAACATTATTCTTAAATTTCTCAATTAGAGCTGATGGAACAGTTATCGTATTATTCTTTACATTATTTTTGACATACCAAAAAATATCATATAAATTAGAAGTTTTACATAGATCTTCTAATTTATTACTTATATCTACTACATTATTTTCACATCTCATCAATAGTATAATACCCATTATTAAAACTTTTTTGTCAGAATTTAATAATAAATTTTCCGATTTATAATCCATTTCAATTTCTTTTTCTTTTTTTTCAACTATTTTATCTTTTTTATCAAAACTTAGAAAATCTTCTTTTAACGAATTTTTATCTATTCCAAACTCACTAGATATTTTATTTATATACAAATCTCTCAGTATATTAGTATCTATTTTTGTTAAAAAGTCTAAAATACTTTCATAAAAAATTGTATTATCAGTAATAGAATTACTATTTTTTTTGCTTTTTTTCAAAATTTCATAGTTAAAACCATTAATATCATATGGTGACTCTAAAAGTTTATTAAAGTCATTCAATCCATATTTTTTTATATAATCATCAGGATCCAATTTATCAGGAAGCATTATAATATTAGGTTTAACAGAAATTTCATTAAAAACAGAACTTGTTTTATTTGTTGCACTTATTCCTGCATTATCACCATCATAACATAAATAAACATTGTTTCTGAAATACCTTTTTATAAGTCTTGCCTGGTTTTCAGTAAATGCAGTTCCCAGCCCTGCAACAACATAATTAATTCCATTTTGATACAAAGATATAACATCCATATATCCTTCAACAATTAAAACTTTATCTCTTATATTATTTTCTATTATTTTATCAAGAGCATAAATATTATCACCCTTTTTAAAAATTACACTTTCAGGAGAATTTAAATATTTCGCACTATCATCAACAATAGTTCTTCCTCCAAAACCTATTACTTTTTTATTTTTATTTAAAATAGGAAACATAATCCTATTTCTAAACCTATCAACATAATCGCCAGTCTTAGTTTTGATTATAAGTCCAAGCTCTTCTGCAATTTCAATATCCATTTTTTTAAATTTTAACTCATTATAAAGAGCTTTCCAATTTTCATCAGCATAACCAATAAAAAAAAGATTAATTGATTTTTGATTAATACCTCTTTTTAGTAAATACTGTTTAGGAACAGAATTTTCCATCATCTTTTTATAATAAAACCTTGCGACAAATTCATTCATTTCATAATATTTATCAAGATTTTTTTTATCTATATAATTAAAAGAGTTGTCATACTCTAATTCTATTCCAAATTTTTCAGCTAATTTTTTTAAAGCACTAACATAATCCAAAGATTCCAATTCCATAACAAATGAAATGCTATCTCCATGTTTACCACATCCAAAACAATGGAAAGTATTAGTTTCAGGATAAAGAAAAAAAGAAGGAGTTTTTTCACTATGGAAAGGACAATTTCCCATATAATATCTTCCGCTTTTTTTCACAGATAAATAGTCACTAACAACAGAAATAATGTCCGCTTTTTCCTTTATTTCCTCTATTTTCTCTTTTTTTATATAAGACATTTTTCATCACCTTAAGTTAAAACTGTTTAATTTGTATATGTTAAAATTCAAACAGAGTGCATTTATCATTATTCCAAGAACTCTTGAAAAATCATATTTAATATTGTTTAATTCAGATTTTTCAAAACAATCTAAATTGTATAATAAGTAAATAAAATCAAATTCATATTTATCCAATATATAATTGTATTTAGAATTTAATTTTAAGCTTGAATTTATAACTAATTCATATATATCAAAATTAAAAGCTTTCGCATTTTTATCATTATCAAATAGTAGATGATAACCGTTAAAAAGTAAATATTTAATTATAAAATAAGTTAATAACATTTTATAATCAGTTTTTTTAATACTCAATACTTCTTTTATTAAATTATAAATCTCTAAATTTTTAAGCTCTTGCACACTTGTTTTTAAAATTATTTCTGAGAGAATATTCAAAAACAAAATATGTTCTTTTGATTCAAAAGCAATAAAATCTACAAGTTCATATTCATTACAATAAAAAAATTCATTTCGATAATTTAATTTAAAATTATAATTAGAGTACATAGATAAATACATTTCAATACTTTTACTATAAATTGAAATAAGTCCAAACTCATCAGTATAAACTTTGAATATTTTTCCTTTATTCAAATATGTGCTTTCTGAAATAATATATCCATTTATGTTATTATAAATATTATTTTCTAAAATATCCAAACTCTTTCACCTTAAATGATTTATTTCTCCAGTCATCATCTATCTTAACAAATAATTTTAAATTGACTTTTGAATCTAAAAACTTTTCTATATCTAATCTTGCAGATTTTCCAATCTTTAAAATCATATCTCCATTTTTCCCAATTACCATACCTTTATGTGATTTTTTTTCAACACAAATAATTGCGTCTATATCAATTATTGGTTTGTTTTTTCTTATTGAAAATTTTTCAATTAACACATTAATTCCATGTGGTATTTCATCTCTTAAGAAAGTAAGAGTTTTCTCTCTAATTATTTCTCCAACTATTTCTCTTTCAGTTTGATCTGTTATCATATCATCTGAGTAGTATTTAGGTCCATAAGGCAAATAAGATTTTATACAATCTATTAAATTATATACATTTGTTCCTTCTGAAGCGGATATAGGGATAATTTTTTCAAATAATTTCATATCTTTATATTTTGAAACAAGTTTACATATCTCCTCTGAATCCAAAGTATCTATTTTATTTATAATGCAAAGTTTTGGAAGATTTATCTTCTTTAACATATCAATTATTAATTTATCCAACTCTCCAATTTCAAAATTAACATCCACCATGTATAAAATTAAATCAACATCTTTTAGAGAATTTCGTGCTTCTTTTAGCATAAATTCTCCTAATTTATTTTTGGGATTTTGTATTCCGGGAGTATCTAAAAATACTATTTGAGAATCCAATGAATTATATATTAATTTTAAATTTGATCTCGTCGTTTGTGGCTTGTTAGAAATAATTGAAATTTTTTCTCCAATAATCCTATTTAACAAAGTTGATTTACCGACATTAGACCTTCCAACCAAACTTACAAATCCCGATTTTATGTCATTCATATTATAAATCCTCTGGACCAAAACTATAAGGTAATAACTCAGAAAATTTTATTATCTTATATTCTTGTTCGTTTTTTATTACAATTATTTCACAATCAATAGTGCAAAATTCTCTAATTACCTGTCTACAAACCCCACAAGGAAATGTCAAAGAATTTTCTTTACCGACAACTGCGATTTTTTTTATCTTTTTTTCTCCATCATATATTGCTTTGAATATAGCCACGCGTTCTGCACAAATTGTAGGAGTATATGAAGCATTTTCAATATTACAACCACCATATATTTTACCTGATTCTGTTAATACAGCCGCTCCTACATTAAATTTAGAATATGGTGTATATGCTCTTTTTTGACTATCTAAAGCACATTTAATCATTTTTTCATAAATATTCATTTAATCACCAACTATAACTAATATTTTAGGAATAAATATTAAAAGTCCAACTATTATAGATATAAAAGCTGAAACTAAAACTGCACCCGATGCCATATCTTTAATAATTTTTATATTTAAATTATAGTCTTTACATAAAAAATCCATAATATTTTCAATGATAGTATTAATAATTTCTAAAGTCAAAACAACTGCTATCATAATTAATATTACAGATAATTCTACATAAGATAAATTAAAAATTAAAGAACACAACAATACTAACAAAGAAAACATTACATGAAATTTAAAATTCCTCTCTGTTTTAAAAATATATACTATCCCTCTAAAAGCACAACGAAAACTTTCTATAAAACTAAAATTCTTTTTCATTTTTATATTCAATCAAACAAACCATATCTTGTCCGCGGCTGTTTATAATTTTTGCCTCGATCATAAAACACTCCTCATAGTTCTCATAATTCGGATTAGTCGTTCGGCATAGTTTTAACGGGCTCGCCGTTTTCGCCTTCGTAAATACGACCCCAGCCGGTCAAAATCGCAACAAACATGACGACCCATAAAATACAAGGATAAAAACAAGTTGCCAAAAAATCACTCGGTGCCGGAACGGTAATGTATGAAGCATCGGCCGACAGCGTTTTGATACAGCCCAATAAAAGCAATACGGAACCGCCGAAAGGCATACATGCATTAAATGAATCGCAGGCAACAGCCAAAAAATTTGCTCTGCGATACGGATGCAATTTTGCTTTTTGGCCCAACGCATTGACCAACGGCGAAGCGCAGATATTCGGTATCGTATTGATGGCGCTGATTAAAACCGAAAAAGCGGTTGAAAATAGAAATATTAAAAATTCCGCTTGTCTTGTTGTTTTAATATTCTTTGACAATTTTTCAACAAGTTCTTCCATATAGCCGCTTGAAATCAATAAGTCTCCCATTGAAACGACAACCATAAGAAGAATACAAACATTCAACATTCCTGCAACTCCGGTAGGAAGAGCGCCCGAGACGATTCCGTTTTGAATACTGAACAGATCATTGAAACCAAAAAGACCTGCGATCAATCCTACTCCGGTTGCAACAATGATTCCGACGGGAAGCGTAACAAATAAGTTATGCCCTTTGACGGCCATACCGATAACGATA